>Ga0214917_10002966_pt1 | contig 20138 bp, 19 predicted proteins | sample LL_1208_BB_MetaG_FD_177983 | JGI IMG/M metagenome (GOLD analysis project Ga0214917, IMG submission 177983) | Freshwater microbial communities from Lake Lanier, Atlanta, Georgia, United States - LL_1208_BB | ecosystem: Environmental > Aquatic > Freshwater > Lake | place: USA: Georgia | collected...
CACCAACGGTAAAAACACTATTATTTATAGGGGTGTCATTGTCTAGCTTAAAAACGGCATTTTTTTAGCTTGTATTTACTGTAGCCAGTTTTACTTGGACTGAACTTTTAATATTTTATTTTCGGCAAATTCAAACTATCACCAACGGTAAAAACACTATTATTTATAGGGGTGTCATTGTCTAGCTTAAAAACCGCATTTATTTAGCATGTCTTGACTGTAGCCCGTTTTACTTGGACTGAACTTTTAATATTTTATTTTCGGCAAATTCAAACTATCACCAACGGTAAAAACACTATTATTTATAGGGGTGTCATTGTCTAGCTTAAAAACGGCATTTTTTTAGCTTGTATTTACTGTAGCCAGTTTTACTTGGACTGAACTTTTAATATTTTATTTTCGGCAGCTTAAAAAACACTATTATTTATTGGAGTGTCATTGTCTAGCTTAAAAACGGCATTTATTTAGCATGTCTTGACTGTAGCCCGTTTGTTATTTTTTCTCTTTTTTCTATTTTTTTTCTTCATAATTATTAGATTACCAAAATGTATGCTAAAAAAAGCTGTTTTTGCCTTTGGTGATAGTTTGAAAAATATTTATGATTTATTTTGATTGTAATATTTATTTTATTGTATGTTATTATTATTATATCTTTAATCTTTCTTGGTGATAATGCCGATATGTATTTTTATTTTATTTTCGGCTTTACTTATATATTTGCCAAAATTTATTTTACTTGGACTGAAACTAAAAAAAAATACCTATCGGAACTATCTACACTATCACCAACGGTAAAAACACTATTATTTATAGGGGTCTCATTGTCTAGCTTAAAAACGGCATTTATTTAGCATGTCTTGACTGTAGCCCGTTTGTTATTTTTTCTCTTTTTTCTCTTTTTTTCTTCATAATTATTAGATTACCAAAATGTATGCTAAAAAAAGCTGTTTTTGCCTTTGGTGATAGTTTGAAATATATTTTTTATTTCTTTTGATTGTAATATTTATTAATTTGTATGTTATTATTGTTATATCTTTAATCTTTCTTGGTGATAATGCCGATAGGTATTTTTATTTTATTTTCGGCTTTACTTTTATATTTGCCAAAAATTATTTTTCTTGGACTAAAACTAAAAAAAAACACCTATCGGAACTATCTACACTATCACCAACGGTAAAAACACTATTATTTATAGGGGTATCATTGTCTAGCTTAAAAACGGCATTTATTTAGCATACATTTACTGTATAAGATAAATAAAGCTAAAATAATAAAAATAATAAAAACAATAAAAAGCATACAAACTATTTAAAAATCCACTCAAAGCACATTATAATACTTTCTAATATCTTTTAGAGCCACGAGAGTCAATATTGTTATTGTAAAATCACGATTTCTTAGAACGCCGGAATTACCATAAAACAACGCCCCAAACTCATCGTTTGTTAAATCTCGCAATTTAATGCGTAAGCCCGACCACCGCCCACATGTGGATACTTGCCGCCCTGTGCTAGTATCAAAATGTTGGTAATCAGTATAATTAGCTATAATTGGTCTCTGTTTAGGGTCTGTTTTCAATATGTTTATTAAAGTTCCAAAATTATTAGTTTTTAATTCATATAATAAATACGGTTTATATGCATCCGCATCTGGCATTCCCATTCCTAAAGAATCCCAATAATAAATATTAACATCATCAGCCCACAAAGCAACCCAATGTCCGTTATTAGCTTGGTTCGTTTCTAATAAAATTATTTGATATGGTGAATTTTCCGGTAATAAACGGTCAAATGTATATTTTCTAAGAAAAGCATATACGATAGGGGGTTTACCAATAAAATTTTGAATGTCTTCTCCCGTCAAATCAGTAGAAATAAATTGTTTCGTTAGAGCTTCTATGGATGTATTAGCCATTTATAATTAAATAAAACAGAGAAAAAAATAATAAAAAATATATCTAACTAACTAAATCCGGTCTAATGTATTCATTTGCAACATTACTAGAATGTAAAAATGCCCGTGCCAATTCATTTTTTTCGTTGATAGTCATAATAGGATTAGATTTATAAATGCTAGTTAATATTAACTGTCTAATTAAATCAACGCCCATTTGATTATTCAAAATCGCTTTACATGCCTGTTTTAATTGAAATAAAAAAGTATTTTTTTTAATACCATCTCCAAATAGAAAATCTCCATTGGTTTTATTAGTTTTTTCAATATAATCTTTAATTTGTAGTGCTAAATTACTATTGATATTAAAAATTTGTTTTCCATAGAATTTATTGGTTTTATAATTCATCATAATTATATTTGTTGGAATATCATTTACAAGAACAATATAATTATATTTGTTATCTAGATTTTTCTTCCTACTTTGATTAAGATTAATAATTTTTAATAATGATAAGTCATTCCTAAAAACTAGATTTGGTATATTCTTTTTATTTGTGTTTAAAAAATAGAGTGATAGTATTAATTTATAAGTCATTTTTTTTATATCGTCATTGGTATCATAATTTTTTATTTTATTCTGTATAGATTCAAAAGTAAGATTTTCAATTTGTTTGATATCTTCTTGTTTGCTTGTGTTATTATTTCTATGTGAAATCTCTTTTTCTCTTTCCATTTTCATCTCATTTTGATAAGCTTTAATTGTGTTATCATTCATATGCAACAAACGGGCAAATATGATGATAACACTATAATAATCTTTAAGATTCTTTATATTACTATTTTTAAGACATTCTATAACGGATTTATAATTATTAAGAAAATCCAAATTTTCTAAATCTTTATCGCAAATCTCTGCAACACGCTTTAATTTGCTGATATACCCGCGTAATGTTGTGGATGAATAAGAATTATTAGAGTTAGTTAATAAATGATGTAAATTCATTTAAGATATTAATTATTTTTATTATATATAAGTTAGATATATTTTTATATATTTAATTTTCCCAAATTATAAAATATCTTATTTCTATCCTATCTAGAATATTTGCCAAAAATATTTTTTTAGCAACAAAAATAAAAAATAAATACCTATTGCCAAATCTACAACTATCACCAAAGGCAAAAACGACTTTTTTTATAGGGGTTTTATTGTTATAATGGTTTTATTGTAATGTTTCAATGTGAAATATAGAGTATATCAATATTAAATATTTTTTCCATATTTATTATAGCTTGTTTTAATGCTGGTTTTTCCCATAAAATCCATCTAGACCACGCCCCCGCCGTTTTTAAATCATTCCAATCTTCCCGTTTCGCATGTCGTAATAAATACATTTTTCGCCGTTGTTTATCGCCATTACTCAATATAAAATCTAATTTTTCATTTGCCCCAAAATGAATAATTTTATTGGTTGGTGTGATAATCATATATTTTTTCTGTGGTTTATCACTTTTTATTAAAATATATAATGGTTTCATTGTGTATTTTCTTATTATCTTCTTAGAAATTAGTTACGAAATGTTACGAAATGTTGAAAATAAAGCATAAATAAAAAAATTCAAAATACATACAATTTTTGAAAATATCAATACATTATTCTAATTTTTTGATTTTATCTATATTAATATTAATAATGTCTCGTCCATATCCGTTATTTTCCCGTTTAAATATGTCATTTTTATATTCATAAAAATAAATTCCATCTAGCAAATACCATATAAAAAATGGTCTATAGCCCCGTTGAATATATTGTCTTGCTTTTTCATATTTATTAAACCCAATTATAAGAGTTGGATAATTTCCAAATCTTATATTTCTTTGTTTTACCTCACAAGAAAATTTATTATATTTGTCTTTCAAATCAAATATGCTAAATTCGGGCGTTTTTTCAAGATTCACATTATAAATAGAATTAAATCTATTTCTAACGATTCCAACGCATTCGTCTGCGTATTGTGTATTTCGTTTATTATTCATTTTCTATAAATGAAAGATATAAAAATTTTTGTTGAAAAAACACATTATTTATTATTAATATGCTTAATGTATTCTTCCCAAAAAATAATACTACAATCTAGAAAATGTGAAATTTCCCAAAGTCCAAATAATTTATGGTTAATTTCCATATCTAATTTTTCATCTGTTTCTATCAAAGCTAATATTTTATTAGCTAGATTTGTATATTTTAATCGTATATAATCTCTTTTCTCTTGTTGTTTATTCATACTGAAATTTCAGTTGTTATTGAATCTTCTCTTATAAATTTTGATTTTTTTTTTCTAAATTCTAGTGCACTTGGTGCTGTTGAAATAATTTGATTTTGATTTTGATTGTCTACCGGAGTCCGGGTATCAATTGAAAAGCACTTAAAACAACAATCCGAGTGTTTAATATTCTTTAAAATTAAAGCGACACAACTACCTACTCCACCAACTACCGCTACTATTGATAAAATAGTAGCTTCTGTCATATTATACTATAATAAATTTATATTTTCTTATCGGTTAAGTAATTTACCAAAATTATTTTATTAAGAGTAAAAACAAAAAAAATATACCATCCGGAACTATCTACAAATACTACAAACACTAAAAACACTATCTCTTTTCTAATTCTTCAATCCGTTTTGATAATTCTTGAACTGATTTTATTAATGATGCTATCAATTCTTCATATCCTAAGGTGTATCTTTCACCATCTCTATTATGATTTTGTAAAAGACCAAAATCTTGTATTTGTCCTGATTCAATTAATTGCTCTACTTCCTGACCTAGAAGACCATAATGCCAACGATTACGCTTCTTTGTGCCGTCTTTTGGATGATTTATTACATTCTCATTTCCATTTTCATCATATACACGCTCTATATAATCTTCCCTATAATCATAACGATATTTTACTGGGTTTAGTTTTGTTATAACATTTAAGCCTTCAAGCGTTGTTAATGGCTCTATGTCTGCTTTGTCTCTTGCATCGCTACGGGTTTGTAATACACCGTATATATAAGTATTGGTTGAACTATCCCCTAATTGGACTTGGTTATTACCATCTAGAACATTTATATTAGCACCTAATACGGAACAATTTGTAAATAATTGATTTGATGCTGATGCACTATTATATCCTATAATTGTATTATTGCTATGCGTTGTGATATATTGCCCCGCTCCTCCTCCTATTGCAATATTACCACTTCCGCTAGTCAATCTATCTAAAACGCTATAACTGCCAACACCTACATTTACACTTCCCGAAACTGCTGCCCGTGCCATATTGCATCCCAAGAAAGTGTTTCCGCTTGAACTCGAACCAGATGGACTATTGAAACAATATGTTCCAAGAGCAATATTGTAATTTCCCGCCGGGCTTTTCCCCGAATTTGCACCTATGGTAATGCTACTACCCCCTACGCATTTACTATTATAGCCGACTAAAACGCTATTGTCAGAAGTCAATGTATTTGAATTACCTAATAATATGCTTGTATTTGTTATATTAGTTCCTCGTGATATTGCTACATTGTTTAATGTTGATGATGTTAGATTTGAAACGCCACTAGCCAATGCGTTCATCCCTATATATGTTGCGTTTGTTGGGTATGATGAAAACCCCGCACAATTATTAAATATAACTTGGGTTGCTAGTGATTGTGATAATGTCATAGCACACCCTCCAAAATTACAGTTAATAAAATAAACAACACTAGCAAATGAAGGGTCAATAATCAAACTACAATATTGGTCGAATTCGCATTTTTCTACTGTTATATATTTTGTTGTGTTTTTGCCTATTTGTATAACATTGGTAATCACCGCCGAACCTGTGAATACAATATTATTTAAATAATGACGACCAACACCACTTATAGCACTAAATGCCCCTTTGATTTGTAAATTTGCTAATCTTACTAATTCGCTTGAACCATCTACAATGAAACCGTTTAATATTTCCGTTATTGTATTACCAACTTGCGGGGCTTGTAGTGCTATATTATATTTATTTGTTATCTGTAATTGTGTTTCTCCGTATGAACCACTTGATATATAAATGACATCTCCTTGCGTGACTGTGTCTATTCTACTTTGTATAGTATTGTAATTATCATTTACAAATAAACTGTTTGAAGATAATTGTATAAGCGGATTTGGTATAGTATATATTGTATTGCTTGATACATTCAATCCGTCCCCTATTAAATAGTTCATTCCGTTTGCACCTGTGGCTCCCGTTGCCCCTGTCATACCCTGAATACCCTGAATACCCTGCATACCTGTGGCTCCCGTTGCTCCCGTTGCTCCTGTCATTCCCTGAATACCCTGCATACCTGTGGCACCCGTTGCCCCTGTCATACCCTGAATACCCTGAATACCCTGCATACCTGTGGCTCCCGTTGCTCCTGTCATTCCCTGAATACCCTGCATACCTGTGGCACCCGTTGCTCCCGTTGCTCCCGTTGCTCCCGTTGCTCCCGTTGCTCCCGTTGCTCCCGTAGCTCCCGTAGCTCCCGTAGCTCCCGTTGCACCAGTCATACCCGTTGAACCAGTAGCCCCCGTTGAACCAGTAGCACCGGTCATACCAGTCATACCAGTCATACCCATAGCACCAGTAGCCCCAGTAGCCCCAGTCATACCCGTAAAACCAGCATTACCAGTTAAACCAACCAATCCTAAAAAAACCCCACTCGTGTTAGGGCTAAAACCAACATCACCCAAAAAAGCCATTTATGAATATTTCTAAATTTTAATAATATATTAATTTCAATTTCCATTTACTAGCAAAGAAATAGTTATATTATTACTACTATAAACTCTTAAATAATTTGTAATTAAACTAACATTAAAACCAAAATTTCCACTACCACTAGCCGTATATGAATATTGAGTTGAAAACCAATCATCCCCATTATTAGAAATTTCTAGAGTCAAAACAGTAGCCGAAGAAACATTTCCATAAAAACTAAAATTATTACAATTATAATTATTAGATAATACACTAGAAACACCACCAACACCGCTAGAAACATTATCCCATAATGTAGAATTTTTGATAGTTCTATTTATATTTTCACCCCGAAAATAGGTAGCTAGACTGAAATTATTCATATTGCTTGATTCCAAATTATCAACTCTTAAACGGAAATAACCAGAAAAAATAGCGGATTGAGTATTGAAAACAACACTAGCAAGAGTATAATAAATTTCTTGTTTTGTAATATTGAATTTATCAATTGAAAATTCAACAGTGATTCTGCATTTTTTATCTGCAATTAATGTGATATCATAAAAATTATATTTTTCTGTTGATACCCATTCAAGCGGGGCAAAAAACCCATTAGCATTTAATGGTGTTCTAGATGTATATTTAGCTACTTGCATTTTATTTTTCTTTTAATCTAATAATAACAAATAAAATATTTAATATTATAAAACTTTAAAATGATTCCTACTGATAAATTGTTATATGAAATTTGTAAAATAATTATATATAGTATTTATGCTAAAAATTCGGCTTATCGTAGTGGGGCATTACAAAAGCTATATAAATCTTATGGTGGTAAATATAAAAATGAATTACCATCAAATATAGATAAAACACCGTTAAAACGATGGTTTTTAGAAGATTGGAAAGATATACAAAAAAATAATAAAAATAATAAATTATATCCATTGTATAGACCGACAATAAAAATAACAGCAAAAACACCTAAAATAGAAAATGAAATTACACCAGAAAAAATACAAAAACAAAGCAAATTAAAACAAATATATAGGGGTAAAAAGAATTTACCAAAATTTTAATTGATATGATAAATACCATATAAATAAATCTGTTTTCTCCAATGGTGATAGTATAGATTTTGCCGATAGGTATTTATTTTTTATTTTCATTGCTATAAAATATTTTTGGTAAATATTCTAGATAGGATTTTATGTTTTTATTTCTTTGTTTCTTTTAGTAAAAGCAAATATATTTAAAATATGGCTAGTGGTGTGTATACTGATTCTGCCCCAGTGCTTTATTATACAAATGTTAACTATAACGATGGCACACAAACAAATGCAAAATCTAGCTTTGTGAATAGTCAGCTTAATTTACCAATGCTAAATAATAGCAGTAATTACGAAGTAGCGATAAACAAATTAAAAATATCTGATTTATCTAATGTTATTCTTGGTTATCTTGATTTTAATGAATATCAAGTTGGATTGGCATTGCAAGATACTAATCTAGAACCATTTTTTGCATCCGCATATGTTAATTTACCAGATACCAATCCAATTACTACAACCTATCAATATATTGCAGCTTGTAATGCAGATTATAGCATTACATTAAAAAAATATAATGGAAATAATTTAGTTCAAGTAATAAATTCCTTTGTTCCGCTTAATTCATTACAAGACCCAATAATTCCGCAGTATTGTGTTTATGATGCAATTTTACAGCAATTTATTGTTGTTAGTTTTAATGGCATATATTTGTATGATTCTCTTGGTGTTCTTATTGTTGAATTACTGAAAACCAATATAATTAGTTGTTATTATTCAACAACTACCCAAGCTTTATTAATTGCAGTAAATTTACCATCCCCAACCGTATATTGTTATAAAATGATATCTAGCGTTATCACTGAAATTTTTAATATAACAGCATCTAAAGCATTAGGGGCATTACAAAATATATCAGCTGTAAGCACAGATGGCACAAATTTATTGATTTGTTGGAGTATTTCCGGCCAATCATATGCGACTATTTATAATTATGCTAATCAAGCAGCAGAAAATGAAGGAGAAATAGCAGTACACGGTATAGTGGCGTGTAGTATATCAACGACGGATGGAACAATATTAATAGCTAATAATGCATATGATGCTAAATTGAGTATGTTTGCAAATATAGACCCTTTAACAGCTTATTATAATTATGAATTATACCAAGTAGACGGATTAGCACAGAAATCACAAGCAGCAGACAATATAACAAGCTTAACAATAAACCAAAATGGAAATTTTGTTTTTGGAACTAAACAAACCTCTGCCTTTAATTTTCAAAATGTTTATTATCAAAATTATAATCTAAATACATTTTCAACCGGATTATCACCAACGGGTACAACGCCCGGTCTTTTATGCACTAGCGTATGCTATGTTAATCCAAATTTAGTATTTGGATTGCATTTTTCACCCGATAATGTTCCTAACCCAACATCGGCAGAATTGTGTTATCTAAATAGTAATGGAGTTTTTACTAGTTGGTTCAATCTTCCAGATATGACACTATTACCCAACGCCCAGATTTCAGTTAGCGGAAACAATATTTTTGCAGTTTATAATAATAATTTTTATATGATGGATGCTCCATTTGGATTAGTAGGTTCCAGCCCAAACCAAATTCCAAGTTTGCCCGTTGATGCTAATTGGATTCAACTAATGAGTAATGAATCTGCACCGCAAGTTCAAAGCGTAATATTTGATGATTTCTTACCAAATACAGGATACGCTTTGGTTAGTGGTTCAAATAATATTTTCAAGTTTGTAATAAACACAAGCAATCAAACTGTAAGTTATCTAGAATGGTATATTTCAGCAACTACATTTTCGCTATATCTCTCTAAAGCTATTAATTTTACATATACAAAAACGGCAAGTTTAACACAATATAATATTGAATCGCTACAACTAATTAATACGGTTAATTTTAATAATACATTTATAAATGGTATGGCATTATCACGGGCTGAAGATTATTTATATGTTTCTACAGCTACTAGTTCTAGCGTCCAAATATATAATTATAAATTTCTAACTTTGTTATATACTTTATCTAATTTAAATCCTGCGGGAGTTATTGGAGCTTTTACTAGCACAGAAATAACACCAACAGCAATAAGACCATTTTATAATATACAAGATGTTATTGATGCAGTTAATTTAGCCTTTTTATCAGCATATAATCAATTAAAAGCAGAAATAGTAGGTATTTTTCCAGTGGATGAATGTCCGTTTTTCACTCTTGATTATGCAACTAAATGCCTAACCCTAAATTACGATTCTAAATTTCAATCCGTTAGTGAAAATGGTATTTTTGTAAATACTGAATTATATCAGTTTTTTAAATTACCACAGCAAACAAGCAATCAAAGCGGATTTATACAATATCTATTAAGCCCTATGGGTTTAACAGTGCAAACTAAACAGAGTGTTTTTAGCTTGATGCAAGTTGATAAAATAGTTGTGAAAACAAATTTGAATATTCTTAGTGATTTTGAAGATTCTAGCAATGTAAAATCAAATCTAGTTTTTACGGATTTAGATTTGGATACATCGGCGGATTTTTTTAATCTTGGTGGTAGTTTTCTTTATAGTGCAGTTTTACTAAGAAATTATTGTCTAGTTTCCAACGCCCAGTTAAGAAATATTTCTTATCAAATATTTATTCAATATTTAGATGGTTCGCAAGTTGAATACAAGATTCCAACGGGGCAAAATGTTTCAATAAAATTACAATTTTCTAGATTATATTAATTTTCAAGATTTTTTAAAGTTTTTAAAGTTTTCAAAGTTTTTAATAATTAAATAAATAAATTTATTTCAAAAAAAAATATATTCTTAAATATTAAGTAATAAATAATATATATTTTAAAATGGCAGCATCAATTCCCGTTCAACCCGTTATTGATTATCGTCTTGTAAATAGTGGCTATCACCAAATGGTTGAACTCGGTTCAGACAACTGCACCTTCCGCACCTACGATGCCACTCAAGCTACGAACCAACAGATTTCATTTCAGAACATCCTCCAATTAGGAAGTGGAGTTTTAATCGATTCCGTCGCTTTTGTTGAATATAATTTTTCCGTTGTCTATCCAGCCGCCGCCAATATAATCCTCCCCGGTGTTTCTTCAGCCGGTGCAGCTGTTGCACCGTATACCCAAGTTGGTGCGGATGCACCCACACATTGCTTCAGCCAGTATCCGCTACACTTAAATTCAATAAACGGGCAGATTACGATCAATAATGTAAGCTATGGCTATAACTCAGCACAGTTGGTAGCGGTCACGAAAGAGTGGAGCGTTTCTAAAGTTCTTCAAGAAACACTCGCATCTAGTTGTCCCGCTAAAAATTCAACTCAAGCTATTGAACCAGCAAGTAGTACCAATCTATATCCAAATTCAGCCCTAGTTCCAGTAGGGCAAAATCAAAATACCCGTGCAAATATTTTTGCCACATCAGTAAATTTGGATAATGGAGTTATCACCGCTAATTTCACAATAAGAGAACCAGTGATGTTACCACCATTCACCACTCCGTATCGTTCCCAACCAGCGTTAGCCCAAGTGCAGTCTCTTGGTTTACAATATACTCTTTCAAGCCCTAATGGCTTTTTACATGGTGTAGAATTAACGGGAACTAATGTACCGAGCGTTAATATCACATCAGCTAGTCTAATTTTGGGTTATCTTACACCCGACCAATCCCTATCACCTATCCCAGCATTGGCTACTTATTCCTTTGATTCACCCGATTTCCAGCTTACAAAAGTTACCAATTTACCAGCACTCGGTGCATCAATAGATGTCCAAACCACATCGCAAAAATTAACGACCGTCCCGAAGCTTTATTGTGTAAAAGTCTGCCATCAAGCACAGAATTTACAAATGAATACTTCAAATATTCCAGCTTTTGAAATCACGAATATGCAAATTCAATACGGCAGCTATAATACATTTATATTTTCACAGCAGGATTTATGGGTGCTATTCTGTAAAAATAGTGGAAATAGAGGTGGATTAAGCTATCAGCAGTGGAGAGCACTTGGTTGTCCTGTAATCATAAACCCAGTTCTAGACATGACAGGGGTCACTTTTGCAGGGCAGCAGGGTGACGCCAGTTTAATGTGGTCTAATAAAATCACATATACTTCTAAGAATATAGCAGAGCAGGACTTAGCATATGATGATGTTGATTTAACTTCTAACAGCGTGTATGTTATTGAAGTCTTTCTTGCTAACGGTTCAGTGTCTATTGGGGGTGGGTCGTGTGTATGGAAAAATACCTCTTGCACCGAAGCACAGTTAGTAGACGCAGTAAATAACGGAAGCGTTCCCACTGACATGAGTATGAAACCTGCTGATATATCAGCAGGTTCCCTACTTGGTGGTCTTAAAAATGTTTTTCATCATGCCCGACGAGTTGCAGGTGTTGTTCGTGATGCTCTACCTACGGTACAGAAGGGCTTAGATGTTCTAGCGGGTTCCGGTGCAAGTGGTGGCTATATGCGTAAACGCCGTTAACTATTAAAACATTAAAAATATATTTTATTTAATTTAATTTTTATTTTTTTATTTCTAAGATAAATATAATAATACTATAATTTTTTTTTAAAAATGATGTATAAAGATTTTGTTAAAATGATGTTTGATAAATATCGTGGACAAATGGCACCAAAAGACATAATGAAAATGGCAGCCGTAGAATATAAAAAAATGAAAATGGCAAAACCTGCGAAGAAATCAGTAAAAGGGGCAGGGGTTTTTAGCGATGTTGGTGGGATAGCTGACAATGTGGCCGGACTTTTCGGGCTTGGTATGGAGAAAAAGAAAGCTATAAAACCACGGGCGAAAAAATCAGTGAAAGGGGCGGGGGTTTTTAGCGATGTTGGTGGGATAGCTGACAATGTGGCCGGACTTTTCGGGCTTGGTGTTGGTATGGAAAAACGAATTAAACGAAGTAAAGAGACGGGAAAAGGCGGATATCTTAGTGCAGGAAATTTGGAACCACAATCTCCGTATGTGCGTATTGGTGGGATGCGTGATGTTCCTTATGATGGTTCATTTGATAATCCGGATGTTTCCGGCGGTTCATTTTTGGATGATATTCATAATGTTAGCAAACTTCTGCCGCTTTTGGCACTAGCTTAAATTTTTTAGTAATTTTTTAGTAATTTTTTATTTATTTTTTTTGATATTTTATTTATTTTTTTAGATAGTTTTTTTATTTTTTTTAATTTATATCTTTCATTTATTGAATTTAGATATATGAAAATTCATATATATGCATATATAACAAATTTCACTATATCTAAAACGGAAAATGAAATATACAAAAAACAAATAATTAAAAAAAGCAAAAAAAAAATATCCATAAATTCTAAAAATATGGAAAATCAAAATCTTAAAATCTATTCAATAGAATTTTCAGAGTTTAATTTCATCACACCACTGATTATCCAATCACATTTTCAAAATATTTGCAAAGAATATAATAACACACCAAGATTAAAGCGGATTCAAAACAAAGATAATAAAATTATCTATTACACTAGCTTAATTGAAAAAAAACAATGCGATTTAATAAATTTTGAATATCAAGATGGCATCACAATAAAATTCTATAAACACATTAAAAAATCACAATAAAACCATTATAACGATAAAACACCTATAAAAAATGCCGTTTTTAAGCTAGACAATCAAGACAAGCTAAATAAGTGCAGTTTTTAAGTTGGTGATAGTATAGATTTTGCCGATAGGTATTTATTTTTTATTTTCATTGCTATAAAAATATTTTTGGCAAATATTATAGTAGGATAGAATCTTAAATATTTTATAACTTGGAATATCTACAAAATAATATATTATTAAAATAGATACAATAGAATATATTAATGGATAATTATGATTTACACGCCGTTATCATTAGCAGAACAATTCCTATTAATGATGCCATTAGGATTAGTAAAAAATTTATACCATCAAATAGAAACTATTATAGAGAAACAAAAAATTCATATAGATTTAGAAACATACCAAAAACCAAGTTTTATAAAAACACTTTTAGAACAAAAAAAATAAATGAAAATATTAGTCTTGTCTATGGAAAATTAAAATAAGTCTTACTAAATAACAACATAATGCAAAAACACAAAGAAACAATACAATAAAACCCCTATAATGATGAAACCCCTATAAAAAATGCCGTTTTTCCCTTTGGTGATAGTATAGATTTTGCCGATAGGTATTTATTTTTTATTTTCATTGCTTTAAAAATATTTTGCCAAATATTCTAGATAGGATAGAATCTTAAATATTTAGAATATCGACACATCTACAAATAATACCATTCAATTTAGAATTCCAACTTCTTTACTTGAAATATAATAACTTGGATAAGCTTTATTAATCATAACATAACGGGAATCTAGCTTTCTTAAATAGGCTATTTGTTGTTTGGTTAAGCCTAAATATATTTTACTTAGTTTTTCAAAGCTATTAAAATTAGACCGTGGAAAGCAAAAAAAGTATTGACAATTTAAAAGAACTTCACGGCTACCCTTTGAATTACCGCCTAAAGCCATTTGTTCTATAACAAAACAACTTACTTGCTTATGCCGTCCCTTCTGTAAGAGCATTAAACGCAGTTCAATATATGGTTTGGATAATTTTAAACCAAAAGAAAGAATATCATCAAAAATACAAATGCTACCATTTGGTATTAAATCATATATTCCGTTAATATCTAATTTATTCTCATCCATTATTTTTATTAAATCTACTTTTACTGATTTTACATTTGGTATATTATCAAAATCACCATCATCTACACTGCTAAAAACAAATACCAAAGCGGGTTTAATTTGTTCTATAAGTTTTCTAGCTAAGTAGGATTTACCGGAACCGGTTGAACCGCTAAAAAAACTATGAAAAACTTTATTTTTATTTTTCTTAATTTCAAAAAAAGGCAAGATATTATTTCCATTCATTTTTTTAATCCCGTTTTCATCATTTATTAAATAATAATTTTCATTGGTAGAAACTGCTATTTTTTCTGCGGTTTTTTCATCTTTATTAGTTGTTAAACTCATTTTACAAATATATTATATTAATATAATATAATATAATAATAATAGAAAATGCCATATTATCTAGAAAAGAAAAATAATAAATTTAAATTAAGATTAAAGAGCAATCCAAATTTTAATTTTTCCAATAAGTATATGACAAAGAAACAAGCAATAAAACAAATGAAAGCTATAGAAATTAGCAAAAAACAGCGTGGTGCGGGGCTTTTTCAAAGATTACGCCGTGGTTTAAATTTTATTACTACAAGAATAATTTCTGCACCATTACAAGCAATTAACAACCAGATACAAGACCAACTAGCATATATTGATAGTGTTAAAGATATTCTTAAAAAGTATGGAAATTTTAGAATAGTTAAAATGCTTATTTTAAAACAACCTGTTGATGGGAAAATTATAAATTTTGGAGATACTATAACAGACAGCCAATTAACAGAATTAATGATAAAGGCTAATATTGATAAATATTTTCATATCTCTATGCGTGTTGATGTTTTAGATGATATAGACAATATATATAGTTTTATTATTGAAAAGAATGAAAATATTAAAATAACACCATACAAATTTAGACCAAATACGCAAGAAATACAAGTTGATTTAAATGATAATAACCAACTTACAATGAATATAATTCTTACCAAAACCAGACTAGCAATAGGGGAACAGACTTTTTTTGAATATCGTTTTGACTCCAGTAATTGTGCTAATTTCATTCTAGAAATTCTAAGGGCTAATAACTTATTAACGAAACAATTGGAAGCCTTTATTTTTCAAAACACGGATGTGTTAAAAAATGGATTAGATAAACAAAATAAAAATAATATGCATGCAATAACCCGTATAGCAGCCAGAATAGGACATATAACGGGCAAAGGATTTGAAAATTTTAGATTTTTATAGATATTTACAAATTTATAAAATATCTTAGTTTCTATCCTATCTAGAATATTTGCCAATTTTTTTTTTTAGCGATTAAAATTAAAAATTTATACCCATTGGCAACTCACCAAGACTCACCAACTAGAAAAACACTATTTTTTATAGGGGTTTCATTATTATGATGGTTTTATTGTGATGTTTCAATGTAAATTTCATTTTTACAAGTAATATAGATTTTTTACAATATTTTATTTATAATTTTATTTGTTTTATTTATTTATAATATTTAGTATTTTTTTTATTTATTTATAATAGATTAATTAAGACAATGTATTTACAAAAATTAAAATTAGAAAAACCATATCAAGCAAAACCAAAGCAAGAGAAAAAAACAAGACGAGATTTTAAAAGCGAACAGAAACAGAAAGAACTAAAACGGATTAGAGAGCGAGATTTAGCATTTCTACAGCGTGAAGAGCTTAAACAACTTAAGCAAAAAGCAGAAGAGCGTGAAGCCAATATTAGACGCAAAGCAAAAGTTCAAAGCGAAAGAGAAGATGCAATAATAAAACTATTTCGTTTTGAAAATCCAGAATTAAGCCAGCAAGAATTTGCTAAGCAAGTTAAGAAAATTTATGGTATTGATATTGGAGCTGAAGATTATTTAAGTGATGTTGAATTAAAAGAAGCCATAAGACAACTTAATAAAAGACGAGAACAAAGCCAGAAACCCATTGTTGATATTGATAAAGAAGTTGAAAGACGCGTGAAAGAAGAACAGAAGCGAATGCAAGAAGAAGAAGCACAAGCGAAAAGAGCGAATTTAGAAAGAAAAAGAGCAGAAACAGTATCTAGACGCAAATATCAAGCAGAAAAAGAAGATTTTATAACAAAAAATTTAAAAGCCATTCAAATGTTTCAATCAAAATTGTCTAATAATAAATTAAATATAGAAGAAACAAAATTAGCAAAAGAAAAATATTTAAGAACAAAAAAACGACCACGGAAGCAGACATTAGAAAATTTTGATACTAAAATACAAACATTACAAGACAATATACCAGCAATAGAAGAAATTTTAAATATTCTTAGATATAACGATACAGTAGCACGAAGAAGTGATTCTAAAAAAGCGGATTTAAGATTAATTCCAGAAGAATTACAACAAGAATTTAATATTAATGAAATAGGGAGAATTGAAATTGTAAGAAAACAACAACAACAACAGCCATTACAGCAAGAATTACAAAGACAAATTGGAGAAATGGAAGCACAACAGCAACAAGCAGACCAAGAAGCACAAGACCAAGAAGCACAAGACCAAGCAGACCAAGCAGACCAAGAAAGAGCACAGGATTTAGCAGACTTAGGAATTCAACAAGCAATAGAACAGCCACCCGAAGTTGTTGTAAATCAAGATGCAGACCAGAATTTACAAGATTTAAGTGCAAATGGATTTAAGAAGCTAGATAAAGGCGGAAAACTTACTAAAGATAAATTAAAACGGTATGCAATTCATCCAAGCCACATAAAAGAAACAAGAAACGGATACAAACTAAATTCAAAAGGAATAAAACACGCAAAAATGCTATTAGAAAACATACCTAAACACGCAAAGCAAATAATATTATTTTCATTACTTAACAAGACTAGAAATAGAGTGCATAAAATCTAAAAATATCTTAGTTTCTATCCTATCTAGAATATTTGCCAATTTTATTTTTCTAGCAATGAAAATAAAAAATAAATACCTATCGGCAACTCACCAAGACTCACCAGCTTAAAAAACACTATTTTTAATAGGGATTTCATTGTTATAATGGTTTTATTGTGATTTTTCAATATGTTTAGTTAATGAATATTTTTTTAGATATATTTTTTAATTAGAAAAATAAATATATTTTTCATTAATAGGAGAATAGAAAATGAAAAATATAAACAATATCTTTAAAAAAATTATAGATTATATAGATTCTAAAAATTATACTAATAGCAATAAAATGATTATAAAAGCATTGGAAAAGACTAGAAAATATGATTTAAATGATGAAGAAATATCCATATTAAATGACAAATTTAATGATTATTTTAACAAAAATAAAGATATTGATTTAGATAAAGATTTAGATAAAGATTTAGATAATGAATTTACATATAAACCGATAGAAAAAATGAGTAAGAAAGAAATACAAGAATTAGAAACCATTATTTATTATCATCGAAAACAAGAGAGAGATGATATGAAAAAACAAAAAGAAGATGATTATAAAAAAAATCAATCTATAAACAATCAAAATAATAATAATAGCATCAATACTAATAGAAATACAATAAAAAAACGGAAACAACCATTTAACCAGAGAGAATTAGATAGGGGTATAAAATTTACAGAAGAAGAAATTGATAGATATTATAGCCATGATAAATATAGAGTTTTTGATGAAGAATTATGGAAACAAGACCAAAAAATAAAATCTAAAATATTTATTGATAAAGATATAATTATACCAGAAATAAATATTGATTTTTAATTTACAACTTTATAATATTTTTTATTTTTTTATTTTTTTTTTTAAAATTATTATATTATTTTATAATAGCTAAAATATAATAAAAATGACAACTATTAATGATTTAAATGAAGATGAAATAATAAAATTGACAGAAAAAGCTAGTAAATTATATTTTAAACAATTTTTATCTAAACTATATGAAGAAACAAATTTTTACAATGTAAATGACATAAAAAAAATAAATCTTTATAAAAAAAAAGAAATTTTATCAGTAGCAAGATTAATAGCAAAAACACTATCCAAAAATGAATTTATTAGTGAATCATTGATGAATTATTTTCTTAAATCAGTATTAGAAAAAAATTTAAAAGAAGATGATATTAATGATTTATATGATTATGACAGCGAGAGACGGAGTAATGAATACCAAGATTTAACAGATGAAGATTTTTTGCAGATTGATGATAATTTTGATACTGAAGAAGATGAGCCTATAAATTTAGCTAGTTTAATTGAAGAATCTAGAAAATTAGCACCAAAAGAAGAATTTAAAAAACCAATGAAAATAGAAGAAATTATAGAACCAAAATCAGAACCAGTAAAACTAGAAAAAAAAAAGACAGAAATAAAACCAAAGCCAAAGCCAGAACCAAAGCCAGAACCAAAACCAAAACCAGAACCAAAACCGGAACCAAAACCGGAACCAACTAAGATGGAACCAGAACCAAAAATAGAATCAAAAAAGATAGAAAAAAAACAACTGACAGAAGAACAAAAAAAACGCAGGGAAAGATACAAAAAAGAAAAAGAAAAAGCAGAATTGAAAAAGCTAGAAAAACAGAAAAAAGAAACAGAATCTCTATTATTTAGAAAAGAACAAGAAAAAAGATTAGAACAGATTTATAACAATATTATTAAAAGTGTTGAAGAAGCAAATCCAGAAGACGATATAGAAGCAAATAGACTAGCAAATGAAGAACTTGCACTAGAACCAGATTTAAGTATATTAGATAAAAAAAATATAAGAGATAAATTTGAGTATTATTTTAAAACGAAAGAAATGACAAAACCAATAATAAAACAAGAACCAGAATTTATACCAGAACCAGTAGTAATTGAAGAATCTAATAATATCCAACCCTATCATGATTATTTTGAGATTCCAGTTAGACCACCAGAACCAGTAATTACCAATAAATATCTTAGAAATTATGGAATACCAAAACCAGTAAAAAGCAGTGAAGAAGATTTAATTACAGATAAAAAGAAATTATTATTAACTATGCCAATTTCTCTTAATAATGTTGAAAATCTTAAAGAACAAAATAGATTATTATTAAAACAACAAGACCGTTATAGAAACCAATTGTCGGAAGCCTATGCGGATATTGAAGAGTTAAAAACGGAACTAGAAAAGAAAGATAAAAAAATAGCTAGATTAGAAGAACTTTTAAATGTAAAAGAGACTGAGAAAGCTAAAAAACTCGGTGTTTTAGATTGGATTAAAGCTAATTATGAAACCACACTAAGCAGAAGCGATAAAATAAAATCAAAGGATTTATATCAATCTTATATTGAAAATGAGAACACAGAGAAAATATCAGCATTACAATTTAATAAAATATTAACAGATGCCGGTTATATTAGGGAAAATTATGCCGGTTATCCATATTATAAAAATATTAAAAAAAAAGAATGATTGGAAAATATTAAATTTCTATTGTATAATATAATCTGCCGAAAATATTTTTCTAGCAATGAAAATAAAAAATAAATACCTATCGGCAATATCTAAACTATCACCAACGGTAAAAACACTATTATTTATAGGGGTGTCATTGTCTAGCTTAAAAACGGCATTTTTTTAGCTTGTATTTACTGTAGCCAGTTTTACTTGGACTGAACTATTAATATTTTATTTTCGG
>Ga0214917_10002967_pt1 | contig 20134 bp, 18 predicted proteins | sample LL_1208_BB_MetaG_FD_177983 | JGI IMG/M metagenome (GOLD analysis project Ga0214917, IMG submission 177983) | Freshwater microbial communities from Lake Lanier, Atlanta, Georgia, United States - LL_1208_BB | ecosystem: Environmental > Aquatic > Freshwater > Lake | place: USA: Georgia | collected...
CCAAGGTGAATCAGATTTTGGAAGAAAGAACCAATCCTACTTGGCCCACCACCTGGTTTGTTCCCCGTACGGGTGGAGCAGGAGTTTTCCGTGATGTCTATTCGGTGATGAACGCTTGGGGCGCCAACCACTGCGTCCTCACCTATGGCCATGTCGGAGCCGACCTGATCTCGCTGGCCTCCCTACTTCGCATTCCCGTCTATATGCACAATGTGGATTCGGAAAAAGTTTTCAGGCCATCTGCCTGGAACACCTTCGGCACCGCCGATCTGGAGTCCGCCGATTTCCGCGCCTGCCAGACCTACGGACCGCTGTATCGATAAGAAGGAATGACTCCAGAAAGTCCTGCTGTTTTCCAAAAACCAACCCCTAAGGATCCCCACCCATGAACCCCCGCTACCCCTCCATCGAACTTCTGGCCGAACGGGCCCGGCAGCGCATGCCCGGCTTTGCCTACGACTACCTCGCCGGAGGCTGCATGGCCGAGGTCAACCTACGCAAAAACACCAGCGACATCCGCGCCGTCGAGCTCCGCCCCACCATTGACGGCCGCCTCGGCGGCGTCCGCGAATCGCTCGAAAACCAGACCCTGGCCCTGGCCAAGGCCGCCGCCCGGCTCATTACTTCTTTCCTCCGCCATCGTGACGGCTCCCCCGTGGAGTGTGTCGTCCCCCCTCAATGTATCGGGGGAGCAGCCGAAGCCTCCGCTACGGACGCCCTCTTTGCCCGTTCCAACGTCGGCCTCACCCTCACCGTCACCCCTTGCCGCCTTCACCCTCGTCCTTCCCCGCAGCCTTCCGGGCTTGTCCTCGGCCAACACCTTTCAGCTGATCCTGCCCGCGCCCTACAACGAGGAAACCCATCGGCAGGCCCGCGAAAGCGGGAACTACGCATCCTTGGTCATCTCCACCAACCTCTCTCCGGTCGTGACCAACAACGAGGTCCGCCTGGCCATTCCCGCCCTCCAACCCTACGGCGTCGTAAAAATTTCCACCTCCTCCCCCTGAACGGCAACCTTCCCCCCGCCCGCTTCGGATTGGGGGCGGGTCAAAATTTTCCGGGCGGGGCGGACGCCGTGGGGTGGGACAGTAATCCCCTGCTGCCGTGAAAAAGTTTGCCTTTCCGCAGGATTTTCTTTGGGGAGCGGCCACCTCCGCCTACCAAATTGAGGGAGCCTGGAACGAGGACGGCAAAGGGGAATCCATCTGGGACCGCTTCGCCCACACCCCGGGCAGGATTCTTGACCAGACCAACGGGGATGTCGCCTGCGACCACTATCGCCGCTGGCGGGAGGACCTTGCCTGGATGAAGGAACTGGGCCTGTCCGCCTATCGTTTCTCCATTTCCTGGCCGCGGATCCTTCCCCACGGGGTCGGCCCCGTCAATCCCAAGGGACTCGATTTTTACAGTCGGCTGGTGGATGAACTCCTCGGGGCGGGCGTGACCCCGTTCGTCACGCTTTACCACTGGGATCTTCCCCAAGCCTTGCAGGAGCTGGGCGGTTGGCCGGAGCGCTCCATCTGTGAGCGCTTTACCCTCTACGCCGACACGGTTTCCCGCCACTTGGGGGACAGGGTCAAGCACTGGATCACCCACAACGAGCCTTGGTGTATCGCCTTCTTGAGCCATCACCTCGGGGAACACGCCCCCGGACAAAAGGACTTGGCGGCGGCCCTCCGCGTCGCGCACCACGTCCTCCTTTCCCACGGCCAGTCGATCCCGGTGATTCGCCGGAACAGCCCGGCCAGCCAAGTCGGTCTTGCCCTGAATTTCACCTGGGTGGAACCGGCCTCGGACCAGCCCGCCGACCTCGCCGCCACCCGCTGGATGGACGGCTACATCCAACGGTGGTTTACCGAGCCCCTTTCCGGACGGGGCTACCCCGCCGACATGGTGGCATCCTTCCGCGCCCTACTCGCCGGGGGGGAAAGTTTCGATTTTGTGCGGCCGGGGGACCTGGAGACGATCGCCCAGCCGACCGATTTTTTGGGGGTGAACTATTACACGCGGGCGGTCATCCGCGCGGCCCCGCCGGGGCAGACCCTTCCCGTCGAGGCCCGGGAGTCGGCCAACCTGCCGCGCACCGAGATGGACTGGGAAATCTATCCGTCGGGCCTCACCCTCCTGCTTGGCTGGTTGCACTCCACCTACCGTCTCCGGAAAATCTTCATCACGGAAAACGGCTGCAGCTTTTCCGATGGGCCCGATGAAGAGGGCCGGGTGCGCGACCAACGTCGCATCGACTACCTGCAAAGCCACCTCCTCGCCGCCCATGCGGCCATCCTCGCGGGCGTGCCGGTGGCGGGTTACTTCGCCTGGTCGCTTCTGGATAATTTTGAGTGGGCGAAGGGGTATGCCCAGCGTTTCGGCCTCGTTTGGGTGGACCCCGTCACCCAGCAACGGATTCCCAAAGATAGCGCCTGGTGGTACCGGCAGGTGATCCAAAACCGCGGCCTCGTGGATCCCCACCCGCCCGCCGGGAAAACGGGCTGGCCTCCTTTACCGTGGAAGATTTCAGCCTCCACCGCCTTGCCTCCCTTTCCGAAAAGGAACTAAGCCGCCGCCGTCAGGACCTCCTGCGTTTGATCAACCCGAATCCCTGAGATGCACCCTGCCGAGGAGATCTCACTGGTCCTGCTTCTCCTCATCGTCATTGGTTCGGTGGCCCTGACCCTTGCCCTCTCCTTCCTTCACCCAAAATATCGGGAGCTGAAGCCCCGGTTTTTCTTTTCCTCTCCACCAAAATGCTGGGAGTTCCTCTCCTCGCCTACGCCCTGCTCCGGCAATTCACCGATCTTCCCTTGGCCCGCTTCGACATCTTCCTCGCCGTCCTCGTCCTCATCTACGGGCTGGAAATGCTCTTCTTCTTCACCGTCATGCGCCACCCCCCCCCGCAGTCGATAGATGGTACGGACGCCTCGCGGAGGCGTCCGTGTTTTATTTCGAGGCATCAAATTCTTAAGCCAGAGCTTCAAGCCCGAACACAACCTTAACCCCTTGATCCCTTAACCCCTAAGGACCAAACGCATGACCCGGGGGGTTTGTTTCTTCAAGAACTTCCAGATCTTGGCTTACCTCAAAGCATCCCATCTCAACCTCGCCATACCCTCGCTTTGACCCACTTATTTCACCGAAGACCCAACTTCTCCAACTTGACGGAGTCGATCAAAACCGACTCCGCCAGATGTTTTCCACCATCCCAATCGGCATCCCAGACCATAAAACCGATTCCAACTTTGTTGAATGCAAAGTGTTGGATCACTTCGGCGTGCACATCCAGAAAATCCGTTTTTTCGCCTTCGGATCCGGTCCAGCTCCCCTTGCTGAGAATAACGCCCTTTTCATTATGCAGTTCCCAGACAAGAACCGCGCTGCTTCCATACGGGCCGTTGGTCAGCACTTTTCTCGGGCCGGAAAAAACAGGTTTTGTCGGAGACGGTGCTGTAAATGACATCAGGTTGGGCGTAACGAAAGGTGCTCCAGGGATCTGGTTCTCAGTTGTTGACTCAAAAAATCCCACATTATTCTGATCCTCCGGTTGATCGAAGTCGCCAGAGGGAAGACCCAGCGCGTAGATAAATCGGGGGGGAGGTTCGTCCAAAACGCCGCCATTGCCATCAATCAAATTGGGTGAGTCCGCCAGCACTACTCTGAAAAATGGCGCACTCTCCACCTCGGCACCCGAAAAGACAACGGTGAGTCGCAGGGACTCGCCCTCGGCTAGTGTTGCCGTGGGAAAGCTCTTCCAGACCCCACTATTTCTGGGAACTGCCTGTTCCCTGTCCTTCCGGGCCAGACGAAGATTTCCCTCCTTCACGTTCTTTTCACTCTCCAGATTCTCACCCCTAACATACCAGTGACTGGAGGCGGAAGAGCCGGGGTTGTGAAATTCGTCAAAAAAAACGACTTCCGCGCAAAGGTGGGAGGAAAGACAGGTGGCAACGCTTATGACAAGCGGGAAGAACCGTGGTTTCATTGGACAAGCCCATTTTTGAGAAATCCGTGCCGACAAACGCGGGAAGAATATTCGCATGACGGTGCTGCCTTAAGGGATTTTTTCACAGAACGGAATCAGTGGCAGGGCGGTTGCTTTGGCATAAAGGTTGCCGATGGGGTTGTTGGCCCATCCATACGCCACGGCAGTGGGCAGAAGAGCCTTGTCACTGCGCAAGGCAATCGCATCCCCTGCGATCTCCGCCTCAGCCCAATGCCATTTTCCACTCGTATCAGCGAGGGCAAACCCCTTGGGAATGCCACCACGGGCTTCCAGCCCACCGTCTGCATATTCAAAGCCGAGGGTGACTTTATCGCCGTCCCGCCGGGCCGAGCGAAGGATCGGGCCGGAAACCGTTGCGGTCTTGCCGTATTCATTCTTCAAGGCATGCAGAGCAAGGCGTCGCCCGACCTCCTGTTTGTTCTCCGGATGGATGTTTTCCGCTTCACCGAGATCGATGGCTGCGGCCATTCCGGTATGAGGAATGGTCTTCCACGTTTGCAACTGCATGTCTCTGAGCAACGGCCAGCCACCGCTTTCGCGGGGTTCTTTCTGAACGGCAGAATAGTTGGCAATCTCGACAAAATAGAATGGCAGTTGCGGCCTGCCCCATGCCTCGCGCCAGCTCTTGATCAGCAGGGGAAATTGTTTGCCATAGAGCCGCGCGGACTCGACCTGATTTGCGTTGGATTCCCCCTGATACCAGATCACCCCCCGGATCGCAAACGGGGTGAGCGGGGATACCATGGCATTGAACAGACCGCCGGGCGTATTCTGGTGGCCCGGAAGCGGGGGCTGGCGGGGTTGTGGAGCTGGCTCGGTGAAGGCCACCCCTTTTTCTTTCGCCTCCTTCTGTCTCAGCATCCGCTGCCAAAGCGCGCGGTTGAGATCTGCAAGCTCCTTTTTGCGTTCCTCCACGTATTTGCCGAAATTTGTATCGTAATCCGCCACCTTTGCTTTCATCTCATCCCATGGTTTCAGGGCCGCCGCGCATGCGGGATCGGACTCCATGACGGCAACCGACATCCATGGTTCGATCGGCGTTCCACCCCAGGTACTTTGGATCAAGCCGATGGGCACTCCGGCTTCACGCTGGATTTCCCGTCCGAAATAGTAGGCGACTGCGGAAAAATCCCCGACCGACTCCGGCGTGCAAGGGCTCCAGGTCAGCGCCACGGACACCTCCTCATTGGCGGCGAGAGCCACATCCCGCATCACCTTCAGGAGGCGGATCTCCGGGTGGCGCGCCGCGGCAATCTCCTCCTGCGCGTTCTGGGATTGGCTCACTGGAATCTCCATGTTGCTCTGTCCCGAACAAAACCAGACGTCGCCGACAACAACGTTGCGGATTTCCAGCCGCTGCTTTCCCTCGGACGAAACAACCGTTAGCACCTCCGGTTTCGCCGTCAGCCTCGGCGCCTCCAGATGGACGCTCCACCGCCCTTTTTCATCCACCATGCCGGATTGCCTCTGGCCGGTGAACTCGACGGTCACCGTCGCCCCGGGATCGCCGCGACCCCAGATCTTGAGCGGCTCGTCCCGCTGGAAAACCATATTATCGGAAAAGAACGCCGGGAGCTTCAATTCGGCCCGGGCGCATGGAAGGAGAGCCACAAAAAGGCTGAGAGAAATTTTTTTTATCAAAAACCTATACCTGTAACTTAGGCACCCAGGATATCTACCTGACCATTAGACCGATTCAGGGCGCGATGATGCCGACTGCTTACATGCCGGATATAAATCACGCCTGATTCCGCATCCGCCGATGGCGGTTGCCAAGCAGGAGGGCACCTGCACTTATCGTCAACAAAGCTACGGTACTCGGCTCGGGAATGGCTCTCAACTGGAACGCACTCATCCTCGACCAGTTGTCGGGGCCAGCTCCAGTGATGGTGAACGTTTGGTTTATCGCGTCAGCGGTGAATGTGCCGATGGCAAATTGTCCGACTCCACCGACCGCATTGGATGTATTGGAATCCAGCGTAACAGTGTTTCCTGCCGTTATCAGCAAGCCGTTCGTACTGGCATGGTCAGACTCGTTAGTCCATATTTGGAACTGATAGCTATTGCCGACCGTGAGCGCGTCCAGAGTCAGTGTCTGTGTTGTCGTCCCAAGAATGTTCTGACCCATAAGGACCTGATAGGAGCCAGACAAACTACTGAACGGCGCCGACGATGATCCAGAACCAAGGCTAGCCCACATGTTTTGTGTCGAGGACAGTAAAGTGTTGCCCAAGGTTATGGATGTAACAGCCGTTCCTCCGAACGGCTGAAATTCGACTCCATTGACGATGACGGACGAAGAATAACTCGTAGAGGTCAGGTTATACGCCCTGTCTAGTGTGCCGGTGGTGCTGATGTCGGCATCTCCGGAAATCGTCGTCGGCGACTGCCAGGTGACCACCGCAGCACGGGAGGAGGCAATTTGCAAACTAAGCAGCATCGCTAAAGTCAAAAGATTGTTTAGTATTTTTTTCATGATAAGTAAATTTAACATCGACTGGGGAACTCTAGCCTTCCATCTAGTGCCAAATCCCTGCTGGTGAGTGCCACGCTTGTGCACCTGAGGCACCAGCACGTAGCCGTGGGGACGCTTCGGGGAGATAATCCTTGCCTCAAATAGACCACACGCCCGAGAGAGCGGGAGTCAATGCGGGATGGAAGTCTCACGCAGGTGCGCGGAGATCGCCGAGGGAGGGACGTTTTCTCTGCGGGCTGGGTGATGCGGGGTCCATTCGCGCGCTCGATCAGAGCGATATCATACTTTACATATGGTTTAACCATATGTATGCTATACAAGCATGATTGAAAGACCCTTTTGGCAGCAACGAATTGAAAACGCATGGAGGGAGGCTCCCATCGTTTGGCTGAGCGGGGTTCGACGGGCAGGCAAGACGACACTCGCGCGCGAGGTGAGAAAAGGATCCTCTCTCTACATCAATTGCGATCTCCCAACCATCGAAGACACGGTGAGCGACCCCGAGATGTTCTACCGTTCGTGCGAAAAACCGGTGATCGTCTTCGATGAAATCCATCAGCTTCGAGATCCTGCCCGAGTGCTCAAAATCGGCGCGGATCTGTTTCCCAGGCTGAAAATTCTTGCCACGGGTTCTTCCACCCTCGCTGCCAGCCGGAAGTTTCGGGACACGCTCACCGGACGCAAACGACTGGTGCATCTGGTGCCCGTGATGCTTTCGGAATTGGCCGCCTTTGGCACCGCATCCCTCCAGCGACGGCTTTTGCACGGAGGCCTGCCACCCGCGCTGCTGGCGGCGAAAAAAAAGCCCTCGTTTTACCGCGAGTGGATGGATTCGTTCTTTGCGCGCGACATCCAACGCCTGTTCGGCTTTCGTGACATCAACCGTTTCAACGACTTTTTCGAATACTGTTTGCGGCAGAGCGGCGGGCAGTTCGAGCAGACCAAGGCCGCCAGCGCCGTCGGCATCACGCGCCCGACAGTCGAAAGTCACTTGCGGGCTTTGGAGATCACGCATGCCGTCTCGCTCGTCCGGCCTTTTCACGGTGGCGGCCCGCACGAGATTGTCCGCCAGCCCAAGGTTTATGCCTTCGACACGGGCTTTGTGAGTTGGGCGCGCGGATGGGAACCCCTCCGTCCCGACGATTGCGGCCTGTTGTGGGAACATCTTGTTCTGGAGGATTTGCTGGCGCACTTCCCGGAGGATCCGATCCGTTACTGGCGGGACAAACAGGGACGGGAGGTGGATTTTGTGCTGCCGCGAAAGCGTGACGATGTGGATGCGATCGAGTGCAAGTGGAACCCCGGCGCGTTTGACGGCACCTCCCTCCGCGTCTTCCGCAAATCCCATCCCAAGGGACGGAATTATCTCCTGACACCGTCGGCGGGCAAAGCCTATCAAAAGCAGATTGGGGATTTGAAAGTCACGGTTTGTACCCCGGCAGAACTTTCCGCATGACCATTTCCCTCCTCGAACGCCGGGGGAAATCTGTGAAAATGTCCGCTTATCTGCGGTTGAAAATCCTGCGCGTTTCGGGATGCCTGTCTTTGAGTCGGGCTTGTCTTTTTCCAGAGATGTGCGAGTGAGGTTCCTTCATGAACGCTTCGCCCAGGCATACGCCCTCCCATGGGAAAGCCGCCTACGACGAGATCGTCCGGATCCTCCAATCCTACCACAAGAACACGCAGCTTCCCCTGGCCGGACACTCGATCCGGCGCGGGCATTTGGTTTTGGAGAGGGATTCGGTGTACACGGAAAAATGCCCGATCGCGGTGATGCGGATTCCGGAGCATCCGACGTATCCGGTTCACCGGCATGACTTCCATGAGGTCACAGTCATTTTGCACGGTGTTGCCACCAATATCGTGGACGGCATACCGTTCGAGGTGGGCACGGGGGATGTTTTTGTGCTTCAGGGATCCCATGAGCATTGCATTGAGAATCCAGAGTCGCTGGAGGTTCTCAACATTTGCTACGATCCGGGGCTCCTCGGGATCCATGCCAGGGAGTTTCCAGATTCGCCGGGTTTTCAGGCGCTTTTCCAGATCGAGCCATCGTTGCGGCGAAAGGGATTTTTCAACAAGCACCTGCGCTTGAACTCCAAGCAACTGGCCAAGATCGAAGCCCTGGCCAAGGAGATAGATGCAGAGATCCAGCAGGCAAAACCGGGCTACATTGCCGTTGCCAGGTCACAACTGGTTCAGATCATCGCGCTCCTTTCGCGCTGGTACGGCAGTGCGGATCAGAAGGATTTGACCGACACACGGCGGATCGCCAAGGCCCTCCTCTGGATCGAGAAGAAATCCGAGGAGAACCTCAACATCCCGGCTCTCTCCCGCATGTGTGGACTCTCCCGGCGGCAGTTTTTCCGTATCTTCAAGGCCTGCACCGACCAGACCCCGGGGGAATATCTCCTGAACCTTCGGTTGCGAAATGCGGAGGAACTTTTGCGCGATCCCACCATGAACATCACCCAGGTCGCCTTCGCCTCTGGATTCAACGACAGCAACCACTTTTCCCGCTCGTTCAAAAGCTTTTTTGGAGTGTGCCCAAGGGAATACAGGAGAAGCAGGGAGGTTTCCGGGGGGTATCGACCCGCCAGGACCAAGTCGCCGGAGTAGGAAGATTTTTCACGTCCGAATCCGGAAATTGCCCGCGAAGACGCGAAGCACACCAAGGGCATTTTATTTTCTCTGTCCGCGCAGCCACCGGGCAACTTCATCGTGAGTCATGACATCGTAGGCGATCAGGACATTTTCCTCGTAAAGAAACACCACCCGCCATTGAAGGTGAACGCGGATTTCGTAGGATCGTCGGCCAGCTTGCGAAGGCCGAGTCCATGATGTCGGTGAGGATTCCCAAAAGCAGCACCGACATCGGCAATGGCCCGGGAAACCCTGTCGCCCAGTTCGGGGGACAACCTGGCCGCCGTTTTTCTGATTCGCTCCGACAGGAGAATCCGAATCAAAGTTTTCCCGTGAAGGTTCTCAACCTGCCCGCCTTCCGCGCGGAAGCAATCTCCGCCAGGGCCGAGTCCTCGGCCGACGTTGCCTGAGCCAGGGTCACCCCGTATTCCTCCAATGCCGGAAAGTCGCTTGGACGGAATGGCAGTCCGCGCAACTTGACCATCTGCGAAAAAAACATGGAAACCGCCGCAGTCGGCGTGATGCCAATCTCGCGACAGACGACATGGGCTTCATCCGCCAACCGGCTGTCAATACGAAGTCTGATCTGCTCAGTCATGCCTCAATTGTGCCAAGATTTGACGTGCGGTCAATCTGATTTGCCCTCGCTCCTCATTGACCCCTGCTCTCCCGAGCGGGCCACCTCTGATGCAATCCTCCGGATTGTCTCCCCATTCCCCATTTCGCATTTCACATTTCGCATTCCAAGTTTCGAATTCCCGCCGCAGGTGGGGTGGCACTAGGAGGCATGTTTTTGTCGTTTCCGTGAAGGTTGCGAGGAGCGGTTCGGGTTTTGGTGTCGCTCTACATTGTCATGGAAAATTCGTCCGCATCCGAGAGCCGCCCGCTCGTCGCCGCTTACTATTTTCCGAACTACCATGCGGACCCGAGAAATGCGGCGGCTCATGGAAAGGGGTGGACGGAATGGGAGCTTGTCAAGAAGGCAACCCCACGATTTTCTGGCCACCGGCAGCCGCTCGAGCCGCATTGGGGATACGAAGACGAGTCGGATCCGCAAGTCATGGCCCACAAAATCGACGCAGCAGCGGACCATGGTGTGGATTGCTTCATCTTCGATTGGTATCATTACAATGACGGCCCCTTTCTTGAACGATGCTTGGAACAGGGGTTTTTGAAGGCACCCAATGTGGGCCGGATGAAGTTCTGCTGCATGTGGGCAAATCACGATTGGTATGACATTCACCCCGCTAAACGAGGAGATCTGACCTGCCTGCAATACCCGGGGGAGGTGACTCCATCCGTTTTCGACTCGATCTGCGAGATTTTGATCGAACGCTATTTCCCGCATCCCTCCCATCTGCTCGTCAACGGTTGTCCTTATTTCTCCATTTACGATGTGTCCACGCTCGTCAAAAGCCTCGGGGGTTCGGTGCTGACGGCCAGAAAGGCACTGGATCGCTTCCGGGAGAAGGTCGCGGAAGCCGGCTTCTCCGGTCTCCACCTGAATGCCATCGGGTGGAACTGCGGAATCCTCAAGGGAGAAGAAGGCGCAGCCATGCAGGTGAAGGATTTTCAGGAGCTGGGGTTCGATTCCATCGGTGGCTATGTTTGGGTCCACTACATGTCGCTGACCGACGATGGACTCCCCACCTGCGAATACCAAACGGTCAGAGACACCTATATTAAAGCTTACAAATCCCTCCGGACAGGAACGACCCTTCCGGTTTTTCCGAATGTCACCATGGGTTGGGATTCGACTCCACGGACCGTTCAAAGCGAGATCTGGTGCCCATCTTTGGGCTATCCCTTTACTTCCATCATGAAAACCTCCCCCGCAGACTTTCAGAAGGCGCTCGTCAAGATCCGGGAATATGCCGAAGCCGATCCGGGCTTTCGTATGGTCAGTCTGAATGCCTGGAATGAGTGGAGCGAAGGAAGCTATCTGGAACCCGATAAACGGAACGGTTTTGCCTACTTGGAGGCCATTCGCTCGGTATTTGGAACCAGAGGAAATGGCACCGCCTCCGCTCCTGAATTGGAGGAGGCACCGGTCTCCGCAACATAACCCTGCAATGCCCCGCAGAAACCATCGCTTTCCAAGGAATCTCCCGAGCAACTTCTATGGCATGGGCAGCCTGCCCGTGCGAAACAATCCAGCAAGACATGGGCAGGATGCCCATGCCACGGTGTGTTATCCGCACGCAACAGGACAACGAGTTCCGCTGCGTTTGTGATGACCTCCTGAAAGTCCCCCATGTCCGAAAATATCTCCCTCCAGAGCGAACCTCCCCGTGCGGAGGAAGGCCTGCCGTCACCCCTGAAGACACCGGCAGCGGACCGAATTCCCTTTGGGGGAAAGCTCGGCTACGCGTTCGGCGGGATGGCCTACAATCTGATGATCAATGGCATCGGCAACCTCGCCATGTTTGTGCTGAACATCGGACTTGGAGTGAATCCGGTCCTGGTGGGGCTGGGACTCTCTCTGCCGCGCTTCTACGATGCGATTGCCGATCTGTTCATGGGCCATATCTCGGACAACTTCCGATCCCGCTTCGGCCGCCGCAAGCCGTTCATGCTGGTCGGGGGAATCGGAGCCGGCCTGGCGTTTGCAGCGATCTGGTTCATGCCGCGTGGCTGGAGTGAGAATGCCTACTTCGCTTACTTCCTCGGCAGTTCGCTGGTATTTTACACATTTCTGACGCTCTTCGGCGTCCCCTGGGCGGCGCTCGGATTCTCCATGACGGCGGATTACAACGAACGGACCCGCCTGATGGGATTCAACACGTTCTTTTCGTCGGGAATCCTCCTTCTACTACCCTGGCTCTATGCCCTCACAAAGCTCCCGGTGTTTCCGGATGCCCTCACCGGGGCGCGGATTGTCGGAACCTTCGTCGGAGGGCTGATCATTCTTTTTTCTCTGCTTTCCACCTTCCTGTGTCCCGAACGGGTGATTCAGGAACAAATGACCGCTGAAAAAGAATCCCTGAAGGCGCAACTCCTCGGGGCGCTTTCCAACCGCCCCTTCATGATCCTTTCGGTGATGGTCTTCGCCATGTGTGTCGGGATTTTCACCATCTCAAGCATCACTCCCTACATCATGATTTATTATGTCTATGGCGGGAATGAAACGGCTGCCTCGCTTTTGATCGGAATGGGAGGATCGGCTTGGCAGATCAGCAGCATCCTTTTCGTTCCACTTGTCACGCTCTGCGCCACGCGCTTCAGCAAAAAGCGGACATTGATCCTGTTTTTGGGGGGCGCGCTTTTCGGAAACCTGATCAAGTGGGTTTGCTACTCCCCGGCAATTCCTTTGCTCTCCCTGCTCCCATCGGTCTTCGTCGCCATGGGCTTCTGCGCGCTCTGGGTGTTGGTCTCCTCGATGATCGCGGATGCCTGCGATTTCGAGGAATTGCGGTCCGGCGCAAGGAATGAAGGCACCTTGGGCGCGGTTTACTCCTGGGTGATGAAACTCGGTGGCACAATTGCCTTTGCGAGTTCCGGCCTTCTCCTGAACCTCACAGGCTTCCAACAGGCGCTGGCAGGCCGCCAATCGCCTCAGACCATCCTCAACATGAGGTGGATGGATATGGGCATCCCGGCATTGGCCACCTTCTGCGCGATCCTGCTCGCGGCCATTTATCCCCTGACAGAACAACGCTCCCGGGAAATCCGGAGGGAACTGGAACGAAAACGTGGCGTGTTGGAGGGAATTTCGTAAATATGGAAAATCTCGCACCAAGCCAGCGAAGATCGCGAAGAAGAACCGGCTTCACCTTGGTCGAGATCCTGGTCGTGGTGGCCATCGCAGCTATCCTTGCGGCTCTGGCCTTTCCCTTCTTCAACAAAACGGTGGAAAGCGGAAAAAATGCCAAATGCCTCTCGAATCTGAGGCAACTCGGGATGGCGACCCTGGCTTATAGTGCGGACCATCAGCAATCTCTTCCTCCGTATGCCATCACGTATTCCGTCGGCGGAATGACGTTTTGGTATTTGGAAATCCGACCTTATCTCGGAGCATCAAGCACGTCACTTCCCAACAACACAGCATTAGCCCCGAATCTGCCTTTTTTTTATTGTCCCTCGGTTGATCGCAAGCGGGGATATCCCCATACGGATTATGGTGCCAACACCTTTGTCTTCGCCTGTCCCCATCCGCAGCCTCCGGATATGAGCACACAGACAAAGGCCATGCGGATTGAGTCCCCTTCAAAAATTGTTATGTTTTCGGAAACTCTAAGTTTTGGAGGAAATACCTACCCCGACAGCGACTGGCAATTTGCCTCGTCCTTCGCAAAGCAGGATCCCAACCGCTACTTTCCCCACCGACATGGGGAGACAGTCAACATGGTCTTCTGCGATGGACATGCCCAGAACCTGCCCCGCAACGAAGTGGTGACGAATTTCACAAACTATTTCGGGAGCTCGGAAATCTGGAAATGAGGCAGGTTGTACAGATTGGCATCAAGTTTCATTTTTCAGATTCAAAGAAATCCACCTACAATAGCACCTCCACAAAAATGACATTCTTCCACCCTCGACACCCCTTGCGAGCTTGGCGCACAATTCCTCATGCATTGTTGCTGGCAGGATTTTTTTTGACCTCATGTGAGAGGCAACCTGTCTCGAAATCCGCGCTTGATTCCACACATCAGTTTCGTGTGCGCGACTTTGGAGCAATTCCCGGCGATGATCAGTCCGATGGGGAGGCCGTGAGAAAATGCATTCAGACGGCCCTCGATTGTGCCAAGAACGCAGAGGTCGTATTCGAAGCTGGAACCTACCGGATCGATCCGGCACCCGGAGCAACTTCCATGGGGGAACTTGTTTCCCTCCCGATCAACAAGGCGAACAACCTTGCCTTGAGCGGTGCCAGGGAAGGAACCACTTTTGTCTTCACAAATCCCTCCGCCAGCGGAATCGTTTTCGAAGGTTGCCGAAACATTCGCCTCAAGGATATCCGGATTGATTACGACCCGCTGCCGTTCGCATTCGGGACCATCCGGGCGATGGACCTGAAGGAACAGACCTTCGACTTCGAACTGGACGACAAATCCATTGATCTGACGCACTCCGCCTTTACGAAAGCCCGGGGATTGTGGGGAATTGTCGTCAGACCGGACCCGAAGCATGACACCATACATTACGGGCCGATCGTGGTCGGAGCGCGGACCACGATCCCGCTGGGAAACCGGCTCTGGAGGCTGACAGTCAAAGAAGATGCCGGAGGATATGCAAATGCTCTGACAAGCTCCGGAATGAAGCCAGGCGACCGGTTCGTCTATATTCCGAGAACCTACGGAAGCGCGGTTGGCATCCAGAATTGTGAAGATGTCCAAGCCGAAGGGATCACGATATTTTCCACTCCCGGACTGAACTTCTTCCCCTACCTGAGCCGGGCCGTCTCCCTGCTTGATTGCCATGTGAAAGTGAAAGAGGGCAGGCTTCTCTCGGGAAATGCCGATGGCATCCACGCGCGCGGCCTGCGCGGGGATCTGCTCATCGAAAACTGTTCGTTTGAAGGCATGGCGGACGACGCCATCAACGTCCACAGCAGCGCCATTCTGATAACCGAAGTTCGTTCACCCACCGAGATCGTCGCTCCGCCGCACACCTGGAGCGTGCGGCCGGGAGATCGACTAGCACTCTACGATGCAAACTTAACGCCAAAGGGCCTAGCCACTGTGGCCAATCAGAATCAATCCGACGGGCAGATTTTGATTCGTTTCACCGAACCCTTGGAGGGACTCCGCATCGGACGGGGAGACCGGTTTTACAACCTCTCCGAAGCGGGCGGTCCGTTCATCGTCCGAAAATGCCGTTTTCTCTCCCACCGAGGGCGCGGCGTCCTCATCAGTGCAATCAACGGAAGGATCGAGGATAATACTTTCGAAAACAACGAGGGCTGGGGAGTGGTTCTGGATTTCGGAGATGCCCGATGGGCCGAGGGCCCGCCTGCCCATGGTTTGCAAATCATCGGAAATGTTTTTACAGGCAGAGGGGGCCCCCAGCCGTGCATTGTCGCCCAGACCACCGCCCCAAAGGAAATCGGGATGTCCGGCAGACGGTTCTTCAGAGACCTGACCATCAAGGAAAACACCTTCCTAAATATCTCAGCCCCCGCCATCCGACTGAGCGGGGTCGAAGGCGCACTCATCGAGAACAATACCCTTCTTGAAAAAACCACCGCTGTCGGCCCCGTGTCATTTCCCGCGGTGGAATTGGAAAATTCTGCGGGCATCCTTATCGGGAACCTGGAGATCCTGGACTCACGCTTCAAGACTGGCGTGCTGATCGGCACCAGTGTTGAATCGGGAGAAGGGGGCGTCCGGTTTGGTTCCTCCGACAAGGCGCTCCCCGTCATCGACAAACGGATTCCTCCGGAACCAACGGCTCCATGAGAATCGGAACACCCGGATCAGCAGGTTCCCATGCTCAACCCTTCACAAGAAAGCTGATGCAACATTCTAACAATCTCTCCCCATCGAATGTCACCGAATTAACCCGGCGGCAGTTTCTCATGACGACCGCCGCTTTGTGCGCACAGGGAGTCATAAGACCATTCGCCATTTACGCCTCTTCGGATTCTCTTCCGGGGATTCGCAGCCTGCCTCTTGCAGACCTTCAAAAATATTTTCACAATCCCAATGCCCACCTGGCCGCCTATGAGTATTTTACAGCCGGACGGGGATTGGGCTCGGCGGAGTTGATTGGCGGCCCTGTAAGTGTTTCCGTGGGGCAGCTCGTGCCGGAGTGGAAGCTCCGTTACCGTGCGACACCTGAGGGCATCCGCCCCGGGGGCTACTTGCGAATTTGGCTGCCCAATGGAGGCTCCCTTCCAGTTCTGGGAAGTGGAGAAGTTCCTTCCTCGGTGTCCGTGAGCGCGAAAGGGGGGCAGCCTGTGACAACCATCGAGGCGGTGGCCTTCTCCAAGCAGTACGGCATTGAGTTCAAATCCGGCCAGAGAGTGGTGCGGGTGGCGTTTCCCGACGGCCTTGCCCCCGGTGGTAAAGTGACATTGACTTGGAAGGATGTGAAAGTCGGCGATCTGGCACCACGCTGGGCTGACAACCGCCTCCCGTTCCGTGTCTACGCCGATCACGATGCGGATGGGTTCGACGAGGAGATTGCCGCCAGTCCATCGGTTGCGGTTCACTCCGGACCGGCAGACCGGTTGCTGATGCGCTGCGCCTCGACTGCGGTTGTGGGGGAGAAAACCCGCGTGACCGTGGCCGTCCTGGACAAATTTGACAATCCGGCCTCCGGCTACACCGAGACAGTGGAATTCGGACTCGATGAAGGAACAGGCGATGGCATATGCCTGCCCAAACCGCTGGCCTTTGCAGGCGTCGAACATGCCTGTGCGGAAACCGCCGTCGTTTTCACAAAACCCGGCATCTATTGGATGAGGATCTTGTCCGGTCCTCTCTCGGCGAGTTCCAACCCGGTTGAGGTTTTTGCCAAGGCACCCGCCGAACGGCTTTACTGGGGTGACATCCACTTCCACACCGATTACTCGGCCGATGCACGCGCCGGAGCGAACAGCACGACCGATTATGCCGGGGCTTATCAGATCGGTCGACATCGCTACGGGCTCGATTTCATGGCGGCGACCGATCACCACAGCCTAGAACAGGGAAACTATGATTCCGAGGACTGGAAAATGATGCAACAAATCACCAATGAGGCAAACGATCCGGGCCGCTTTGCGACCTTTGTCGCCATGGAGCTTTCCTGTCCAAAGGGTGATCAAAACATTTATTTTTCGGGAAATTCCGCGCCCTTCCTCGATCACACAGCAGGCACGGACGAGCGAAAAAAAGACTGGGCGGCACTGGAGGGCTTTGATTGTTTTGCCCCTCCGCACCATTTCTGTCAGGACATGCGCCCATGGGACTGGTCTGTCTTCAACGCATCTCTTCAACCCGTCTGTGAGGTTTTTTCCAACCATGGACGAGCCGAATATTCCGGCAACAAACCGGATTACTGCGGCCATGAGGTCGCCACACTGCCCGGGCATACCTGGACCGAGCAACTCGCCAAAGACAAGCGTCTGGGAGTATTGGCTTCGAGCGACGATCACACCGGCCGCCCCGGATGCTGCGGGTTGACCGGTGTTTGGGCTCCAGCCCTCACGCGGGAGGACATTTTTCGGTCCATCAAAAACAGGAGATGCTATGCCTCAACGGATAGCCGCACGATTCTGCACTTCTCAGTAAACGGGCATCTCATGGGTGAATCCTTCAATGCCCATGTGTCCCCCGTTGTCCGGATCCGCACAGCATCCCCCACCCTGATCCGGGAAATCGCCATCGTGAAAAATGGGCAGACGGTTTACCGTGTCGAACCGAAATCCAGGTTTTCGGAATGGGATTGGACCGATCCGGATTTCCACGAAGACGCCTACTACTACATCCGCCTCAGCCTGGCCCCCAATCCCGACTGTACCAACCGCAGCATGTTCGCAAACAGGGAGGAATTCGTCTGGTCCAGTCCCGTGTGGGTCCACCATCTAGGACTTGGGAAAATCTGAATCCTTGATTCCACAGCCCATCCGAACATGACTTTCTGAAGCTTTTTTCCAACTCGCATCAATTCATTGCAGGTCTTCCGCCTTCCGCTTTTAGATACCTATAGCCTGTAGCCCACAGCCTTCCCCTCCTCCCTCACCTCTCAAGAATCCCCTATCTTCTATCTTCTATCTCCTATCTCCTATCCCCCCCACGCGTTCTTCCCGTCCATGATCAGGCAGGTCCGGGCCGGTGAACGTATGTTTGCCAAGCGCATCTGGCTTTCGGATCTTTCCGACGAGTTACGCAGGTAACCATTGTAGCCATAAGTGGGGTTGAAGGTTACCGCTTTGTATTCTTTGTGCCCGGCGGGGCAGACGAACACATTGTCGGTTTCCCACGTCGAGACCCCTGCATAGGGTGGGAGCACAACCAGCCAGTTTTCCATCGGTCCTCCTGGGTTTTCCGGAGGACCGAAGGACGGGGCGGGGAGTAGACCGTTTCTCTCGGTGGCATACTGTTGCACCGCGAGAGAGAGCTGTTTCAGGTTTGATACACAGCGGCTCTGTTGGCCGGCGGCGCGAACCTTTGAGGTCGCTGGCACCACCAACATGGCCAAAACCGCCAAAATGGCGACCACCGTCAGCACCTCGACCAGGGTGAATGCGGATCCAGCGCACGAACGCTCTCCGGACACGCCAGGGCGGAACATCGCTTGTGCCGTCAGTGCACCGAACTCCGTGCGAGCCACCACCATCTAAGGTTTTATAGGCAAGCTCCCGATTTGACTCTAGGATCGAATAACCGATCTCACGGACTCGCTGGTGTCGCCTTTGCCGACACCGCCTGAAGGTAATTCTGACCCAGCCATGTTTTTTCAGGCCCGCTGTTCATGGAGAGGGTCCTCGCCATACCTCATGGTTGGCCGCTATTTTAAAAATTAATTATCACGCCAAGGGACGATCAATGCGCGGTAAATGTCCTAACTCCGCCGCAGCGAACCCAAGAACCGGTCCGTACCCTGCCGGACCATCTTCGGGGTCAGAGGTGCCTTTTCAAAATCCACCCAATAATTCCCTACCCATCAACGATATCCATGGGGTCGGAGGTGATATAAATTATTGTTGGTCAATGTCTTATAGGGCGATTTTTAAATTTTGGGGTCGGAGGTCAATATGGTAAATAAGTGCCGAGCTTAGGGGTAGGTAAACTCTTATGATTGAAACCAATCATTAAAAGAGTAAGGTTGGCAAAGGTAATCAGAAAGTAATTCTCAAGGATCATCCATCATGAACCCCCGCTACCCTTCCATCGAACTTCTGGCCGAACGGGCCCGGCAGCGCATGCCCGGCTTTGCCTACGACTACCTCGCCGGAGGCTGCATGGCCGAGGTCAACCTACGCAAAAACACCAGCGACATCCGCGCCGTCGAGCTCCGCCCCACCTACCTGCGTGACTACCGGGGCGCTTCCCTGAAAACCACCCTCTTTGGCCGCGAATATGATTACCCGTTCGGCATCGCCCCCGTCGGCCTGCAGGCCCTGATGTGGCCGAAATCCTGCGAAATCCTCGCCCGCACCGCCCGCGCCCACAACCTGCCCTTCGTCCTTAGCACCGTCACCACCGCCAGCATTGAAACCATCGCCAAAATCACGGGAGGCGACTTCTGGTTCCAGCTATACCATCCCGCCGAAGATTCGCTTCGCGACAAACTCCTGCGCCGTTGTGCCGACGCCGGTTGTAAAACCCTCGTCCTCCTCGCCGACACCCCCACCTTCGGCTACCGCCCCAAGGAGATCCGCAACGGCCTCTCCGTCCCGCCCAAGATGAGCCTCCGGAACATTTTCCAAATGTGCACCCGGCCGGAGTGGTCCTTCTCCCAACTGTTCGCCGGCATCCCCCAGTTTGCCACCCTCAAGCCCTACATTCCCCCCGGTCTCTCCATGAAGCACCTCGGGCTCTTCATGAACAAAACCTTCAGCGGCCGGCTCACCCCGGACCGCATCCGCGCCATCCGCGACCAGTGGAAAGGCAACCTGGTCATCAAAGGGATGGTCAACCCGGAGGACGCCGAACTCGCCCTCTCCCTCGGGGCCGACGGGCTCATCGTCTCCAACCACGGGGGGCGGCAGCTCGACCAGGGCCAATCCACCATCAGAGCCACCGCCGAACTCGCCAAGAAGTTCAAGGGCCGCACCAAGATCATGATGGATGGCGGGATTCGATCCGGCTCCGACATCGCCGTCGCCCTGGCTAGCGGGGCCGACTTTACCTTCCTCGGCCGCGCCCCGATGTACGGCGTCTGCGCGATGGGATCCAAAGGAGGCGATCAGGTGGTGGAAATTCTCCAAAAAGAGCTCCAACAGGTGATGGAGCAGCTGGGTTGCGAGGTTTTGGAAAATCTTCCGCGCCACCTTGTCTGATATACAATCGGCAAACCGATGGGTCTCAATCTTGAAATCACCCCTTACGGGGGTTGGTCCAAAGCCGTTCGGATGCGGCGCGATGGGT
>Ga0214917_10002968_pt1 | contig 20129 bp, 14 predicted proteins | sample LL_1208_BB_MetaG_FD_177983 | JGI IMG/M metagenome (GOLD analysis project Ga0214917, IMG submission 177983) | Freshwater microbial communities from Lake Lanier, Atlanta, Georgia, United States - LL_1208_BB | ecosystem: Environmental > Aquatic > Freshwater > Lake | place: USA: Georgia | collected...
GATTCGACTGCCCGCCAGGATGGCGGGCTCTTGGGCGTCAGGCTGCACGGGCCAGGATGGCCGTGCAGCCGTGGATTCGACTGCCCGCCAGGATGGCGGGCTCTTGGGCGTCAGGCTGCACGGGCCAGGATGGCCGTGCAGCCGTGGATTCGACTGCCCGCCAGGATGGCGGGCTCTTGGGCGTCAGGCTGCACGGGCCAGGATGGCCGTGCAGCCGTGGATTCGACTGCCCGCCAGGATGGCGGGCTCTTGGGCGTCAGGCTGCACGGGCCAGGATGGCCGTGCAGCCGTGGATTCGACTGCCCGCCAGGATGGCGGGCTCTTGGGCGTCAGGCTGCACGGGCCACGATGGCCGTGCAGCCGTACAGTCAGTCGATGAAGCCGCTGAGCTCCTCGCTGCGGGCTGGAGCCTGCAGCTTGCGCACCGCCTTGGCCTCGATCTGCCGGATGCGCTCGCGCGTGACCTTGAAGATGTGCCCCACCTCCTCGAGCGTGTAGCTGTAGCCGTCGCCGAGGCCGTAGCGGAGCTTGATGATTTCCCGCTCGCGGTAGGAAAGACTCTTGAGCACCTTCGCGATGCGATTCCGGAGCATCTCCTGGGCGGCACCCACGGCGGGGTTTTCAGCGCCGGTGTCGGGCAGGAGGTCGCCGAAGTGGCTGTCCTCGCTGTTGCCCACGGGACGGTCGAGGCTGATCGGGTAGCGGCTCATCGCCGTCACCCGGCGGGTCTCGTCGACCGGCGTGCCCGCCCGGGCGGCGATCTCCTCGATCGTCGGCTCGCGGCCGTACTCCTGGAGCAGCTGACGCGCCACGTTCCGGACGCGGCTCATCGTCTCCACCATGTGCACCGGGATACGGATCGTGCGGCTCTGGTCGGCCACCGCGCGGGTGATCGCCTGCCGGATCCACCAGGTCGCGTAGGTGCAGAACTTGAAGCCGCGGCGGTACTCGAACTTGTCCACCGCCCGCATGAGCCCCGCGTTGCCCTCCTGGATGAGGTCGAGGAATGAGAGCCCGCGGTTGCGGTACTTCTTCGCGATCGACACGACCAGACGCAGGTTGCCCTCGGAGAGGCCGCGCTTCGCCTGCTGATACTTGGCGAAGATGACGCGGATCTCGTTCATCCGCCGCGCGAGGCTGCGCGGCGTTTCCTGACAAGCCTTGAGGATCGAGCGGTACTCGTCGACGAGCTTCTGCCGCCCCGACGGCGGCTGCTTCGTCCGCTTGTGTGCGTCGATCTTGGCCCTCAGCTCCTTGATCCGGGCGACGAAACCATCGAGCTGCGGGATCATGCCCTCGATGCGCTGGGTCCGCAGGCCGAGTTCCTCGACGAGCCGGACGCAGCGCCTGCGACGCCGGCCGAGTCGGGCCCACGCCTCGCGCCGTTCGGCCATCCGCCGCTTCTTGGAGAGGGCGATCCGGTAATCGGCCTTGTTCTGCTTGATGAGCACCTCGAGCGTCCGCAGGTTGTGCGGCAGGCGTCCGAGGATCTGCTCCTTCTCGAGGCGGTCGGTCACCGAGACCTGCACCGTGCGGTCGAATGGCAGCTCGCCGCGATGCACCCGCGAGAGCACCCGAAAGGCGTGCTCGCAGACATATTCGCACTCGAGCAGCTTCGCGCGGAACTGCGCCCGCGTCGTCTCGATCTGGCGGGCGAGGTGGATTTCCTGGGCCCGCGTGAGCAGCGGGATCTCGCCCATCTGGGTCAGGTACATCCGGACCGGGTCATCCGACCAGTTCTCGACCTGCTCGGTGAGCATCTCCTCCGCATCGGTGCCGGTGTCGACCTCCGCGTCGGCCTCGCGGTCGAGTTCCCCCTCGGGAAGCACGGCCACCTCGGTCTCGTCGACCAGCAGGTCGGCGTCGGCCTCCTCGGCATCGACGACCTTCTCCGTCAGATCCTCGACTTCCTGGGGATTGGAAACGACATCGTCCTCGAGTTCATCCAGCAGCGAGTCGTACAAATCAGTGCTCCTTGGTCAGTTCATCACGGTCCGTCATGTCCCCGCCGCACGATCCGGGAAGAAGTCAGGAAATCAGAGGAAATCGAGAAAGGCATCGATACATGGGCGGGATCGAGCAGAATCTGCACCACGGCCAATCATTCGGCGAGCCGACAGTGTGATTCAAGGGTGAGGCAAGTCCAGCCACCCCCCGAGCCATTCAGCCGGTCATCCGTCCAGCCAGCCGCCCAGCGAAGGGCCCAGCAAGCCACCATGTGTTCACCACCACCGGATCGTTCCGGCGCGAGGTGATGCGATCATCCACTCGCGCACCGCCGACCGAACCCAACCCAAGACCCGACCCAAGACCCGACCCAAGACCCAATCGAGGACTCCGAATCGAGGACGCCGAATCCAGGACGGTGGTGTGCCGTGCGGGTGTGCTCCTCGAGTCGTCGTGCGTCGGCAAGGGGGCACTCCCGGGCGGCGTGAGATTATGCCGCTGGTCGATCATCGGGACCACTTTTTTTTTGCCTGCCCGACGTTTTTTTGGCGTCTTCAGGCCTGCTGTTGGTAAAAGGGATCGAGGGAGCGGCTTCTGCGGCCACGGGACATCCGTCGCCGAGTCCGGTGGGCAACGATGGAAACGTTCGAGCTACGGTGTGCGTGCTCCGCGACGATCCCCGTCGTGGCTGGTCAGGCTGGCGGGAGGGCTCGCTGCCCCTCCTGCGGCGTCGAGCAGCCCGTGCCTCGACTGGGTGCTCTGCGTCGACTCGGGGCTTCGAGTCATGCCGGTCAGGCAAGCCATGCGCTTCATGGCGGTTCGGGCGGAACGGCCTCGGCGTCGGCGGCCCGCACGACCGATGGCAAGCACCGGCGCGACGCGGGCGCGCGTCGGCCGTGGTCGATCGGACACGCGTGTCTGCTCGCCGGAGGGATCGTGGCGCTGGCCGCCTCGCTCGGCGCGTGGCAATACGGGTCCACACCAACCGGAAGCTCGTGGGTCGACGAGGTCGCCATCCGTCAGCTCGTTCGCGCGTCGAGCCTCGATGCCGTCCTGCGAGCGTGGCAGGTGTTCGAGCGGAACGGGCCTCAGCCTCCACCGCCCAATCAGGAGCGACGGGAGCGGGCCGCATCGACGATCGCCAGCCTGCTCTGGGTCATCGCATCAGCCGGTGCGGTCGTCGCGGCAGGGGGCGCGGCAGCGATCCTCTCCACACGCATTGCACCGCCTGAGCGATCCGGTGCGACGCGCTGAGCGCGTCGGCATGACCGTCAGCCCCACCCGCACCGGCTGGATCAACGTCGGCTGGACCGACACCGGCTGGACTGACGTCAGCTGGACCGACGTCAGCTGGACCGACGTCAGCTGGACCGACGTCGGTGCCGTCATCCGGACCGAGCCGACGCAGAGGGGTCAACGGCGGCGCGAAGGATCCGGGGTGGGCTCCGGGTTGAACCCCTGCAGCATGCTGCCGATCGCCCGCATGACCGGGCCGCTGGAACGGCTCGGCGCGGCGTGCGGCTGAGGGGACGGCCGCCCCGCGCGATCGCCGCGAGGTTTCGCGGTCTCGGCAGGACGCGACGGCGGTGGCGTCGTGGGACGCGCGTCAGCCGGTGTCGTGGTCGACGCCCCGCGAGCCTCGGTGGCCGTGGCTTCTTCAGCCGCGACGGGACGGGGTGCGACGAAGGAGGCGTCCGCCTGCATGGCGATGCGCTCGGGCACGACCAGGTGTCGCAGCGGAGGCGTCGCGGTCGCGGCGGCATCTCCCGATGCGGGGCCGCTCGAGGCCGACGTGGTCGCGTTCGGATCCATGCGAGATGACGGGGTCGAACCCTTCGCCGCGGTCCGTGACTCCGCCACCGTGCCGGTCGAGCCCGTCGTGGCGTTGGCTTCACCCACCGAGCCCGCACCGTTGCCGGGCGCGATTGTGACGGGCGCACCGACGGTCACGTCGGCACTCCGTGACGAGTCGCTCGTCGATGTGCCGCGCGGCCCGGTCGGCTTGGCAGGCAGATGTCCTGCGGCGACGGCCTCCAGTGGCAGGGCGACGTCGCTCACGGGGGTCGTCGGGATCGGCAGCGATTCGCTCACGGAGGGCTCGGGAGAGGCGAGCACGCTGCCGGGGCGATTCGCCGCCGTCTGGGCGGCCCGCTGGCGACTGGCGACGGCCAGCGGCCCCTCGATATCGGATCCGGGAGCGGGTGGGACCGGTGGCCGCTGACGCGACCCTCCGATCGGCCCCGCGACCGGAGGCAGCGGTCGGACCTCCGTGGTTTCGTTCACCTGATCATCGAAGCCTGGAGCGGAGACGACGGTGTCAGTGCCCATCGGTGGCTCGGCAGCGACGGGCTCGATCGGCGTGAGCCCGGTCGCGAGCGGTGCGGGCATGACAGGTGCGGCGTTGCTCGTAACGGCGGAATCGAGGGCGTCCGCATCGGGGACCTCCGCGACCGGGATCGCCGCGTCGGTCGGGGTGTCGTCCGCCACGACCGGATCGGCAGGCATGGCCTCCCGATCCGATGGGATCGGGTCGACCGGGGTGGGCGACGGTTCAGACGTCGTCGTGACCCGTTCGGAGTCATCGGGCACCGCGTTGTCGATCCCGATGGCACCCTCCTGGTCGGTTGCCGCCGAGGTCACCGGCTGCGTCACCGTGCCGGCCGGCACGTCGGTCACAGGAACCACCGCCGGCGCCGTCGCGTTCCCCGTCTCGATCCCTGATGCCGCTTCCGTCACCTCCGCGGCGCGAGCGGGCTCGACGGGGGCGAACACCTCCACGGCTTCCCGCGGCGGAAGCGCCCTCGACGGAATGCCTGCCGCGGGCACCGACATCGGCGCCAACGGTGCGGTGGCGACCGGGTGTGCCTCCACGGGGGCCGCGGCGACCGGCGGGGTGAACGTCTCCTGCGGCTCCGTCGGCGGCGCGATCGATACGGCCGCGAGCGCCTCGGTCAGCGACGACGGAAACGTCCCCGCGGAACCTTCCGGCCGCGCGAGCTGCACCGAGAGGAGCGGCTGGCCCTCCCGGAGCGGATGACGCAGGACACAACCCTCGAACCGGTCCTCGGCCCGCAGGGCGCTCTCCGGCAGCATGGCCCGTGGCCAGTCGCGGAGCGCCACGTCCCACACGGTCACCGGCGCCCCCTGGGGCAGCGACCGCAGGGCCACGAAGATCGGCTCGCTCTCCACCTGCGGCCGTGAGCGGGCGACGTGGGCGTCGAAGAAACTGTTGATTCCGAACGCCGCCACGGCGCCGGCGACGAACGCGGCACCGAAGACGGTCGGCGTGGCCGGGCGATGCCGCTTGGCGGACGGTTCGTGGGACTGCGCTGCGTCGTGCATGGGTGCATCCGGGTGCTGTCGGCCCGGCGGCCTCCGCCGCCATCGTCGGAGGAATCGGCACACCCGTCTCGCGCCGGCCACTTGGTTGCCGTCGTGAGGTCTTCGCTTGCCAACGATGCGCAGAGCGCCGGGGCTGCGCGGAGTCGCCCGCTTCGCCGTCTCACCACCTGCCGCGCGGGCTCTCCGGCACATCCCTCCGACGCCCCCCATCTTCGCGAGAGGGCGGCGCTGGCAGGGTGCCGCGTCCTACCTCGTGAAGGTGTCGGCGTCGACGGTCGTGGCGGTGGCGAAGACCGGGTCGACCGCGGCCGCACGTGGACTGATGACGAGCAGCTGACGGGAGGCGACAGCGTCTGCCGGTCGTTCCTGGAGGATCGCCTCACCGATGCTCGACGGGGCATCGGGGCGGCATCCGATCACGAGCAGGCCATGGGGCGGCAGGTCGACCGTGACCGCGAGACGGTCGAGACGATGGCTCGACTGTCCGGTTTCCAGCCGGAAGGCGCCCTCCTCGCCGACCCATGTGCGCCGCGAGGGCCCGTGCTTGAGTTCGGGCACCGCCTCGATCCGCATCCGGCCGTCCGCCGCCGGCCACGCCCGGACAGCCACCACGCCACTGGCATCGTGGTACGTGGTGCCGCGGACCGATTCGCCGTCGTTCTCCAGCACGATCAAGTCCGGCCGCAGTGTCGTGGCGACGATCTCCGCCCGCCGGCCGGGCAGCAGCTGCAGCACGCGGAGTGTGCCAGGCGCGTCAAGCGTGGGCTCCGCGGCCGCCTCGGCCAGACGGGAGGCCAGCGGCGCGGGCACGTCGCCGATCACCACCCCGCCCCGCAGACCGTTGGCCGAGAGCTGTCGTCGCGTCGCTTCGTCGATCGCCTGCTCGTCGACGAGCGACCAGAGATCGTTGCCGAGCAGCGGGTCGTGGGGTTCATGGCGCAGGAACACCACATCCACCTCGAGCGGGCGGCTAGCCGGCGGCCGCCGTGGTCCGGCGAGGGCTCGTTCCACGGGGGTGGCGGCCCGGTCGGCCGTGCCAAGGGGCGCGAGCTGGCAGCCCGCCGCCGCGACGACCGCGAGGCCGGTCGCGAGGGCGAGGGCCCCGCGCGGTCGCTCGGGGTGTTGGAGAGACCTGCCGCGGCGGGATGCGGCGACGCTCGGCGGTCGGAAAAAGGCCATGGGGGACTTTTTCCATGTGCGGTCGGCCATGTCGTCGCGCTCCGTCGCGTCCCGCCGAGCCGATCGATCGTGAGTGGAACACGCACTCGTCGGCGGCACGCGTCCCCGATGCACGTGCGCGGTGACCGGAGAAGACGGGATGACCGCGGCATCGTGGCAGGTTGGGAAACCGGGCCGTGGCACGCCGGGCAGGGGACAGGTAGCGACGGACACGCCGTGCGTCAACGTCGTTCGCGGGTCGACGGCGCGTGGGCGCGTCAGGCGACGTGCGCGACGGCGTTCCGAAAGATGGTCAAACCGGCGCCGGCGACGGAGGGATCGAGCCGACCGTGCCACGCGGGGTGCTGTGTCGCATCGACGAACCGTTCCGGATGGGGCATGAGTCCGAAGACGCGGCCGGTCTCGTCGCACGCGCCGGCCACATCCGCCTGGGAGCCGTTGGGATTCGCGGTGGCGTCGCGATCCGTGTCGTAGCGCAGGGCGAGCACCCCGGCGGCATCGAGCGACGCGAGGGCCGCGCCCGATCCGGTGACGAAGCGTCCCTCGCCGTGGGCGACCGGCAGCTCGAGCTGGCCGATGCCACGCAGGAACACGCAGGGCCCGGGCTGCGCCACCAGCGGCACCCAGCGATCGATGAACCTCCCCGAATCGTTGTGGGCCAGCGACGCGACGGGTTCGCCACCTGCGCCCGCCGCGAGCAGGCCCGTCTGCAGCAGCACCTGGAAGCCGTTGCAGATGCCGAGGATGAGCCCGCCTCGGTCGCGGAAGCGATGCAGTGCATCGGCCAGCCGCACGCGCAGCTCGAGCGCGAAGATGCGGCCGCTGGCGATGTCGTCGCCATAGGAGAAGCCGCCCGGGATGCAGACGATCTGCACGTCATCCAGCGCCGCGGGCCGTGCCACGAGCGCGCGGATGTGCAGCCGTCGGCCGATCCCCCCGGCCAGCTCGAACGCGCGGGCCGTCTCGTGATCGCAGTTCGTGCCGGGAGCCCGGAGCACGAGGGCGCGTGGTGCGAGCATGTCAGCGTGCCCCTCCCGATGGACCAGCCGTCGATGCGAGGTCGGGTCCCGCGGCCGTGGCGGGCTCCCGCGCCGCGCCACGCCACGCGGCCGCGAGTCGTTCGACGGGCAGCGACTCGACGGCTCCATCGAATCCCTCGATCTGCACCACGGGCTCGGCCGTCACCTCGCCCACCCAGGCCCACGTTGTGCCGTCCATCGTGGCGGCGAATGCATCGACGGCGTCCGCCGGCACGGCACAGAGGAACCGACCTGGCGATTCGCTGCAGCCGACGGCCAGCGCGCGGGCCGCGGTTGGCGTGTCGGCGAGATCCGCGGGGACGTCGGCGAGCCGGAGACGGCAGCCGAGTCGGCCGCCGATCGCCATCTCCGCCGCCGCGACCATGAGCCCGCCGTCGGAGATGTCGTGGCACGACGCGACCATCCGCGCCGCCGCCGCGGCGGCCACGGCCCGCACCTGGGTGCGGCAGGCGCCGAGATCGACCGCCGGCACCCGGCCACCGCGGACGACGCCGAGCCGTTCGAGCTGGCTGCCGGCGAGGTCGGCGGTGGTGCGTCCCACGATCGCGAGCCGCTGCCCGGCGGCGGTGAAGGCCGGCGTGACCGTCCGGGCGACGTCGTCGACCTGGCCCAGCGCCGTCGCGAGGAGGGTGGGCGGAATCGATCGCTCGCGCGCGACGCCGTCGCGGTCGGTCCAGGCGAAGACGTTGTTGAGGCTGTCCTTGCCGCTGACGAACGGCGCGGCGAAGGCGAGGGCGACGTCGTGGCAGGCGCGGCACGCCTCGACGAGCGTGCCGAGCGATTCCTCGCGCTTGACGTCACCCCAGCAGAAATTGTCGAGCAGCGCGATGCGATCCGGATCGGCTCCGGCGGCCACGACGTTGCAGATGGCCTCCACGATCGCGCCGGCGGCCATCTGCCAGGGGTCGAGCGTGCCGAGCGTGTGCCGCAGGCCCACGCCGAGCACGATCCCGCGCTCGCGGCCGAGCACGCCGCGGATCACCGTGCCGTCGGCGGGGCCGGCGCCGGGGCCGAGCAGCGGCTTCACGACGCTCGCCCCCTGCACCTCGTGGTCGTACTGCCGGATGATCCACTCCTTGCTCGCCACGTCGGGTGCCGCGAGCAGGTCGAGCAGCACGACACCAGTCATCGGCCACGGCTCGCGCCAGGCCACGGGCACGGGCGCGGGTGGGACGTGGCGGGAACGGAGCCTGCGTCGCGGTCGCCCGTCGTGCAGGAACGTGCAGTCGAGTTCGCCCGCGACGCGATCCTCCCAGCGCAGCACGAGACGGCCGGTCCCGGTGAAGCTGCCGATCGCGGTCACCTCGACGCCCTCGTCCGCGGCGACCTCCGCGAGCGCCTCCCAGTCGGCCGGAGCGACGGCCAGCACCATGCGCTCCTGCGCCTCCGAGATCCAGACCTCCGTCGCCGACAGGCCGGCGTACTTCAGCGGCACCCGGTCGAGCTGCACCTCGGCGCCGAGGGCGGCGCCCATCTCGCCGACCGCGCTCGACAGGCCGCCGGCGCCGCAGTCGGTGATCGCGTGGAACAGACCGCGTCGCGACGCCTCGAGCACGAAGTCGGCGAGCGTCTTCTCGTTGATGGCATGGCCGATCTGGACGGCGCCGCCGGACGCGCGTTCGCTGTCGCTCGAGAGTTCGATGCTCGAGAAGGTGGCTCCGTGGATGCCGTCGCGGCCCGTGCGGCCACCCGCGACGACGACCAGATCGCCGCGACGGACCTCCGCGGCCGCGGTGTCGCGCGGCATGATGCCGACGGTGCCGCAGAAGACGAGCGGATTGCCGAGGTAGCCGGGGTCGAAGGCCACGGCACCGGCGATGGTGGGGATGCCCATGCGGTTGCCGTAGTCCCGCACGCCCGCGACCACGCCCGCGAGCAGGCGGCGCGGCGGAATGACGCCGGGGGGCAGGTCGGCGGCCGGCGTGTCGGGCGGGCCCACGCAGAACACGTCGAGGTTCGCGATCGGTCGCGCGCCGAGCCCCGTGCCGAGCACGTCGCGGATGACACCGCCGAGCCCCGTGGCGGCCCCGCCGTAGGGCTCGATCGCGGAGGGGTGATTGTGGGTCTCGACCTTGATGCAGATGTCGTGATCACCGTCGAAGCGGACGACCCCCGAGTTGTCCCGGAACACGCTCACGCACCAGTCGCGACTGCCGAGCCCGTGGCGGATCGATCGCGTGGCGGCGAAGACCGTCTCCTTGAGCAGGTTGTCGTAGGAGACGCGCCCCGCCGGCCCCTCGTGGTCGACGGCGCTCGTGAGCGTCTTGTGGCAGCAGTGCTCGCTCCACGTCTGGGCGATGGTTTCGAGCTCGATCTCGCCGGGCGCGCGGCCGAGGCTCCGAAAGTGATCCCGCACCGCGTGCAGCTCGGGAACGGTCAGGGCGAGGCAGCGGTCCCGGCTGAGGCGGTCGAGCGCCGCGTCATCGAGGCCGTCGAGGACGACGGCCTCCTGACGGTACGTCCACGTGCGGCCGCTGCCGAGCGTTTCCAGGACGAGCGGCCCGACGACGACGTCATGGATCGCCTCGCTCGCAAGCAGGCTCCACGCGAGCCTGCGGACATCCGCCTCGGGGAGTGGCGGCAGCCAGAACGTGCGCACGCTGCGCACGGCGACCGGCCGGGGTCCGACGAGCGCACACGCCGCGCGGGCCGTCTCGGCCGCCGGATCGGTGACCCCCGCGCGCGGCAGCACGCGGACGACCGTGGGCAGGCCGGGCGGGCCGACGGCGAGCGCGGCGGCGCCGAGCGGGGCGGCCACGAACGACTCCGTGACCGGATCGGTGAGCACTGCCGTCGCCACCTTCTCGATGTCGGCGGCCGTCAGATCGCCCTCGATGAGCCAGCCCGTCGAACTGCGGGCCTGGGTGCATCCCGCGACGCCGATGTCGGCGGCCCCGGCGACGAGCGCGCGGGCGCCGTGGTCCGCGGCCGCATGCTTCGGATGCACGTCGACTTCCCAGAGCATCGTGGACTCCGTCGGTCAGGAGGTGGCGCCGTGGTCGCGATCGACGCCCCGCGCGCCGCGCTCACGGCGCCTCACCGTGCCGGATTCGTCGGGCGGCGCGTCGGCGGCGTCGCGCCGCGTCTTCGCGTCGCGCAGGAGCGCGAGGAGGCGGCTGCGGTCGCCGCCCTCGATCGCGGCGCGCATCCTCGCGGCGGAGCGCTCGACCCGCCCGAGCGCCGCGGTGACGAACCGCGCGTTGTCGAGGAGGATCTCGACCCAGAGTTCGGGGTCTCCGGCGGCGATGCGGGTCGTGTCGCGCCAGCCCCCCGCGACGAGCGCGCGGACCTCCGGGGGTGTGGCGGCCGCGACCGCCGCGGCGACGACGTGCGGGGCGTGACTCGACGACGCGAGCAGCCGGTCGTGCTCGCGCGGCGGCATCATGAAGACGGTGGCGCCGAGCGCCGACCAGAACCCGCCCACCTCCTCGGCATCGCGGGGCGGGGTGCGCGGGGCGGGTGTCACGACCGTCACGCGGCCGACGAACAGGTCGGCGGCCCCGGCCGAGGCGCCGCGTCGATGGCTGCCCGCGATCGGGTGCGCGCCGACGAACCGCCCGCGACGCGAAGCCCGGCGTCGCTCCCACGCGCCGACGATCGAGGCCTTCGTGCTGCCCGCGTCGGTGAGGAGCGTCCCCGGCCGGATGGCCGCATCGATCGCGTCGAGCAGCCCTGGGATCGCCCCCACGCCCGTGGCGACGACGACGAGGTTGGCTGCCGCGACACCGGCCGCGAGGTCGTCGGTCGTCTCGTCGACCGCTCCGGCCCGCCGTGCCTCGGCCATGCCGGCGGCGGACCGGCCCACGCCGATCACGCGCTCCGCGAGACCGCGGGACCGCAGGGCCATGCCCACGGAACCCCCGATGAGTCCCACCCCCACGATCGTGACGGCAGGCCACTGGACGTGCATGGACGGGGTGGAAGAGGGGCGCTTCACGGCGGCGTGGTTCTACCAGACCATGCGGCCTCGCGGTATCCGCCGGCGGTGCGGTGCGGGCCTCGATCGGGGCATCCCCGTACAATTCGCCCGAGGCCCGAGGCAGACGAGCGGCCCGCTCCATGGCGTCATGACAGGTGCGACGAGGCGGAACGTGACGCGCGACGCGCATCCCGGCGTGCAGCCGGTCCGGACGGGCACTCGCCGGATTCCCGACGCGGTGCTCGCCGACGTGCTCGGCCGGCTCGCCCTCGCGTTGAGTGCCGGGATCGATGTCCGCCGCGCGTGGGCGAGCGAGACCCAGCGGGTGCCGCGACGCTGGCAGCGGACGATGGCCGCCGTGGGCGACGGTCTCGCGGACGGCGTCGGTCTCGGCGTCGCGATGGAGCGCGCGGGCGGGTTTCCGCCGCTCGTGACGGCGCTGGCGACCGTCGGTGATCGCACGGGCCACGAGGCCGAGCTCCTGGGCGATGCGGGGGCGGCGCTCCGGCATGCCATCCGTTCGCGTCGGGCGCTCGCCCGCGGTCTCGTGAAGCCGGCGATCCAGCTCGCGCTTGCCGTCGCGGTGATCGGGCTGCTCATCCTCGTCAGCGGCGGAGTGCAGGGCCTCGACGGCCGATCGGTCGACATGGTGGGGCTCGGCCTGTCGGGGGCCCGTGGCCTGGCGGTCTTCGCCGGCGCGGTGGTCGCGGCGGGGATCGGCGTCGTGCTCAGCGGCGCGCTGGCCGCACGCAGCTGGGCCGCGCACGGTGTGGTGCGCCGCGTCGTGGCAGGCCTGCCGGGGATCGGATCCGCCGCGCGGGCCGCCGAGGCGGCGGCGTGGTGCCGCGCGGCGTCCGTGGCCTCGGGCGTCGGCCTCGACGTGGGGTCGCTCGTGACGCTCACCGCGCGGGTGGCGCCCGGGCTCGGCATCCGCCGCGACGTGGTCGAGGACCGCGTCCGCGCCGGATCGTCGCTCGTCGAGGCGCTCCGGGAACGTGGCAGCCTGCCTCGAAGCGTCCTCGAGGCGGTCGCCGTCGGTGAGATGACCGGCACCACGGCCGAGACGCTCGACCGGGAGGCGACGCTGCTCGAGGAACGGGCGCGCGACGGCTTCACGGCCGCGGTGGCGTGGATCGGCTGGCTGGCCTGGGCCGGCGTGGCCGTGCTGGTCGCCCTGGTGGTCTGGCGATTCTTCAGCTTCTATGTGGGCCTGTTGAACGACGCCCTCGCCTGGGGTGGCCCGCGGAACGAGTGGAGTGGAGCGGCACGGTGACGCGTGCCGAGAGGAGGAGGGGGAGCCCGACCATGGAGCGACACGTGACGCGGTGTGTGCCCGATCGTCCGGCTGGCGGCCTGTGCGGAGGCCGGCTCGCCGTGCTCGTCTCGGCGCTCGTCGGCGCGGCGTGCGCGGAGCACGGGCGCGGTGACGCGCGGGCCGAGGAGCCACGGGAGGCGGCCACCACCCCCACGCATGCCGAGACGATGGCGCGGCTCGGCTTCGTGAGGCACGGTCGTGCGTGGCGGACGTCGCAGGAGATCGAGATCATCGAGCGCGACGAGCGGGCCGCCGCCGCCCGCCGCGACTGGAAGGCCCGTCTCGAGCGACTCAGGCGTCGGCTCGACGTGCCGACGGAGTCCGCGGCCGCCTTCGAGGAGATTCGCGGCATCTCCGATCCGCTCGCGGTGCAGCCCCTGGCCGAGGCGCTCCTGGCGGAGCCGGTGCCGCGCGTGCGCGGAATCTACATCGAGGCGCTCTCCCGGATCTCGTCGTCCGACGCACTCGCCTCGCTCGTCGCGGTGGCGCTCGATCATCCCGATGCGGAGACGCGGATCGCCGCCGTCGAGCGACTGGGTGTGATCGGCGCGCCCCTCGCCGCTCCGCCGTGCGTCGCGGCGCTCGCGAGCGCCGACAATGCGCAGGTCAACCGGGCGGCCGAGGCGCTCGGCAGGCTCGGCGTGGCATCGGCGGTGCTGCCGCTGATCGCGGCGCTCGAGACGGAGCACGCGAGCATCGTGACCGACGGCCGGGCGCCGGGCTCGACGTCCGCCACGTTCACGCCGTCGGGCGGCGGCTTCTCGATGGGCGGCGGGCCGAAGCGGGTGATGGTGAAACTGCGAAACGACCGCGTGCTCGAGGCGCTCATCGCCCTGACCGGCATGAACTTCCAGTGGGATCAGGCCGCCTGGCGCGCGTGGCTGGCCAACGAGCGGTCGCTGCCGCCGGACTTCGACCTCCGCCGTGGCTGACGCCGCCACTCACGGCAGGCGTCCGATCAGGTCGCGCACGGTCGCGGCCAGACGCTCTGGATGCTCGCGATGCAGCGCGTGGCCGGCACCGGGCACCCGCGCGAGATCGCACGTCGGCGCCGCCGATGCGAATGCCGCCGCCTCGGCGTCGTCGAGCGCGCCGCCGCACGCCGGGTCGGCCTGCACGAGCACGAGGGGACAGCGGATCGCCGCCGCGACGGCGGGCGGGTCGTAGCCCTGGAGCCAGCGACCCTCGACGACCGGAGTGAGCACCTCCGGATCGAGCCTCGAGAGGCACTCGGCGTGCCAGGAAAGTGCCGCGGCGTCCCGCACGTCGCCGAGCCGCACCGTCCGCGCCCCGGCCGGCAGCCGGATCTCGGCGATCGCGGCCGCCAGCGCCGGCACGCCGCCTCCCCGCCGCCCGGCGTCGCGGAGCCCGACGAAGAGCGCCTCCCACGTCGAGCCGCCGATGCGTTCGCCCATGCCATGGAACGGCGGGTCGATGAGCACCGCACCGCGGACGAGCGCCGGGAGATGGGCTGCGACGTGCGCGGCGACCATCGCGCCGAGCGAATGGCCGACGACCACGCAGGGGCCGTGCGCATCGATGAAGCGGGCCGCATCGGCTGCGTAGTCGGTCACGAGATAGCGCGACGCGCGGGAGGAGTCGCCATGGCCGCGCTGGTCGAGCACGGCCAGCCGGGGACCGTGCCCGTCCACGGCGTTCCCGTCGTGCGTCGCGGTCAGCGACGCGACGAGCGGCTCGAAGTCGCGTCCACAGCGCGTGACGCCGTGGAGCAGCACCACGCGGATGCCTCTGGCGGAAGCCCCGGGCCCGTCGGCGGTGCGGAGGGGCTCCGGGTCGTGCCACGTCAGCGCCGGATCGCCCGCGAGCGCTCGGGGCTGCCACGGTGCCGCGGTGGTCATGCGGTCCGGCATGACGCGGCCGCGGCGCCGCCCGCCAGCCTGCCGGCCTTCACGATGCCCCCCTGCATGACCACCCGCAGGTTGCCGCGGTCCTCGAGGAGCGTGATGTCGGCGGGCACGTCACCGTCCACGACGAGCAGGTCGGCGAGCTTGCCCTCCTCCAGGGTGCCGAGGTCGTCCCCGCGTCCCATGATCTCGGCGCCGGTGCGGGTCGCGCAGGTGAGCACCACGAGCGGATCGATGCCGACCTCGCGGACGAAAAACGTCAGCTCCTTCGCGTAGTCGCCGTGCGGGTTCCACGCGAAGCCGTAGTCGCCCCCCATGCCGAGCCGGCCACCGGCGGCGAGGATCCGCCGGCAGCTCTCCGCGCCGCCGTCGAGCGTCTCCTGGTGGCCGTCGATCACGCGCTGCGACAGGCCGAACTCGGGCCCACGGCGCACGCTGGCCAGTTCGAACTGCAGCCCCGGCACGACGGGCACGTTCCGCTCGAGCAGGAGGTCGAGGCATTCGTCGTCCATGAAGGTCGCGTGCTCGATGCAGTCGTAGCCCGCCTGGAGCGCGTTCTTGATCCCGGCCGTCGCGCGGCAGTGGCCCGTGACCTTGAGCTTGTGGTTGTGGGCGGTGCCGACCACCGCGTGCATCTCCTCGAACGTCATGCAGAGCGTGTGGTGGTCGTTGACGTCGGGCCAGGCGGCATCTCCGGTGGGGTAGGTCTTCACCCACTCGACCCCGTCCTTCACGAGCGACCGGACGGCCTTCCGCGCCTCCTCCACGCCGTTGATGCAGAAGACGAGGCCCTCCATGCCGATGCGGCGGAAGTCCGGATTCCAGTCCATGAGTCCGCCGGCGCTGCAGATCTCGCGGCCGCTCGCGCAGAGCCGCGGTCCGGGGATGAGGTCGTTCTCGACGGCCTTCTTGAGCCAGACGTCGCAGTTGAAGAGGCAGCCGCCCGACCGGGCCGCGGTGTAGCCGCACTCGAGCGCGAGCCGGCAGTTGACCGCCGCCAGGAGCGTGACGTATTCCACCGGATACTTGATGTCGAGATCCTCGAGCTTCTCGACGTCGAAGTAGGTGGCGTGGAAGTGCGCCTCGACGAGGCCGGGCAGGATCGTGCATCCGCGGGCGTCGATCCGGGTCGCGTCGGAGGGCACGGGGGGCGCCGCCACCGCCGCACCGGCGAAGCGGATGCGGCCGTCCGTGACGACGACCGTCCCGTCGGTCACCGGCGGCCGGCCGGTTCCGTCGACCAGCAGGCCATGTTCGACGACGGTGGTGCCGGTGCCGCAACGCATGCCCCGATGGTAACGCGGGCATGGAACCACGGGCAAAGCCGCGGGTCCGTGGCGCACGCCTCCAGGCGTCCGCAGGGAGCCTCCGCACCGCCGGGCACGGCCGCCCCGAGCGGTCGTCACCGAGGCTCGACTGCCACTCGGTATGATCGTGCGGCACCGAATGGCGACCGCATCCCGCTCGATGGAGACGTGTCATGTCCGTGATGTCTCGGCCGTGCCGTCCGTGGACGGTGGCGACGGCGATCCTCTCCGCGGGTCTCGCGGCCGCGATCCTTTCCGGCGTGCCGGCTGCCGCCGAGCCCGCGGCAGCCGCCCCGGCCGCGGACATCTTCGCGCGGAAGAACCTCGTCGCGTGGTGCATCGTGCCCTTCGACGGCAAGGAGCGGTCGCCGGCGGAGCGGGGGGCGATGCTCGAGGAACTCGGCATCACGCGGGTGGCCTACGACTGGCGGCCGAAGCACGTGCCCGAGTTCGAGACGGAAATCCTCGAGTATGCGAAGCGCGGCATCGAGTACGTGGCGTTCTGGAGCACGCATCCGGAGGCCTTCGCGCTCTTCAAAAAGCATGGCCTCACGCCGCAGGTCTGGATCACCGCGCCCTCACCGGAGGGTGCGACCGATGCCGAGCGCGTGGCCGCCGCCGTCGCGCGGCTCGCGCCCGTGGCCACCGAGGTCGGCACGATGGGATGCCGGCTGGGCCTCTACAACCACGGCGGCTGGGGCGGCGAGCCGGCGAACCTCGTGGCGGTCTGCGAGGCACTGCGCGCGGCCGGCCATGAGCACGTGGGCATCGTCTACAACCTGCACCACGGCCATGGCCACATCGCCGACTTCGCCGACTGCCTCGCCGCGATGCGGCCGCACCTCCTGTGCCTGAACCTCAACGGCATGACCGAGGGCACGAAGATCCTGCAGCTCGGCCGCGGCCAGCACGACCTCGCGATCCTTCGCGCCATCCGTGACTCGGGGTATGCCGGCCCGATCGGCATCATCGGCCACACGAACGACGACGTGGAGGCGCGGCTCCGCGACAACCTCGACGGCCTCGACTGGCTCCTGCCGCAGCTCGCCGGCCGCGCGCCGGGGCCGCCGCCGCAGTACCGCACGCCGTGACGGAGTCTCTCCGATGCAGCGCATGACCTCGCCGGCGCGGGCGGCCGTCACCGGCCTGGTGACGCTGGCGGTCGGCACCGTGTGCGCGCTCGACGCGTGCCTGGCGGCACCCGTGACCGAGCCGCCGTGGAGCGAGCCACTCGTCGCCGGGATCCTCGCCGACGCCCGAGCCCATGGCGACCCGCGGCGGGGCGCCATCGTGTTCGGGCTGGCGACGTCGGCCTGCGTGTCGTGCCATCGTGTGGGAGACCGCGGCGGACAGGTCGGCCCCGAACTCACGAAGGTCGCCACCTGCCGCACCGCGGAGGAGATCGTCGAGGCGCTCTGGTGGCCGGATCGGACGGTGCGACCGGAGCATCGGGCCCTCGCCGTCGTGGATGCGGCAGGCCGGGTGATCCAGGGAGTGGTCCGCGAGGACTCGCCGGACCGGGTCGTGCTCGTCGATGCGAGCGGTGCGGTGCAGACGCTCGAGGCCGCCGAGATCGACGAGCGGCGCGACATCGGCTCGCTCATGCCGAAGGGCCTGCTCGCCGGCATGTCGCCGGTGCAGCGTCGGGACCTCGTGCGCTACCTCATCGAGCTCGGGCGCACGCCCGGCCTCGAACAGGTCGCCCACGGGCCGGAACCCTTCGCGCCGCCGCACGCGCCGCTGCGTCCGGAGGCGTGGCCGCACGCGGGCCACTTCGTCAATCGTGAGCGGGTCTACGACTGGTACACGCGGCAGGCGCTCCACTTCCGGGGACGTGATCCGCTGCCGGTGATCGTGCCGGAGTGGCCCGGCATCGACGGGGGACGCCACGGCCATTGGGGCAACCAGAACGATCAGGACACCTGGCGCGACGGCCGCTGGAACGACACGGATCTCGGGGCGGTGCAGTGCTGGGCCTTCAAGGTGCCCGCGGGCGCGGGGGGAAAAAACGCCGGCCGCACGCTGCCGCGCGCCGTCTGTCTGCGGCTCGGCGACGACGGCGGCCTCCATGCCTGCTTCAATCCCGACACGCTCGCCATCGAGGCGGTCTGGACGGGGGGCTTCCTGCGCTTCGTGGAGCAGCGTCACGGGTTTCTCGCACCGGCCGAGCCCGCCGGCCCGCTCGCCGAGCTGCCGCGCGGGCCGAACCCTCCGGGAGGCACCATCCACTACCACGGCTTCTACCGCCACGGGCCGCGTGTGATCTTTTCGTATGCCGTCGATGGCGTGGAGATGCTCGACAGCCCGTGGGCCGAGGACGGCCGCCTCGAGCGGGTGGTCGCGCCCGCCGCGGAGCATCCGCTCGTGCACCTGACGCGCGGCGGGCCGCCCCGCTGGCCGCAGACGTTCGTCATGCAGGGCACGCTGGGCACGGAGCGTCCCTACGCGATCGACACGATCCCGCTTCCCTTCGACAACCCCTGGAAGGCGCTCCTCTTCTGCGGCGGCCACGACTTCTTCTCCGATGGCTCGGCCGCCGTCTGCACGATGCAGGGGGACGTGTGGCGGGTCGAGGGCCTCGACGACACGCTCCGCGAGGTGACGTGGCGGCGGATCGCCACGGGGCTCAACCGCGCCCTCGGCGTGGTCATCGTCGATGATCAGGTGCACGTGCAGGGCGGCGACCAGATCACGAGGCTCGTCGATCTCGACGGCGACGGGGAGGCCGACTTCTACGAGGCGGTCTCCCGGGCGGTGCCTCCGTCGACCGGACACGATTACAACTGCGGCCTCGAGCGCGACCCGGCCGGAACCTTCTATACGGCCTCGCATCGCAGCCTCGTGCGGGTGTCGCCCGACGGCGTGCGTGCCGACGTGCTCGCCACGGGCTTTCGCAATCCCGACGGCCTCGGGCTCCTGCCCGACGGCATGCTGACCGTGCCCGTGTCGGAGGGGGACTGGACGCCGGCGTCGGCCATCTGCTCCGTGCGGCCCGGGACGGAGCCCGTGCCGGACTTCCAGGGCCGCTCGCCAGCGCTGCCGCTGGTCTACCTGCCGCGGGGCATCGACAACTCGTCGGGCGGCCAGGTCTTCGTGTCGAGCGATCGCTGGGGGCCGCTCGGCGGCCAGCTCGTCCACCTGTCGTTCGGCACGTGCACGCACTTCCTCGTGCTCCGCGACGAGGTGCGGGGTGATGCGGGCGACGCGCGGCTGCAGGGGGCGATCGTGCCGTTGCCGGGAGAGTTTCGGTCGGGCGTCCATCGCGGCCGCTTCTCGCCCCGCGACGGACAGCTCTACGTGAGCGGCATGAACGGCTGGGGGAGCTACGCGATCGAGGACGGCTGCTTCCAGCGGGTGCGCTGGACGGGCGACCCGGTGATGCAGCCGTCCGCCATCCGCGCGCATCGCGACGGCGTCGTGGTGTCGTTCACCGCGCCGCTCGACTCGGTGGTGGCGTCGCGGCCCGAGCTCCATTTCGCGCAGTGCTGGAACTACCGCTACGGCCCGGGCTACGGCTCCCGCGAATACTCGCCGAGCCATTACGGCACGCCCGGCCACGATCCGCTCGCGATCGCCGCCGCCGAGGTGCTGCCCGACGGCAGGAGTCTCTTCCTCGCGCTGCCCGGCATCCAGCCGGTGAGCCAGCTCCACCTGCTTGTCACGGTGGCACCCGATGTGACCCGCGAGGTCTTCGCGACCGTCCACGCACTCGCACCACCGTTCCGCGATGCGGCGAGCGCGGCACGACCGCTCGCGGCGCACCCGATCCTGCGGGACCTCGCGCTGCTCGATCGGGTCGTGCCGAATCCGTGGGCGAAGCGGCTCGCCGACGCGCGGCCAGTGACGATCGCGGCGGGGCCGAACCTCTCGTACACGGTCCGCGACCTGCGGGCCCGACCCGGTGAGGCCCTGGCGCTCTCCTTCCGGAATCCCGACGCCGTGCCGCACAACTGGGTGCTCGTGAAGCCGGGCGCCCTGTCTCGCGTGGGCGATCTGGCCAATCGGCTCGTCGCCGATCCCGACGCGTTCGTTCGCCACTACGTGCCCGAGAGTGACGACGTCCTCGTGTGGACGAGTGTGGCGGAGCCGGGCGCCACGCAGACGATCCACTTCGCGGCACCGTCCGCGCCGGGCCGGTACCCGTTCCTCTGCACGTTTCCGGGGCACTGGATGGTGATGAACGGCGAGCTCGTCGTCGAGGCTCCCGCCGACTGA
>Ga0214917_10002969_pt1 | contig 20128 bp, 15 predicted proteins | sample LL_1208_BB_MetaG_FD_177983 | JGI IMG/M metagenome (GOLD analysis project Ga0214917, IMG submission 177983) | Freshwater microbial communities from Lake Lanier, Atlanta, Georgia, United States - LL_1208_BB | ecosystem: Environmental > Aquatic > Freshwater > Lake | place: USA: Georgia | collected...
AGGCTCTGTCTGAAAACTTTATCCGGCCGTCTGCTTGGTCTTTTCGAGCGGCCCTTCGTTGGCTTCGCCCGCCGTATCGCCTTGATACGGCTTGGCTCAGCCGTCTCGATCCGCTCAAAAATCCGCGGCGCAGCCGATCCGGCCCAGTTCTCAGACAGAACCTAGAACCGGTTGCGGCGGCTCACCAGGTATTCCATGAGCGCCTTGTCGAACTGCATGCCCGTGTCGAGCGGCACGTAGTCGACGCCGGCCTGGACGCAGGCGCGGCGGTAGTCTTCGCGAAACGACTGCACGGCATCGACGTACGACTTCCGGGCCGCATCGGCGTCGATCACGAGCCGGTCGCGGGCCTCGGGCTCCGTCAGTTCCACCATGCCCTCGAACGGAAACCTCACTTCCGCCTCGTCGAGCACGTGGAACAGGATCACGTCGTGGCCGCGGTGCCGCAGCCGCATGAGGGCGTCGCGGATCGGGGCCGGGTCGGCGAGCAGGTCGCTGAACACCATCACGAGCGAGCGGTGCCGGAGCATCGCCGCCACCTGCACGAGACTGCGGGCGATGTCGGTGGTGCCCGACGGCGTGATCGTCGAGAGCACGGAGAGCACCTGGGCGATCTGCGACCGCCGCGAGCGGGCCGGCAGACAGGCGTGGAGCTTGTCGTCGAACACCATCAGCCCGCAGGGATCCTGCTGGTGGATCATGAGCCAGCAGAGGGCCGCGGCCAGCGAGATCGAGTAGTCGAGCTTCGTGACCTGGCCCTTGTAGGAGTAGGCCATCGAGCCGCTCGTGTCGATCACGAGGTAGCCCGTGATGTTGGTCTCGGCCTCGAACTTCTTGACGTAGTGCTTGTCGGTCTTGGCGTAGACGAGCCAGTCGATGTCCTTCGGGTCGTCGCCCGCCGCATATTTGCGGTGCTCGCTGAACTCGACGGAGAAGCCCTGGTAGGGGCTCGCGTGGAGGCCCTGGAGGAAGCCCTTGACGATGAACTGGGCGCGAAGGTCGAGGCGGGCGATCTGGCGCACGACCTCCGGCTTCAGGTATTCCTCGACCGCCCGGGCCATTCCCGCCGCCTCCTGCCGCCGCCTCCGCGCGGTCACTTCACGAGCTTCGGGATCTCGGGCTCGGGCGTCTCGCGGACCAGCCGCTCGATGATCGACTCGCTCGTCAGCCCCTCGGCCTGGGCCTGGAAGTTGGTGGCCACGCGGTGCCGGAGGACCGGGATCGCGATCCGGCGGACGTCGTCGAGCGACACGCTGAACCGGCCGTCCATCGCCGCCATCGCCTTGCCCCCCTGGATCAGGAACTGCCCGGCCCGCGGTCCGGCTCCCCAGTCCACGAGCTCGCGGACATACGTCGGCGCCTGCACATCCTTGGGCCGGGTCGCCCGCACGAGCCGGGCCACGTACTTCACCACGAACTCGCTCACGGCCACGCTGCCGACGAGCTTCTGGATGTTGACGATCGCCCGGCCCGAGAGCACTTTCCGCACCTCGGGCTTCTCCGAGCGGGTGGTGGAGAGCAGGATCTGCTCCTCCTCGGAGGCCGTCGGGTAGCCGACCTTGATGTTGAACATGAAGCGGTCGAGCTGGGCCTCGGGGAGCGGATACGTGCCCTCCTGCTCGATCGGGTTCTGCGTGGCGATCGTGAAGAACGGGTCGGGGAGGGTGTAGGTCTCCTGGCCCACCGACACCTCCCGCTCCTGCATGGCCTGGAGCAGCGCGGCCTGGGTCTTCGGCGGCGTGCGGTTGATCTCGTCGGCCAGCAGGATGTTGGTGAAGATCGGCCCTTCGACGAACCGGAACTGCCGCCGGCCCGCCTCGTCCTCCTCCAGCACGTTGGTGCCGGTGATGTCGGAGGGCATGAGGTCGGGGGTGAACTGCACCCGCTTGAAGCCGACGTCGAGGATCCGGGCGAGCGTCGAGACCATGAGTGTCTTGGCGAGACCCGGCACGCCCTCCAGCAGGCAGTGGCCGCGGGTGAAGATGGCCGCGAAGAGCTGCTCGATCACGTCGGCCTGGCCGACGATCACCTTCTGCAGTTCCTCCTGCATGAGCCGCCGGTGCTGGGCGAACTCCTGGAGGATCTCGTCGAGCGACTTGGGGCGGGCGGCTGTGGACACGCGACCATCCTTGCTGCGGACTTGCTGCGGACTTGCTGTGAACGTGCTGCTGACTTGCTGCGAAAACGCGGAGCGGCGTCCTTCAGTATCGGGGTTGCCCTGCGGGGGGGCAAACCCATGCGCCGGCCGCCGGGCGATTTTGCGGAGCGTGGTACGATGCGAGGATGAGGCTTCGCTTCGTCGCATCGATGCCCGCCCGACCCATGCTCGCCGCGCTGGTCGTATGGCTGGCGGTCGCCGGCCGCATGCCGGCCGCCTCTGCGGCCCTGCCCCCCGACGCCATCCAGCAGGCGATCGAGAAGGCCCGGGCATGGCTCGTGAAGCAGCAGCGGCCCGACGGCGCCTGGGTGAGCGCGATGCGGGCGGGCAACGACAACGTCGGCCCCACGGGGCTCGTGATGCTGGCCCTGGCGAACGCGGGCGTCACCGCCAAGGATCCGGCGATGGTGCGGGCGCTCGACTGGATGCGGACCCAGAAGCCCGATGAGACCTATTCCGTGTCGCTCCAGACGCTCGCCCTGGCGATGCTCGCCCCGGATCGTGACCGCGCGATCCTCGAACGCAACGCCGCCTGGCTCGAGGAGGCGCAGGTGAAGCTGGGACCGACGAACGGCTCGTGGAGCTACGACCAGAAGCGGGGGGGCGGGGCGGGCGACAACTCCAACTCCCAGTTCGCACTCCTCGCGCTTCACGAGGCCGCCCGGGCCGGAGTGCGGGTGAAGGACGACACCTGGCTGCGTGCCCAGGGATATTGGGTCGGTTGCGCCAACCCCGACGGCTCGTGGGGCTACACGATCGGCAACCTCGGCGGATCCGGCAGCATGACCTGCGCCGGCATCGCCAGCGTGTGGATCACCGCCGAGCACGTGGGAGCGCCCGACGCGCGGGCGGGCGACGGGGCCGTCTCCTGCTGCGGCGGCGGCGGCTCGCCCGACGTGCTCGAGCGGGGCATCAAGTGGCTGGGCAGAAGCTTCTCGGTCGAGGAGAACCCCGGCACGGGAGGCCAGACCTGGCTCTACTACTATCTTTACGGCCTCGAACGCGTCGGTCGGTTCACGGCCCGCCGGTTCATCGGTGAACACGACTGGTACCTCGAAGGGGCGGAGATGTTCGTGCGGGTGCAGGACCGGCTCACCGGCCGGTTCAACGCCCCCCGCCTCGAAGACCCGGTCGTGGCCACGAGCTTCGCCCTGCTGTTCCTCGCCAAGGGCCGCCGGCCGGTGATCGTGGCCAAGAGCCGCCAGCCGCCCGGGAGTGACTGGAACCAGCACGGGCACGACATCGCCCACCTCGTCGAATACGTGGAGGCCCGTTGGCGCGATGACTACCCGGCCGGCCTCTCGTGGCACGTGCTCGACGCGCCCACGGCCGAACGCGAAGACCTGCTGCAGGCCCCGGTGCTCTGGCTCTCGGGCCGGAAGGCGTTCGATCTCGGCCCCGATGCGGGCCCACGGCTGCGCCGCTACGTCGATGAAGGGGGCTTCATCTTCGCCGAGGCCTGCTGCCCCGACAGCGGCGGCTTCGACCAACGGCTCCGGCAGCTGGCCGAGGAGATCTTTCCCGAGCCCGAGTATCGGCTGCATCTCCTGCCCCCCGAACATCCGGCCTGGCACGCCGAAGAGGTCGTGCCGCCGGAATTGCATCGGCCGCTTCTCGGCATCGACTACGGCTGCCGCACCTGCCTGGTGTACGCCCCGCCGGGCGAGGGCGGCGATGCGATGCCGAGCCTCTCCTGCCTCTGGGAGCTCGGCGGTCCGGCCCGGTCCCGGCTCCAGCCCGCCGTTCGCCGGGAGGTGGAGGCGGCGCTCGCGATCGGCACCAATGTGCTCGCCTACGCGACCAACCGTGAACTGAAGAGCAAGGACCAGTTGTTCGCCATCGCGCCGGCCGACGGCGGCAAGGTCGAAGACCGGGTGCGCGGCCAGCTCGCCATCGCGAAGCTCAAGCATGCCGGACTCTGCGATGCGGCGCCGGCGGCACTCGCCAACATGCTGCGGACCGCCGCCCGCGAGCTGGGCGTGCGGGTGGACGACACGCCGCAGCAGATCGACCCGGCCGATCCCCTGCTCTTCGATCACCACCTCGTGTTCATGCACGGCCGCCAGGGCTTCACGTGGACCGACAAGCAGCGGGCGGCGCTGGCCACGTTCTTCGATCGCGGCGGCATGCTCCTGGCCGACAGCGTCTGCGCCGCGGCCGGGTTCACGCAGGCGTTCCGGACCGAGATCGCCCGCATCCTGCCCGATCACAAGCTGGAGGCCATTCCCGCCGACGATCCGCTCTTCACCGCGGCCGGCTACGGCGGCTACGACATCCGCGAGGTGACGCTGCGGGAGCCGGGAGGCGGGGAGGGCCGGATCGGCGTGCGCAAGCGGCGCCTGCCGCCACAGCTCGAAGGGATCCGCATCGGCGACCGCTGGGCCGTGATCTTCTCGCCGTTCGACCTCTCCTGCGCGCTCGAGAAGCAGAATTCGATGGAGTGCACCGGGTATGACCGCGAGGATGCCGAGAAGATCGCCCTCAACGTCCTGCTCTACTCACTCAACCACTGACGAGGCAGTGGACGTGCGCGACGACCGCGACGGGCGGAAGCAACCCGCTCACGAGCCGCTCAGCAGTCGGGCGACGCTCGTGGAAGTGCCATTGACCGGGCTATACCTTCGGCGGAAAGGCAGCCTCGTGGCGGAGCATTCGAATCGGCTTCCGTCCCGGATTATCCAGCGGGATTGTCATCGAGCGGCAACGAAATGAAGATAGGATCATGGCTCCGCCGCTCCCCAAGCCGCCCGGCAATCTCCATCCGCTCTCGCGGGAATTGCTCGAGAGTCTCGCGGGCCATGCAGCGGGCGCCGAGATCGTGATTGGCGGCGGCGTGGCACTCAGTCACTATCTGGAGTATCGCCCCACCGTGGACCTTGATGCTTGGTGGCATGGAGAACCGCGGGCGGATGTGGTCGCCTTTCTCGAGGCCGCCATGCAGGCGATCGCCTCGCGTCACGGCTTCGAATATCGCCGCCGGTCGTGGGGTGAAACCGAGAGTCTCGAGCTGCTGCAAGGCACCCAGAAGCAGTTCTCGTTCCAGATCAGCCGGCGGACTCTCGCCCTCGACAAGCCGCTTCCGTCGCAGTGGGAGCCAATCCGCATTGAAACGCTGCGAGACAACGTGGCATCCAAGATGACGGCCCTGGTGCAACGCGGCGCGCCGCGGGATTTTCTCGACATCTACCACGTCTGCACCCGTGGCGTGATGAGCACGGCCGACTGCTGGCGCGCGTTCACGGAGAAAGGTCTCGGCATCGACATTGACGAGGCCAAGCGAAAAATCATCGCCCGCCTGGCTATGATCGAAGCCAGCCGACCGCTCGAGACGATTCAGCCCGGGGAAGCTCGAGACCAGGCCGCGTGTGTCCGTGGGTGGTATTCCAGCGTCTTCGCCGTGCCCACACCATGATCATCGACCGATCCGTCTATCCCGATGTCGAGCCCCCCGCAACACTCCAGAGTCTGGCGGACCGGGCCGATTACATGCAGCGAATCTGCGCGGCCTTCGATTTCGGGGTGTTCCCGGAGGAGACCGACTGGGTGATGTTTGCCGGATGGCGGGAGGTCTTCGATCGCTTCCCGATCCCGGATTCACCCGGCTACCACGCCTTTCGCCGCTGGTACGGCTGGGACCCCGTGCCTGTCGAGCGGCGGCTGGGGATCCCCGCGTGGAAAGTCGCCGATCTCCACGAGGGCCGCTCCGATCCGTGCGAGGACATGATGTAGCGGCTGCCGTCACGGCCCGCCTGAGCTTGTGGTTGGGTGCAAACACCCCCGTGATACCAAGATCGCCCTCAACGTGCTGCTCTACTCGCTCAACCACTGACGAGGCACTCGACGCAGGTCGAGCGTGCAGGCGTAGTCGGGATTCGGCTCCTCGGCCGGCAGCGTGAGCGGACCCGGCGAATGGCCGCCCGCGAAAAACCGGGCGGTCCGACGTCCCTCCGCCTCCAAGGCGTTGACCGGCCGGGTCTCGTAGTTCCGACCCCCGGGATGCATGGCATGCCACGTGCAGCCGCCGACGCTCCGGCCGCTCCAGAGATCCACGATGTCGAAGACGAGCGGGGCATGCACCGGGATCGTCGGATGCAGACACCGGGGGGGCTGCCAGGCCCGATACCGTACGCCGCCCACGAATTCACCCGGTGTTCCGGCGGGCACGAGCGGCACCCGCCGCCCGTTGCAGGCCACCACGTGTCGCGGCGACACCAGCCCCGACGCCTTGACCTGCACGCGGGCCAGCGAGCTGTCGACCATGCGCGAGGTCGCCCCGCCCACCGGCTCCTCGCCGAGCACGTGCCACGGCTCGAGTGCGGCGCGAAGTTCGAGCGTCACGCCGTCGTGGGCGACGCTTCCCAGCCGTGGAAAGCGAAACTCCGCGAAGCAGTCGAACCACTCCGGCTCGAAGTCGAAGCCGGCCCGCCGCAGGTCCATGACCACGTCCCGGAAATCCCCCATCAGGAAGTGCGGCAGGAGGAAGCGGTCGTGCAGCGCCGTTCCCCAGCGCACCAGCCGGCCGGCCAGGGGCGGCCGTGGGGCGCCGGCAAAGAGGGCCACGAGCGCCCGCACGACGAGTTGCGCGAGCAGTCCCATCCGCACATGCGGCTGCATCTCGAACGCCCGCAGCTCCAGGAGCCCGCGGCGGCCACCGGCCGTGTCGGGGGAGAAGAGCTTGTCGATGCAAAACTCCGTGCGATGCGTGTTGCCCGTCATGTCGGTGAGGATGTCGCGGAACACGCGGTCCACGAACCACGGAGGCACCTGCGAGCCGGCCCGCTCCAACTCCTGGAGCGCGAGTTCCAGTTCGTGAAGGCTCTCGTGCCGCGCCTCGTCGATCCGCGGCGCCTGGCTCGTCGGCCCGATGAACCGGCCGGCGAAGAGATACGAGAGGGAGGGGTGGTTGTTCCAATAGGCCACGAGATTGCCGAGCAGCCACGGTTTCGTGAGGAACGGGCTCTCCGCCCGCGTGCCGCCACCGAGCACGATGTGATCGCCGCCACCGGTACCGGCATGCAGGCCGTCGATCTCGAACTTCTCGGCGCACAGCCGGCCGGCACGGGCCTCCTCGTCGAGCGTCTCGCGCAGCCGTACGAGTTCCGTCCAGGTCGCCACCGGGGGCACGTTGACCTCGATGACGCCGGGATCGGGGGTGACCTTCAGCCGCGTGAATCGGCCGTCGGACGGCGGTGGATACCCCTCGAGCACGACCGGCACGCCGGCCGCTTTCGCCACCGCCTCGACACGAGCGACGAGTTCGAGCCAGTCGGAGGCCGCGGCAGCCGCGGCGAGCGACCGCGATTCAGGGTCGGCGTCGGCGGCCTCCGCGGCATCGAGCGGCGGCAGAAAGACGTGCACGATCCCGCCGCGCGGCTCGACGACGACCGCCGTCCGCACGATTCCCCGCCCCTCCCTGACGTCGGCTTCCGACGGCCACGGCAGGCTGTCCATGGGAAGCCGCAGGCCGGCGGGAGAGTCGCCCGCGACCAACGGCACTCCCGGAGCGGGCACGGGCCACCGACTCGACCGCCACCATGCCTCGGCGGCCCCCCGCTGTCGCAGGAGCGGGAGAACGTAGCCGCGCACGCGGCCCGCGCCGGCGTCGAGCGGGTCGGACACCGGGGCATCGATCGCGGGAACGACGAATGACTCATCGACGCCGAGCGTGACGGCGAGGCGGCGGAGGAAATCGCCGCAGGTCTGCTCCGTGGCGGCCGGCAGCCGCGGTTCGGCACCCGCGTTCGCCGGATCGCCGACGGCGATCAGCTCGCTGCTTTTCCAGATCGGCACGCCGTCGCGTCGCCACACCACCTCCAGCGCCCACCGCGGCAAGGGCTCGCCCGGATACCACTTCCCCTGCTGAACGAGGATCACGCCTCCCTGCCCGAGACGGTCGAGGAGCCGGCGGGCGAGCACGCGCCCCTTGCGCCGCTTCTCCTCCCCGTCCGCGGCCGTGTTCCATTCCGGAGCGTCGAAGTCGTCGATCGAGACGAACGTCGGCTCGCCTCCGCTGGTGAGTCGCACGCCGGCCGCGGTGAGCCTGCGATCGACTTCCGCTCCCAGCGCGTCGATCGCCCGCCATTGCGCGTCGGTGACCGGTTTCGTGGTGCGGGGCGACTCGGCCAGTCGCTCGACCCGCATCCGGACCTCGAACTCCGTGCGACACGGATCGACCGCCCCGCTCACCGGCGCCGCGGTCGTGGGATCGGGCGTGGCGGCGAGTGGAATGTGGCCCTCGGCCGTGAGCAGGCCACTGGTCGGGTCGAGCCCCACCCAGCCCGCCCCGGGAAGGTAGATCTCGGCCCAGGCATGCAGGTCGGTGAAGTCGGCCGCCGGGCCGGCGGGGCCGTCCACCGGTGCGATGTCCGCCGCGAGCTGCACGAGATAGCCCGAGCAGAACCTGGCGGCGAGGCCGAGCCGGCGGGCAGCCACGACCAAGAGCCATGCCGAGTCGCGGCAACTGCCCGTGCCGAGATGCAGCGTCTCCTCCGGCTGCTGCACACCCGGCTCCATCCGAATCACATACGCGACCCGCTCCTTGATCGCGCGATTGAGGGCGACGAGCACGTCCATGGTGCGGGGCGGGTCGGTCCGGGGGCCGGCCGGCAGCCCGCCGCGAAACTCCGCCACGAACGCCTCGACCAACGGGCCGACGGCGGCCGCGACGTCGCGGTACGGGCCCAGCTCGGTCGCGAGCCACGGGTCGTACGCGAACGGGAACCGCTCGACATGCGGCTCGAGGAAGAAATCGAACGCGTTGACCGCCACCATCTCGGCCACGAGATCGACGCGCAGTACCAGCGCTCGTGTCTTGTGGGGAAACACGAGCCGCGCGAGATGATTTCCCTGGGGATCCTGCTGCCAGTTGAGGAAATGACCGGCAGGCTCGACCGTGAGCGAATACCCCGTGATCGGTGTGCGGCAATGGGCCGCCGGCCTCAGGCGGACGACGTGCGGCCCGACCGTGACCTCGCGATCGAAGCGATAGACCGTCTCATGATGCACCGCGACGCGAACGGCCATATGCCATCGGCCGGGCCCTTCCGCCCGTCCGGTCCTTTCGCCGCCTCGCGGTCGAGCATAGGTCGATGCAGGCGGTGGCGGCAAGCCCCTGGGACGGACCGTGGGAAGGGCGAGGCGTCAGGCGCGGTCGTCGCTCGAGCCGCTCGTGAGGAAGCTCGCGTAGTAGAGCAGCGTGATGATGCTCTGGAGCGTGGCCGCCACGTAGGTCCAGGCGGCCGCGTTGAGCACGGAGTTCACCGCCGGCATGTCGGCCGCCGGCACGATGCCGAGAGCGACGAGCTGCGCCTTCGCCCGATTGCTGGCGTCGAGTTCCACCGGCAGGCTCACGAGCTGGAAGAACACCGTGGCCCCGAACAGCAGGATGCCGAGCCAGGCGATCGGCTTGAGGGCGAAACCGAGGCCGATCATGAACACGAGCAGCCCGGCGCCGCTGCCGATGTTGGCCACGCCGACGGCCGCGTTTCGGATCGCCATCAGCGAATAGCCCTGGGCGTCCTGGAGGGCGTGGCCCGCCTCGTGCGCGGCGATGCCCACGGCGGCCAGCGACCGGGCCGAGTACACGTCCTGCGAGAGCCTCAGCACCTTCTCCCGCGGATCATAGTGGTCGGTAAGGTGGCCGGGCATCGTTTCGATCCGCACGTCGGTCGCCCCGGCCGAGTCGAGGATGTGGCGGGCCGCCGCGGCGCCCGACAGCGGCGCCGGCTCCCGGGAAGCGGCCGCGAACGACGCCTGCACCCGCCACTGGGCCCACATCGCCAACAGCACGGCGGGCAGGATCGCGAGCATGTAGTTCGGGTCGAAGTAGAAGAACGGCATGGGTCTCAACACTCCTCGGACGGCGGCGGTCGCATCGGTTGACCGCCACGAGTATTGTAGCGGGGTCTTCCGCCGCGGACGTTCCGATGATCTACGCATTCCCTCCCCGGTTTGTTCCCTGCAGAGCCGGTCGATTCGGCGGCTGGCTCGCGGCCTGGACCGTGGCCGCAGCCGGCTGCGGACCGGCCGTCACCGCCGATTCCCCCGCGGCGGTCGCGCCGGCCGACACCGCCCCCCTCTGCCACCGAATCGACGCCGTCCTGGCCCACGCCCGCGACGCGCGGCGGCTCGATGCCGGCATGCACGGCGCCTGGCAGGTGGTGCACGGCATCCTGGCGTTCGGCCCCGACTTCCCGCTCGTGCACGACGGCGAGGAGTCGTCGGCCCTCGACTACCTCCTCGGCGGCGGCCGGCTTACGGGCTGGATCCTGCGGCCCGGCACGCCCGGCCCGCTCGCAGTCGTCGAGCCGGGCAGCACGATGGGCCAGGGCCATCCCGACCAGTGGCTCGGCTATCTCTCGCAGTGCGGCGTCGCGAACGGCCGCGGCCAGGGCCTGCCGCTCACCACGCCGATCCGCGCGGGCAGCCGCGACTACACGCTCGCGGACCTGCTCGCCCGGGCCCAGCGGGATATTCGCCCCGGCCAGGAGGCGACCTGGACGCTCATGGCGCTCTCCAGGTGGCTGCCCACCGACGCGACGTGGAAGGCGGGCGACGGCGCGGCATGGAGCGTGGAGCGGGTCGCGGGCATGGAGGCCGACGCCGACATCTTCTCGGCGGCGTGTGGCGGGGCCCATCGGCTCTACGGCCTGGCCTGCGCCCTCGACGCCCGACGGCGATCCGGCGCCGGACCGGCGGCCGACGACTCCGGCTGGGCGGCGGCGGAGGCCGTGCTCGACGACTGCATCGAGCGGGCCCGGCGGTTCCAGCAGGCCGACGGCAGCTTCTCGGTGCACTCGTTCGAAAGGCCGGGCACGTCCCCCGACGTGTTCGCCCGACTCGGCGCCACCGGGCACGTGTTCGAGGTGCTGGCGGTGGCGCTGGATGACGAGCGGCTGGCGGAGCCGTGGATGACGCGTGCCGCCGAACGGCTCACGACGCTCCTCGAACAGACGGCCGATGTCGACGTGGAGTGCGGCGCGCTCTACCACTCGTGCCACGGCCTGGCGATCTACCGCCAGCGGGTCTGCCCGTAAAACAACCGGCTTCACGTGCGGGAGGCGAGGAGCGATCGCACCGCGTCGACGAGCACGTGCAACTCGCCGTGCCAGTCGATCGGAGTGCTCGCCTGTGTGGCGAGCTCTTTGAGCTGGGCGGTGCCCCTGGCGAATTCGTCGCTGCCGATCACGAGGGCCGCGGGGAAGCCTCGCTTCGCCGCGAGCTTGAGCTGCTGCCCGAGCTTCTTGGGTTCGGGGAAGAACTCCACCGCCACGCCCGCCGCCCGCAGCGCCGCCGCGATCCGCAGATAGTCGGCGAGGTGGGCCGCGTCGAAGTAGACGAGGAACACGTCGGCCGGCGTCTCGACGGCCGACGTGCGGCCCAACTCCTCGAGGCCGGCGAGCAGCCTGTCGATGCCGAGCGAGGCGCCCACGCCGGGCAGCGGCTGCTTCGTGTAGAGGCCGGCGAGGTCGTCGTAGCGGCCACCCGAGCAGATGCTGCCGAGCGTGGGGAGGTCGTCGAGAACGCTCTCGAGCACGATGCCCGTGTAGTAGTCGAGGCCCCGCGCGATCGATGGATCGATGACGAGCCGTTCGCTCGCCACGCCCGCCGCCCCCGCGGCTGCGACCAGGCTCCGCAACGCCGCCACACCGGCCCGCCCCTGCTCCGATTCGCCCACGAGCACGTCGAGCCGGGTGAGCACGGCGTCGGCGGCACCCGACAGGCTCGCCATCTCCAGGAGCGCGGCCACGGCGTCGGCCGCCACGCCCTGCCCCGCGAGTTCCGCCGCCACTGCCTCGGGCGTCGCCTTGCCGAGCTTGTCGAGGCTCCGGAGCACGCCCGTCGAGCGGTCGGCCAGGCCGAGCCGCCCGAGGATCCCGCCGAGCACGCGGCGGTCGTTCACCCGGATCGTGAACCGCTCCACGCCGATGGCGGCGAGCAGGTCGTGCACGACGAGCACCATCTCCAGGTCGGCCACGGGGCTCGTGGTGCCGATCGTGTCGAAGTCGCACTGCATGAATTCGCGGTAGCGGCCCCGCTGTGTGTTCTCGCCCCGCCACACCGTCGCCATGTGGTATCGCTTGAACGGCAGGCCGAGGTCGTGCACGTGCTGGGCCGCGAACCGGGCGAAGGGCACCGTGAGATCGAACCGCATCCCCACGTCCCGGCCGCCATGGTCGGTGAAGCGGTACATCTGCTTGTCGGTCTCCTCGCTCCCCTTGCCCGTGAGGATCTCGAGGTATTCCAGCGCCGGCGTGTCGATCGGCGTGAACCCGTAGGAGCGGTAGATGCGTCTCGCGACGTCGAGCACACGCTCGCGGGCGAGCGCCTGCGCGGGCAGGTGGTCACGAAAACCCTTCAGCGTGCGTGGTTCGATCATCAGAGGATCTGCAGGAGAGGCGGCTTCGGGCTGCGGATCGACTTGCCGCGGTTCTTTTTCTTGCGGCCGTCGCCCACGTACTCGCCGCCGGGGCCGAGCACCGCGTCCATGTATTCCTCGACCTGCTCACAGGTCTCGAAGTATTGGTCGTACACCCAGTCGTCCTCGTACTCGCAATCCTTCGTCGTGTATTCACGGCAGATCTGGGGCCGCGTCTCGTAGATGCCGCAGCGGTGATCGTCGCGGAGATGCTTGCAGACGGTGTGCACGCAGACGTACCAGTCGCCCTCCTCGGTGAACACGGTGGCGTGATCGTGCAGGAGGAACCAGCGGATGTACTCGAACTCCTCCCGCGTGGTCGGCGTCTCGAGCGGCAGGGCGAAGTAGCGGCAGCACTTGGCCGTGCAGAACTCACACAGCACCTTGTCCTCGGGCACGTCGTCCCGCTTCGGCTTGGCGGGGAGCACGGGCAGCGGAATGTCGGCGATCGCCATGCGAAAAATCCTCCGGTGTTCGGGCCGGCAATATAGCGTGTTCGGCGGGGGTTTCGCCGCCGATATACTGCGGCCCTCGCCGCGGCCGCCACGGAAGGACGCCCTCATGCCGAAACGCTGGCACATCCGCCCCCACGACCGCACGGCGGTCGCGGCACTCGAACGCTCGGCCGGCGTGTCGAGCATCGTGGCCGCCCTGCTCGCGGCCCGCGGCGTCACCGACGCAGCCGCGGTGAAGTCGTTCCTCTCCGGCACGCTCGCCGACCTGCGCGACCCCGAGACGCTTCCCGGCGTGCCCGACGCAGCCGACCGAATCCTGGCCGCCGCACGAGCCGGCCGGAAAATCGTCGTCTACGGCGACTACGACGCCGACGGCATGTGTGCCACCGCGATCCTGATGGGCTGCCTCGACGCCCTCGACGCCCAGGCCTCGTGGTACGTGCCCGACCGGCTGGAAGAAGGCTACGGGCTCAATGCCGGTGCGCTCGAAACACTCGCCGCCCAGGGGGCGAGCCTCGTGATCACGGTGGACTGCGGGATCGCGAGCGTGGCCGAGGCGGTGCGGGCCCGCGAACTCGGCCTCGAGTTGATCGTCACCGATCACCACACGTTCGCCGACACGCTCCCCGACGCCGCCGTGCTCGTCCATCCGCGGCTGCCGGGGGCGGGTTATCCGTTCGGCGAGCTGTGCGGTGCGGGCGTGGCGTTCAAGCTCGCCTGGGCGATCGCCACGCGGGCGAGCGGCGCGAAGCAGGTGACGCCGCGGCTCCGCGAGATGCTCCTCGAGGGGATCGGCCTCGCCGCCCTCGGCACCGTGGCGGACGTCGTGCCGCTGCTCGACGAGAACCGGATCTTCGTGAGGCACGGCCTCGAGTGCCTGCGGCAGCGGGGCGGCCCGGGGCTCGCGCGGCTCATGGAACTGGCCAAGCTCCACGAAAAGTCGCAGCTCGATGCCGAAGACGTGGCCTTTCGGCTCGCCCCCCGGCTCAATGCGGCCGGCCGGCTCGGCCAGGCCGCATGCGGGATCGAGCTGCTCACGACGTCCGATGCGGCCCGGGCCGCGAGCCTCGCCAACTACGTGCACGAGCTCAACGCGCGACGGGAGACCGAGGAGCGGAGCATCCAGCTGGCCGCGACGAAGCAGGCGAAGGAGCGGTTCGACACCGACCGCGATGCGGCGCTCGTGCTGGCCGACCGCGGCTGGCACGCCGGCGTGATCGGGATCGTGGCGGGCCGGCTCGCCGAGCGGTTCCATCGGCCGGTGGTGATGATCGCCCAGGATCCGTTGCAAGGACGGCCCGCGACCGGCAGTGTGCGGAGCGTGCCGGGCTTCGACGTGCACGAGGCCCTCGTCGCCTGCCGCGAGCATCTCGTCACCTGCGGCGGCCATGCGGCGGCGGCCGGCCTGCGGATCACCGACGACAAGATCGACGCGTTCCGGGAGGCGTTCTGCGCGGAAGTCGATCGGCGGCTGCCGCAGGCGCTCCGGCAGGCCCAGGTCACGATCGACGGCGAGACGACGCTGGCGGGCCTCTCGCTCTCGACGGTCGAGCAGCTCGAGCGGCTCGCGCCATTCGGCCAGGGCAACCGGCGGCCGGTGCTCTCGGCGGCGGGTGTGAGCCTCGTCGAGCCGCCGCGGGTGATCGGGTCGGGCAACCGTCACATCGCCATGCAGTTCATCCAGCACGGCGCCCGGGTCCGCGGCGTGGCCTTCGGCGGCGCGGAGTGGCTCGACCACCTGCCGCCGCCGGGCCAGCCGTTCCACGTGGCCTTCAAGCCGAAGATCAACGAGTTCCGCGGCCGCCGCACCGCCGAGATGGAGGTGATCGACTGGCGGCCCGACGGGATCGACGTGGGCGTCGAACTGCCGCAGCTGGCGGCGGCCGATCAATCGCTGCCGGCCAAAGGATCGATAGGATCGATCGCAGATGACCTGATCGATGGATATTCGGGCGCCCTTCAGGACCTGGCCAAATGAGCCCACGACAGGCCGTGTCCTTCATGATGGCCTTCGCGACAATCGTTATTTTTTCCACAGCCTCGTCTGCCGACGACTGGCCGCAGTGGATGGGGCCGCGGCGGGATGGCGTGTGGCGCGAGGCGGGGATCACGAAGTCGATTCCGCCGCAGGGTCTGCCCGTGAAGTGGCGGGTTCCCGTGAAGGGAGGCTACGCCGGTCCGGCGGTCGCCAAGGGCCGCGTCTATCTGATGGACTACGACCGCCGTGAAGGCGAGGCGGCGAACGATCCCGGCACCCGCAACGAGCTCTACGGCCGCGAGCGGCTCCTCTGCCTCGACGCCGCGACGGGGCGTCTCGTCTGGAAGCACGAATACGAGCGGCCGTATGCAATCTCGTATGCATCAGGCCCGCGGTGCACGCCCACGATCGCCGACGGCAAGGCCTACACGCTCGGCGCGGAGGGCGACCTTCTGTGCCTCGATGCGGAGAGCGGCCGGGTGCTCTGGCAGAAGGACTTCGTGAAGGACTACGCCGCCCCGGTGCCGATCTGGGGTTTCTGCGGACATCCACTCGTCGATGGCGAGCTGCTCATCTGCCTCGTCGGCGGCGAGGGCAGCGTCGCCGTGGCGTTCGACAAGAACACGGGCCGTGAGCGGTGGCGGGCGATCTCCGCGAGCGAGCAGGGCTACTGCCCGCCCACGATCATCGAGGCCGGGGGCGTGCGGCAGCTCATGATCTGGGATGCCGACAAGCTCAATGCGCTCGAGCCGGCGACGGGCCGGCTCCTCTGGTCGCAGCCGCTCAAGCCTGCCTACGGGATGTCGATCATGGCCCCGCAGGTAGCCGACACGGCCCGCGGCCGGGTGCTCTTCGCCAGTGGCATCGGCCGCGTGGGTGCGCTCTACTCGCTCGCGGCCGACACGCCTGCCGCCAGCATCGTCTGGCGGGGCCAGCCGAAGACGGCGGTCTATTGCGCCAACAGCACGCCGTTCATCCTCGACGACACGCTCTACGGCTGCGACTGCGAGACGGGATTCCTCACGGCGGTCGATCTGGCCACCGGCGACCGGCTCTGGGAGACGGGCGTACCGACGATGGGCGAGCGTCGCGGCCGGCATGGCACGGCGTTCCTCGTGCGGCACGAGCCGTCCGGCCCGGGCGTCACCTGGCTCTTCAGCGAGACCGGCGACCTGATCCTCGCGCGGCTCACGCCCGAGGCCTACGAGGAGCGTGGCCGGGTCCATCTGCTCGCCCCGACGAACGAGTGCTTCGGCCGCGAGGTGGTCTGGAGCCATCCGGCATTCGCAAACCGGTGCGTGTTTGCCCGCAATGACCGGGAACTGGTCTGCGTGTCGCTGGCCGATTGATTTCCGGCCGATTCCGATCGGCGTTGCCCCGCCCGGGAATTCGCGGTATTCTCCGCCGGTCTCGCACATGCGGCACGAGGGTTCCCTCTGCTGCACCATCGGGGCGTAGCTCAGCCTGGCTAGAGCGCTACGTTCGGGACGTAGAGGTCGCACGTTCGAATCGTGTCGCCCCGACTCGGTTGGTTTTCCACTCTCCCGTCCGCCGCAGAGAATGCGGCTTCTTGCGGGGGCTGCGGGAGTGCGTTGATATGCCGCCCCGGGTCTTCGGGGCTCGGCCCGGCGCGTCCGCCGCTGCTCTTGCCACCGATGACGCAACAGCGTGCCGTCCGAAACCGATCGACCGGTCGCACTCACCGGGGTGTCTCGCCAGCCGCGAGGCGAAATACGCCCTGCCCAGTGGCCGATGAGGTGAGCACGTACACCTCGCCCGCCTCATCCTGCCCGAAGCCGAAGACGGGCAGGCCGTTCCAGGGCACCGAGGCGTTGCCGGTCTCGCGCGGATTTTCGTTCGGCTGCAGGGCCCAGAGTTTTCCGCTCACGTAGTCGCCGTAGAGATAGCTCCCCTCGAGGACGGCCAGCGGCGAGCCGCGGACCACGAAGCCCCCGGTGATCGACTTGCCGATCCGGTGGTCGTATGCCCAGACGGGATCGATCGACGGCGTCGTGGCGGCCACGGGGCCGAATGGGCCGCTCCCTTCCCGCAGGCTCCAGCCGTAGTTGCCCCCCTTCTCCACCACGTCGATCTCCTCGCGGAGATCCTGCCCCACGTCGGCCGTCCAGAGCCGGCCGGTCGCGCGGTCAAACGCGATCTGCCACGGGTTGCGGAAGCCGAACGCAAAAATCTCCGGCCGCGCGTCGGCCTGACCCACGAACGGATTGTCTGCCGGCACCCCGTATGTCTTCCCGGCGTCGCGGCGATCGACGTCGATCCGCAGGATCTTGCCGAGGAGGGTGTCGAGCCGCTGGGCGGTGCGGAGCGGATCGTCGCGGCCGCCGCCGTCGCCGATCCCCGCATAGAGAAAGCCGTCGGGGCCGAACGCGATCGAGCCGCCGTTGTGGTTGGGCAGTGGCTGCTCGAATTCGAGGAGCACCTCCTCGCTCGCTGGATCGGCGCGGTCGGGATCGTCTCGCGACACGCGGAACCGGGAGATCCGCTCCATCCGCGGCTCCCCCTTCAGGCAGTAGCAGATGAAGAATTCGCCCGTCTCGCGATACCGCGGATGAAAGGCGAGGCCGAGCAGCCCTTCCTCGTCGGCCTTGCGCCACGGGGCGGTCTGCGTGCGGATGTCGAGGAACAGCCGGGCCTGCGGGTTTTCCGTTGGCAAATTGCGCGGCACCACGTGGATCATTCCGGATTGATCGAGCACGAACCGCCGGCCCGTGCCGTCGCCCGCGTGCGTCACGGTGAGCGGCCGCAGCGGCTCAGCCGGCGTGCCGTCGTCGTTCTCCGGCGACCAGCCCTCCCAGGTGATCCCGGGCAAGGCTGGCTCGGGCTGGAGGGCCAACGTGTCTTCGGGTATCGCCCCGAGCGGTGCCCCATTCGCATCGAGCTCACGCACCTTGATCGAGCGGAAGGCCACCTCGTCGCCGTGATCCTGGAGGCAGATGTGCCCGCGCGTCGCCCTGCCAAACTCGGCGAATGCCTTGAACTTGCTCGCCGCCACCCGCTTGGCCCACTCCTCGTCCCCCTTGCGAAACTTGCAATAGCTCACGCCATTGAGGCACACCTCGCCGGAGTCGGGGGCCACCCGGAGATAGAGCTGGTTCCACTCGCCGGCGGGCCGCGTGGCGTCGAGCCATTCGCGTCGCGGCCGGCCGGCCTTCACCTCCACGTCCACGAGCCAGTCGGGCTTGCGGGGCTCGTAGAGCTGGTAGAGCCAGCCGGCCTTCTGCGGATCCTTTCCGGCGGCGTTGTCGAGAATCTGCACCTCCGGCCCGGTCATCCACGGGGCCCGCTCGGCCTCGGTCACGTGGAACATCAGGCCGCTGTTGCCGCCGGGGGCGATCCGGTAGTCGAGCAGAAGCTCGAAGTGCTCGAAGGTGTTCTTCGTGACGAGATCCCCTGCCCCGGCCGCCTTCCGCACGAGCGCGCCATCCTCCACCACCCAGCCCGAAGGCAGTGTCGTCTGCCGATACCCGCGAAAGGCGTCCGATGACTGGCCGTCGAAGAGCAGCCGCCAGCCCGACCGCCGTTCGGGCTCGGTGAGCGTGTTGGGTGGTGGTTCGGCGTGGGCCGCTTCTCCATGCAGCGCCCACGTGGCCAGCAACGACACGAACAGAAACGGCAGCACGATGACTTTATTCAAAGACGGCGATGACCTGCCCGCAAAGCCCAGTAATCGCGGCGGCGGAAAGTCGTCCTGCCTCCGCGCGTAAGAGCGTCTCGTGAGCCGTGAAGAGTTTTCCCGGCCGAGCAAAGCTTTCGGCCCGCAACCCTCCTGCCTCGAAATCCTCCGGCATGAGGGGAATTGCTCGTTCGTCGCCGTATGGCTTGCTGGTCACCTGACAGAGCACCCAATCGCCCCGGCCTACGCTTGCGAGCACGACCGCAGGGCGCAGCTTCAAGTGTGAAAGGTCGGAGAATGGGAACGGAACGAGCGCTCCTGTCCCTTTGACAGGTACGACCACGCTGCTTCCTCCTCCGGCCGGTTCCAGTCTTCCGCCAAGGAACGTTCACTGAGCAACGCCGCTTCGTGGAGCTGCCGAGTCGGCTCCTCGTCCAGAATGGTGACAAGTGCTCGTTGGCATTTGGCCAAGTGCAAGGGCTCCGCCAATCGGACGTGACCGTTCTCGTCGACTACAGCTTCGATGGTTCGGATCATGCTGCACATTCTAGCGTTGCAGGCCGTCTTACCGATACGGCGTGCCCGCGTCGTGCAGTTCCCGCACTTCCTCGTCAGTCATCGCCCGGCCGAGGGCGACGAATTCGTCCATCCGGCCGCTCAGGCGACGATCCTGGCCCAGCAGCGGCGGCTGTCCCTTCCAGTTGCCGAACTGGCCGCGGCCGAGCACGGCTGGTGGCGCCTTCACGAGCCGCGACTCGCGGTCGAGCCGGCCGTCCACGTAGAGCCGACGCCGGCGCATTGCCGACGAGCCAGTGGCTGGAAGGCGACGAGCACCGGGTCACGGCCACCGCGACGTTCCCGACGATCGCCGCCACCGGAAAGGCCATGCTGCAACTGTCGCTCTTCGACCCCGCGACGGGCCGGCCTGTCGCGTTGCCGCTGACCGCCCGACAATCGGGCGAGTTCTGCGACATCGCGGTGGTTGAGGTCATCGCCTTGGATTGAATAATGCCATGCCTTTGCCGTCATCCCTCCACGAGCGGATTCCAGACTCGGTCGAATCCCAGACGCAGGAAATCCTTCGTGTTGGCCGTCGCGAATTCCGTGACCCCGTGATGCAGCAGCGTTCGGGCGAGCCGGACGTCGATAATTCTGCGAAAGGCGAATCCGGGCTTCGCCGCGTGGTTCCAGACGTCATCCATCACCGGGGCGCAGTCGATCAGCTGCCAAGCCTGATTCGAGCGGTAGGCCGTGCAGACCGTCGTCGCCTGAGCGGCAGAGAGCGGCTTGGGAAAAATACGCGCGTTCCGCAGCTTCAGATACAGCTCCACGAGCATCAGCTCGCAAATGGCCACGTCGCGGCGCGTCGCCAGCGATGCGATGAACGCCCGGCAGGGCTTGTGCCACTCAGAATCATGATTCGCCGCATGCACGGCGAGATTCGTGTCAAAACTGAGCATGGCCGCGCCGCCCCGTCACTCGTGGC
>Ga0214917_10002970_pt1 | contig 20126 bp, 11 predicted proteins | sample LL_1208_BB_MetaG_FD_177983 | JGI IMG/M metagenome (GOLD analysis project Ga0214917, IMG submission 177983) | Freshwater microbial communities from Lake Lanier, Atlanta, Georgia, United States - LL_1208_BB | ecosystem: Environmental > Aquatic > Freshwater > Lake | place: USA: Georgia | collected...
GATTTACGGTATACTAACACTTTGAGTGATATCTATCGCCTCATACAATCTCGCTAGGGGGTCGTCCATGTAATCGTTCAAAAAAACCAAGGGAGCGTTGATGCCCCAGATTTAAACGACTTGTCATGTTAGTTGTGGATGCCGGAACATCCACCAAGAACTCCCACCGAATCAAATCAGATCGGTATATGAACACATGAAGCCATATTAATCGTGCCAATTACATAGAATAGAAGTTGTTTCCGAATGCGGGCTTATTATAGTTGCACAATCTTAGGCTATTCGTTCATGTGATCATTCCAAGAAATCAGGTGAGGCACCAAATGTTTGAAATCCGTTGTTGATAGCGGAATTTACCTTAAACCAAGCTCAGAAAAATTCCTAGTTTTGTTCTTATTCATACATATCGCCATCTTTTGGACTGAAAATCGTCGACTACCTCTAAAAATTCTCTATGAACCTTTGGGAGGGTTTATGCGATCTTTTGCTTCTTCTCAAATTTTCATCCACATCTTCTGAAACAACTTTCTCTCTTAATAGACCTTCCTCAGTAATTACATTATCAACAACTTCAGACTTACATGAGTTTCTCCTGACACTCCGAGTCGTTTGTCTCGGACATTGGTTATCGGCTGTGCATTCTCTTGATGCTGCACTATCTCCGATGCCATAAGCAATTCATCGTTGACCTTTCGCGTCTTGTTAACCGCTTGAATTTGATCACGTGTCCGAGATTCATGAGACCTTGAGCTTTACGGTACGAAACAGAAAGAAATTGGTCAAACAGCTGTACATGTGCATTCTCTTGATGCTTCACTATCTCCGATGCCATAAGCAATCCATCGTTGACCTTTCGCGTCTTGTTACCCGCTTGAATTCGATCAGGTGTCCGACCTTCATGAGACCTTGAGCTTTACGGTACGAAACAGAAAGAAACTGGTCAAACAGCTGTACATGTGCATTCTCTTGATGCTTCACTATCTCCGATGCCATAAGCAATTCATCGTTGACCTTTCGCGTCTTGTTAACCGCTTGAATTTGAACACGTGTCCGAGCTTTATGAGACCCTATATGTGCCTTCATCACCAACTCTTTGTTTGCGGTGGTTGAGCTTTACGGTACGAAACAGAAAGAATATCACAAAAAGCTGTACAGTACGAATTTGATAGAAATTCATTAATTACCTAATAACGCTACGATTAGGTACTAAAAATTACCTTCGTGCATGAAAAATCATGTAAGTGGGTTTAACTTACACATCTGGAGTGAAAAATTAACTCCTCGCAGGTATATTAGGACGTTTTTGGTAAAAAAACGCTGTATTACGGTATAGGAGGCTAAAAAAGGTCGAGTATGTTTCCTTTAGTTACATTTAACTCCTTTGCTTCTTCTTTAGTGGTGTTCTTACAGTTGTAGTTGTAACATTGTCATCAAGATCCTCCATAAGCTCTTCAGCCTCGGGTGGCAGAAGAGACTCGAGAGAGAAGAGTGTTGCACCGTTCGCTTTTCTATCATAAGTGAATAGAGCACGCATGTAAGTAGATCTTAACTCGACGGATATCGCGTGACAGATTCTTTCGGGATTGGCGTCATTGTCTTCAAGGCAGAAGCGCGTCCATCGGTCCGTCTCATCACATACCATGTGACGGATAGTGTTGAGTTTGGTATAGGCTTTGGTCAACCCATCGGTGCCGTTGGACAGCAGTACTTGTATCCCAAAGTTTGGAACGATCATTTGGCATGAGCACATATTGCAACCCAAGGATTCGTCGACATTATCACCACAGTTGTCGCAGGTGAGAACAACTTCCGCCTTCGCGTAGGGACGGACTTCTTGGATGAAGCATCTTTCCGTGACACCACAGATGGTGTCCGCCCACCCAGCCATATCAGATAGTCGATATTCCCGGAGTTTCGGGAATTCGACCTCTGACATGCTCGGTAAGCATTGTGAGAACCGTTGCAGCAAGATTTTGTCTTCGCTTTGTCTGGCAAAGCCAGAGATCTCAAACAGAGACAAAAAATTGGTTCCAACAAAGACGTCCAAATTTTCGAAAGCCACTAACTTGGTTAAAGTATTAGTGGTACTTTCTTGGACGAAAGCGATGAGCATGACAGACTTTTGTCCCGATCGCTTGTTCGTAAAAGAACAGAGCTTGCTCCGCAAGGACCTGACGATCGTCGCGCCAGGTCTCTTTCGAGAGCTAAGGAACTTAAGCTGCAGCTCTTTTAAGTCGCTCATTGTTGGAAATTTTTGTCAGCTGTTTTTTATATGTGCTCTCATGTCAATTGAACATACAATAGATTACTCTTCTCAGCACTACAGTACCCACGAACATTATCAGTACGGAATGGAAGATCTAACTAATCTACTCCTAAAACTACAGATTACTAAGAACCACACTCGGTACCCGAACTACTGTTCGGAGGTTCCGAGAGCTGCGGACTGATTGATGTTCTGGCTTCAACTACACGGTCTGCATGATGGTTATGACCAAACAGCTCTGTGTACACAACGTTTCTTAAAACAGTACTCTTCACGTTGCTATCCGAAGATGAAACACCCGTGTAAACGAAATATCTTTCAGGTTTTCTAATTCTGGAAAGAGCAACGTATAATTGGCCATGCCCGAAACATTGATTGCGTAGATCCATACCGACGAATTCGAATGTTTGGCCTTGTGATTTATTAATAGTAAGACTGAAAGCTAATCGCAATGGTAATTGAACTCGCTTTAGAGTAAAGGGGAGATCGCGACCGGCCTCGGTAAGGGTTATTCTTGGAATAGTAACGGGGATGTTTGTGGTCAGAGTGATTGCCTCCACACTTCTCCGGAACAATCTTGTTATTATCAATTTCGTTCCATTACACAACCCCTTTCGTATATCAAGATTACGCGTGAGTATAACCGGACAACCGACTTTAAGGATTAATCGGTGAGGAGGTAAACCGCTAGTAAGGACACTATTTAAGAACATCTGGTCGAATGTTTGTTGAACGTCTGTCCCATCATGTGTCTCAGCAGAATCGACACTGAGATACTCGCGCAGCTTTACTGGTGATCGGAACCGCTCGAGGATATAATTATTTAACTCTGTACTATGATCGTTTGTTGGTGCCAGAATACATCTTTTCGCAATCTCATGTGAATGCAAACTGCTCAATTTATCCCCGAAGATATTATAGATGAGAGTATCAACATCTTTACACAACCTATCGCTAGGTATCAGAAGTGAATCCCCGTAAGTGCCGTTCCCCACCGACAACAACCAATCGCTGAATTCTTGACCGCCTTCGATAGCTCGCATGTTTATTGTCAATCTTATTATCGTAAAATGTCGCCACAGTGGGGATGAGGATATTGTTTGAGCGATTATCTCGTTTCGGGTACCGTTTGGAACTATGGGTAAGCACTGACGGAAGTCGCCACCGAGAAGCATAACTTTCCCCCCGAAAGGGACATTCGAGCCAGTCAAATCTCGAAGAGTCCTATCAATCGAATGGAGCACTGTCGAAGAAACCAAAGTAGCCTCATCAATTACAAATACATCAACAGTCGCGAGGAATTTTCCACGTTTAGAATTGGGCTTAACCCCAACGTTCTCTATGTTTTGAATTGAGAGTGAAAATGTGCTATGTATAGTCCGGCCCCCTCTCAATAGATTCGCAGCTATTCCAGTGTAAGCAAGAGGACATACATTTTTCTGATTCCGTATAAGCGATTTGATAATGGTATTATATAGGAAAGTCTTCCCTGTACCACCGGGCCCGTCTATGAAGAAACATGTTTCCGATGTTTCGCAATCTACAGAATTCATCACTGAATTCATCACTGAATTATACGCCATCTCTTGGTCATTATTAAGGGAGGAGATTTCATCTTCAAGAGTCAACATTTCCTGTTCGCTCAATGAGGAGCAGCTGATGTCCTCGACGTATTCCCCGAAGGAAGAATGGTCGAAACCGAAGCTAGCAAGTGTGCGATTCGGATTGTTTGAGACGATCTCGTTATTGATTTGAGTCAGTGCTAGACGCTCAGCCATATCATTGGGAATGCCAGAGCGTATATGATCTTCGGAAAGAAAGGTCTTAAACTTTTCCCACAATTCAATTGCAGGTACCAAATGATTGTAAAGTAGGATTGAGCAGAAGAGAGATCGCAGCTGCACAGGCATCTGAACTGAACAGGCTTCCTCGATACAATCGGACCATTGGGTTGTGTCTTCCAGAAGACCATTCTTTCGGGCGGACTCCTCGAATGTATGATAACGTCGCTCAGAGTCCTCCCAATCGCGGAGTAAATCTTCATAGCATGTTGCGCCTCTAACGTGTAAGAGAAGTAACCGGAGGGAGTATCTCTCTCTGTCAAGCGGGGAGACCATTGCAACACGTGCAAGGGTTTTGTTTTTTCGATTTAAGCTTTGCGTACGCCGTTTCCACGTTCTCGAACTGTCATCGAACCAATACAGTTCAACAATTTTACAGTAAGTGAAGGATCGTGCGAAATCATCCACTCGATTTAGTCGGAACCACGCGGTAAGGGTTGTATCCTTGAATCTTTCCAGAGCCTCTTGTTCACGTCCCGGAACAAAAGTAATGATATTTTGTTTATTCAAATGGACGGCAAGAAGTTGAACACTATGTGACATATCTGAAAGTTTAAATGAGTATAACCTCCACAACGCCTCAGCAGGCCCAACATATCGCAATGATAGAAAGGATTCAATTTCATCATAATCGAGAACTTTTTGTTCGTTGGTAGCAACTTTGACAGTGCACATATCATATCCCTGCTTGTTGATATATTTATTGATATATTTTACCGCGTTGATCGAAGTACACGCTTCAACGTTGATGTGGCAATTATACTTTCTGGAAAGAAAGGGTGAATAAGGGACTATCCAACGGTTGTCAATTTCGTCGCGTCTGCGTGAGACTGAACCGGTGTTTCTACGCCGATATTCAGTATGCGAGTGCTCATTTATAACCGTAGAATCTTTGAATTCTTTTGGGAAACGCTTCGTACATTCTCCGTTAGTCATACACGGTGAACTTGGGTTATGATCCCCACACGGACCGTGGATGTTGTTTCTCAAGATGATATCACGCAGAACGGGATCATCTTCCGGTAATTCGGCCGAAATGAATCGATCAATGCGATCTGCATCACGTAAACGATCTCTCTCAGACATGTATATCAGGAGATGAGCATGTGGCAGCCCACGTTTCTGGAACTCGATGCTGTAATTCCACGCTACACAGGACCCAAATAGACCGTTATCAACAATATCTACATGTAATAGGGAATGGAACTTTGCCGCGAAAACTCTTGTAATGAGATCATATCGATGGCATGGGTCTTCCTCGGGATAGTTGAGGTTGTTAATAATATCCAACCATTTGGGATTGCAGGTCATCGTAATAAAGAAACTCGGACAGCCAAAATCCTGGACTAAGCGCATGCTATCGAGGTAACGCTTATACATGTGCCGCCGGGAACCAATGAAACTTGACGGTAGAATACGCAGGACTCCCAACGTTGCTCGTTCTGTTTCTGCTCTTTTATTGAGGAAGTCATGAATTCCAGAATATGTCTCAGCTCGCAGTTGCTTCTGATTCCTACGAATCCACGAAAGATTGCATTCTTCAACTTTCATGTATGCATCAACAATATACTGAGCCGATAGAAGGCCGGCTCGCAAGAGAATGTTGAAGTCATCCAGTCTTGCATGTAGGCGATAGGAATAAAATTTCATGCACGTTATTCCCTTTTGTTTGTTCATATCGAAATTCCAACCTCTTTCTTTGCCGGTAGGGAAAAGCAGAGTATAACACAGAGGATCGCAAAGGGAACTCAACCGGGATAACGATGATGGTTTTTTACCGCGTGGATACACGAAGACTTTAGTCGATGAGGACGGTAAGCCATCATCATGGGTGAAGACTGCGGCTACTTCATTTGATACAGGAACGCTGAGAGTATTGCTGAATAGTAGAGGGCGATCCGAGGGTTGAATATGATCCGATGTGCCCTCGAAAAAGGAGAGGCATACGTTTTTAGGCTCTGAACCGGTCTCACGTGTAATGTCTTCAATATATTGGTACAGTAGTCTATACGAAGAAACCAAAGAGTTATGCTCCCGGAGATAGGCGTCTATTTCCTCGCAAATACTTGGATCTAAATTCAGACCATGTTTATGATGTAATCGAAACTCAAGAGCCTCTGCCGGGTTTATAAAGAACAACTGTGCAAAACGTGGTGGAGCACCATCCTCGGAAAACAACGGAATAGAATGATGATATATTTGACCATTGATTGAGAGGCATGGTGGACCTCGCGACGGAAAATCTCTAAATGACGCGGACATTGATGCAAGAGACAATGAGGAGTTATAATGCCTACATTCCCTAATAAATTTCCTCGAATGAGCAGTATTACCCATGAAGAGTTCTTTTATTTGGCATGGGAGTTCCGCCAATGGATCCAGAGCCACTTTACCATTGTAGCAACATTTTGTATACCGACCCTTCAGTGACTCTGACGGGAAGAACAAAGCGGAACAGTGTGAGCAGGATAAGTTCATGGAACCCAGTGAGTGTTCATCGGGGAGAGGCCGGGAAGAATGATCATCAGTAGCTGGTTGTTCATGGATCGGCGGGGGAACGGGATTGGCACAGTTAGGAACGTGAGATCTATTGTGGAGACGGGGGGTTTTCCGTGCATGATTAAATGATTTACCGTCAATAGTTTCGATAAGTCTCTTAGGACCTCTACGGGAACGCCGGGGAAGATGTCGATGTTCATCAAATTCGAAAGTGTTCAGTTGCTCAACAGACTCATCAACGTCATTCAATTGTTCATTAAATTCAAAAGTGTTCAGTTGCTCAACAGACTCATCAACGTCATTCAATTGTTCATTACTCGGATTGCTAGCGGGTGTAACTCGTAGCTCGTCTGATTCAGAATCGAGGTTAATATTGGTTAGAACGGGGACATCGGTTAGAATTGAGGAAGAGGACCGGAGGGATTCGGTAACAACACCCCCGAGTCCACCTCCTGCACACGCTTGTCGTCTCTCTGATCGAGTCCGATCCCGCGCGCGTTTTTTGCGGATTTTAGATGGCATGGGCAGTTCTAAGTTGCGATTAGCGGGAATATATATTCATGGGCAACAGTCGGAAAATTTTCAGTCAGACCGAATGTACAGTATAAGACAGGATTTCAGGAAAGGAGGGATTCGCCGGCGTAGAAGATGCTATGTAGAGCACAACCGATCCACCGATTCACATGTGAGGAACCAACCAAGAACTGGATAGTTTAAATCGCGGGCAGAAGGGACGAAGACACAACAATATCAGGAAATTGATATCAACGATATCAGTCTCACGCGGATATCTCCAAGGAGCTCACAGGAAGATATCCCAAAGCTAACGCAGGGGGTTTTCGAGATGACTACGCAGTGCCTTTGGGAGGTCTCAGAGACCTTTGAAACAAAATGAAGGAGAAATACCGATTGTAAGGGCCAAAGAGGAAGTTCAGGAGGATCACTAAGACGGAAAAATTTCAAAATCAGCATGGAAAAGTGCTTTTATGGACAATTTTGAGACACGATATCGTGACGAAACGGACCTTCCTAGACACCGACGCGCAGCTTCTTGTCCTGGAAATGTAGATATCGGGAGCATTTCAATTATGTTCAAATTCTAGTGCATAAAGAGGGAGATTGAAGTTGAAAAGTATACGGAATGATTAGAAGATGTCATAAAAAACAGCGCATTCTATAGAACGGTGTAGATAGCATTCGAATATGATCTTAAATGAGATATTATCAAACGGCTACTTGGAAGTAAGATACGATATATACATTTAGAGTAATTCAAGTTGGGGCATGTTCATCAAATTCGAAAGTGTTCAGTTGCTCAACAGACTCATCAACGTCATTCAATTGTTCATTAAATTCAAAAGTGTTCAGTTGCTCAACAGACTCATCAACGTCATTCAATTGTTCATTACTCGGATTGCTAGCGGGTGTAACTCGTAGCTCGTCTGATTCAGAATCGAGGTTAATATTGGTTAGAACGGGGACATCGGTTAGAATTGAGGAAGAGGACCGGAGGGATTCGGTAACAACACCCCCGAGTCCACCTCCTGCACACGCTTGTCGTCTCTCTGATCGAGTCCGATCCCGCGCGCGTTTTTTGCGGATTTTAGATGGCATGGGCAGTTCTAAGTTGCGATTAGCGGGAATATATATTCATGGGCAACAGTCGGAAAATTTTCAGTCAGACCGAATGTACAGTATAAGACAGGATTTCAGGAAAGGAGGGATTCGCCGGCGTAGAAGATGCTATGTAGAGCACAACCGATCCACCGATTCACATGTGAGGAACCAACCAAGAACTGGATAGTTTAAATCGCGGGCAGAAGGGACGAAGACACAACAATATCAGGAAATTGATATCAACGATATCAGTCTCACGCGGATATCTCCAAGGAGCTCACAGGAAGATATCCCAAAGCTAACGCAGGGGGTTTTCGAGATGACTACGCAGTGCCTTTGGGAGGTCTCAGAGACCTTTGAAACAAAATGAAGGAGAAATACCGATTGTAAGGGCCAAAGAGGAAGTTCAGGAGGATCACTAAGACGGAAAAATTTCAAAATCAGCATGGAAAAGTGCTTTTATGGACAATTTTGAGACACGATATCGTGACGAAACGGACCTTCCTAGACACCGACGCGCAGCTTCTTGTCCTGGAAATGTAGATATCGGGAGCATTTCAATTATGTTCAAATTCTAGTGCATAAAGAGGGAGATTGAAGTTGAAAAGTATACGGAATGATTAGAAGATGTCATAAAAAACAGCGCATTCTATAGAACGGTGTAGATAGCATTCGAATATGATCTTAAATGAGATATTATCAAACGGCTACTTGGAAGTAAGATACGATATATACATTTAGAGTAATTCAAGTTGGGGCATTTTTTTCTGTTATTAGATTTTTTCCTTTGTATTCTGTAGTACTGTAGTCTGTATTTGTTGGCTGAATTCATTAAATCTGATAAAAAAATCCTCTCGTGGAAAACCCACAGGAAAGTGAAGTCGGAACGTCCCATCACCATGAATGCAAGACACATGCGTCAGGGCACACTCCCCACAGCATTCGCTGCACGTAGTCTGCATTCGTGGAATACATCCACGAGCGAACTGTTTCCTCATGAAACACTCCTCTGGTGTAATGAAGCTTTCACTAAACGATTTCAAGGGAGGTGGAAGAAGGCAGTGAATCCATTCATGGCATCTATTTCAAGTTACTTAACGACTAGTTTCGTCAGACCAAGACTGGGAGATCAACTCGCGAAACATGAATTTTTTATTTTTACTCTACCCCGAGTTCTCCCGTAATTCTTCCAGTGTTTTGATGGCGATTGAACACTGCCTGCACCGATTTAATACATTTTTAGTGAATGTAATGTTTTGCGATGATGCCTAGTGTACAGTATGCACACCAAAACCGATGCCGACCCCATCAAACCCGGTCGGGGATTAGTATCCCTCATTTGTCTGTATCATGTTTTCCTTATACTCGTATAATCCACCATTGAAATCGCCAATAGAAAACCCGGCACCTCCAGGAACACATGAAAGATCTAGTCTCACCGTCTTGTTGTTTGTTTACTCGTATGAACCAGCCCCTTTGATATTGAGCGGCGTCGTCGCGTTTGGGATCTCATCTACCGTCTCTCTCGAAGTACTTCTGGAAAACTCCAGAAACCACCGTTGTTTCCTTAATTGCTCTCCTTCACCCTAGCTACCTCCACCAGATGTAATCCCAGATCATACAGTGACTCCGTGATCGCACATCACCAAACGGTTCTCAACGGTTCTCGAAACTCCCTCTTTAGCTGCTATAATTCCCCGGAAGCCTATCTTGGTGCGGGTAGATGATAGAACGGCATGAGAAGTTTTTTAAGTCCCCCTTCGGGACCTCCACGGGCGTCCACCAAATCACATCGCTGATATTACTGTGAGTCAGTCGATGGTTTCTCGAACCCCCCCCCGTTAGATCCTAGAACTCCCTCAATCGCCAATCTTGGTTCTTGGTATGAGTAGATGTTTAGAAGATCGCCCGAAGCACCTTTTGATTTCCTTTGTCCCGTTCATTCGCGAAATCCGTCCGCCTTGCTTCTCGCCAGTAATACGATCGATGGCAAGTGTTCTGTATTGGTACTATACTATACGGAATAATAAATTGGGCAAAGGGCATCTATTTAATTTTTAATTGTCTTCTTTTGCGATAAGGCCTTCAGATTATCGCGTCGCACTTTTTCCAAGATTTGCCTACCGGTCCGATTCCGGTTAAATATCCCTCTACCAGCAACACAAAGCGCTTCCCACTGCCCCCAATACTCGGATAGGTTTTCGTGTAGAAAAGCTTCCTCAGCAGGTGACCAACGGTTGTATGGTTGGCCAAAGATCACGATTGGGCGCACCCGTCTGTTTTCGCGCAATCGAGTGAGGAGTGGAGATACCACCGAGTCCGTTAATCGTGACCGGGGTTTTCGTGTGGCCTTCAGAATATGCAACCTACGTTTTATTCTCATTTCCGTTGATTTTTGAGCCTTCTCCAACTCGTCAAAGATCACCTCAGGCGGTGTCGAAAAAAAGTAGTTGTACGCAATACTGAGTCCAGACTCATTGGGGACACTTTCTACCAAATGCCACCAGAATGCCGGAACGAATAAAACATCTCCAGGCGACAGCTCAATATACAAAAACGGAAAGTCTGCCAGGAATTCGCTGTTTGTGAATTTCCCTAAATGGGGAACGAACTCGGATCTGTTGGAATATTTCCCGGTCTTAGTCTGGAGCCAGGCCGTTGCACTCGGTGGTGCGATTGTCCACTTCCTAGTCCCACAGCAAGCGAAGTAGAAGTTGTAGTAGCTGTCGTAGTGAAGATCAGTAAAGGAATACTGCTTGGCCAAAAAGAACTGCTGATGGTCCCATACACGAGTATCTGTACCGAAGCGTGCGCCGAAATATTCTCCGAACCAAGACAGCAGGTCGTTTGTGTGGGGAACATCACGAGAAAGTGGCGGTATAGTTCCCGGGGGGTCCAGATGATGCGGTTGCACTGGACAAAACGTACTTGAATCATGTAGGCCCAGCAGGTAGTCATACTTCTCGGAGTCAATGAACTGACGAAGGCTGGATCTCCTTCGCTCAGAGGTCCCTGATGTCAACCCCAACTTGCCATTCTGGTCACCCCGAAAGACCTGATAAGTTCTCCCCGGCATTAGCACTTCTTCCAATCGCGCATGCTCTTCGATGTACTGTCGAGACTGCCACTTCGTGACACAGTCCCAGTCCATCGCGTACTGACTGAAGAGGATCGGTCGATTCATATCAACGAGAGAAGTGAATTGCTCCCGAGTAATATTCTGTGGTGCTCGCAACAGAAACGAATCCTTGTTCCCTATATCCCTTAAAACCCTAATACCAGCGTCGCGCTGTACCGACTTGGATGTCATTTCAAAGAAGCTAGGACGAAATATTTGATATCAATGATGCGGAGAAGCCATTCGATTAAGACTCCGGAGCTCAGTCTTCATCACGAATACTGGAGGTGGCGCTCAAGCAGGGTCGACCCTAATAACACCACAACTTGGTTTGACAATCTAACCTGCTAGCGGATCGAACAAAAACATTGTTTCAGAAGAAAGAAGTAGGAAATGAAACCCCACATATTCAGTGAGAGCGAAATATGGAGTTGTTCTGGCAAAGGCCGTTGAAACTCAGGATCCCAAATCTCCAACATCAACAAAGAGGTTCGAGACGGACGCTCTACGGGCCCGCCGATATGGAGAAACCCTGTCGAACGAGGAAGAATTCAACAGCCTTGGGAACGGGGGTTAACTCTAACTCAACTGGGAGATAAGAATTCATGATCCGCGAGAGAAAAGAAGATGAAGGGGTAAGACCCCATTCACCCCTTTAATCGAATAAACATGAGAGTCCGACGGGTGCGTTAGAAGGCGGGCTCCATTGTGAAGTCTCGGGTGGCGAACACTTTCCTTGAAACCTACGAGTATAGAGGGGGATCCGTAACTTGAGTGTGTTGCGTGCTTTGCTCGCTTGTGGCGTTGGTTGTTTAACGTGACCCGGCCCGATTCCACGGTTTCCAATATTCCGAGAATATAAGATTCCAAGGATTTTCCAGTATATATCCTCCTCTTATAAAAAAAAACCAGTTTTTTTTCCCTCGCTGTCGCTTCGGGAACAAAAACTCTTACACTAGATTGAAGTAGAGTGTATCAAAATCAAAGGGAAACCCGATTCCGTCTCACAATCCTCATAAACATTCTTCCTCCTGATCGTCTTATAGATATACAAACCCAGTTTCTTTTAACAACATTAACTTCTGCATTTCGGTTTGACTGATCATGGCGAATTGTGCCTTGTACATACTCTTCGGGCTGATACAATTTACCCGAACGCTGGTGACCAAATAAAAGTTTTACGATAAGATAACATGTTAATACGTTCGTTCTGTAATGAAACCGGGGACAAAAAATGAAAGTTTCTTCTAACAACATTAAATTCTGCATTTCGGTTTGACTGATCATGGCCAATTGTGCCTTGTACTGACTCATCGGGGTGATACAATTTATCCGAACGCTGGTGACCAAATAGAAGTTTTAGGATAAGAAAACATGTTAATACGTTCATTCTGTAATGAAACCGGGATTGTGAATTCTATGCACGATCACCATGTATCAGGTACCACTCCTCAAACACCTACTACCGGGGGTTGCACTCCCCACTGCGTAGCGGCGACTCCAACAGCTGACTGAGACCACCACTGATGCAGCTACAACTCCAACGGCTACCACTACAACAACCCCCACTGCTCCAGCAACCACTACAACGGCAGATACCACTCAAACAACTCATGTTCTTCTGTACCCTGCTGTGTACAGAGATGTATCCTGCTCGATTAAGAAGGCTAGCTCCCATGTTCTAGTGGGCGAGAATATGCCCAAGGGGTGTGACTTGTGCCATGTATCTGATTTCAAATCCACATAATTTCAGAGATGTTACTACTCGAGCTGTTCCCAAGTGCTTCCACTCATCACAGGTGCGGCTACGATGCCAGCGCCGGGTGTAACTATTGATGCAGCTTCAGATCGAACGATTACTACTTCGAGGACTGCTAGTGAAACAGGGCCTTCTCCAGCAGCATTAGATATCCTTGTAGGCAAACAGATAAACACTTGCGTTTATGGTGCATGGGAGAACTTTTGAGTGTCATGGATAGCCCGAACGCCCCTACAGCAACTACCACGGCGCCCTTCAGTGGATGAAAGCCATTATCATGACTGGATTGCTAGCATCCCAACACCTTATCATCAAACGACTACAGCTGCGGTAACAGCGCGTGCTGGATGGCTAGCATCCCAACACCTAATCATCAAACCACTACAGCTGCTGTAACTGTGCGTGTAATCCAGAAACCGTGTATGAATTCGCCAGTAACCGGCGATGCAACGAGAAGCTCTGTAGATATATTGACAGCGGGATTCTGAATTCGACAAGGTACAAGTGGTGGTATTATATTGCAGCGATGTAATCGTTACATGGTATCCGCTGCCACTTCTGCCACAACTATAACCGTGGGTTCCACCCGCCGACTGCGTAGCGGTGACTTCAACAGCTGACCGAGACCACCACTCATGTAGCTCCAACTCTAACCGCAACCACTACAACAACTAAGACTGTTCCAGCAACCAATACAACGACAGATACCACTCAAACAACTCATCTTCTTCTGTAGCCTGCTGTATACAGAGATGTATCCTGCTCGATAAACAAGGCTCGCTACCACGTTGAAGTGGGCGAGAATATGCGCAAGGGATGGGACTTGTACCATGTACCTGATTTCAAATCCAGCAGCCACTCCAACTTCGTCCACTCGTCACAGGTGGGGCTTCGACGTCAGGGACGGGTGCAACTATTGATGCAGCTACATATCGAACCATCACTTCTTCGAGGACCCCTCGCGAAACAAACACCTAAGCGTGAGATCTCACTCCCATAACTTCTCCAACAGCATTAGATATCCTTGTAGGCAAGCAGATAAACAGTTGTCCTTAGGGTGTACGGGAGGACATTTCAGTCTCATGGACAGCCCTCACGCCCCTACAGCTACTACCACCGGAGTAAGAGCCGATGAAAGGCATTACAATGAATGGATGGGTTGGATCCCGACACCTAATCCGCAAACCACTAGAACTGCTGTAACAGCGCGTGTAATCCTGAAACTGTGTATGAATTCGCCAGTAGGTGGTGATGCAACGAGGAGCTCTGTAGATATATTGGCAGCCGTACTGTGAATTCTACAAGGTACAATGGGTGGTAATATATTTCAGCGATGTGATCGCTACCATGTATCCGCTGTCACTTCTCCAATAACACCTACCGTTGGCTCTACTCACCGACTGCGTAGCGGCGACTTCCACAGCTGACTGAGACATCCACTGATGCAGCTCCAACTCCAACCACAACCACTAGAACAACTGCGACTGCTGCAGCAACCACTACAACGACAGATACCACTCAAACAACTACGAACAGGACTGTTCATACCACCGTGTTTACACAGAGATGTATCCTGCTCGATTAAGAAGGCTAGCTCCCACGTTCTAGTGGGTGCGAATATGGCTTAGGGCTGTGATTTCCCGACCACGCGACCCATTCCGGGGACTACTGCATAGCATCGTGCTTTGTCGCGTACGCGTAGAATAATTCCGCTTATAGTCGAGAAAATTTGTAGAGATTTAAGAAACTAAGGAGTAAAATTTCGTATATATCGCATTTCGGTTATGGAGAGAATTTCTACAATTCACAACATTATGGGGGCTGTTCAAGGAAGAAAACCAACTATGGTGTTGGCTCGTCGTTTTGAGGCCCTAGGCCGTGTCCTGGATAGACATGCGCCTGGCAATCATGTTCATGAAATGGAAATCTTGGCCAGTGATTATGTTGATATACTACTACGACATGCACTTGATGTTCCCAAAGCAGAAGATATAGGAGGGGTCAAATTCACTGACTTGGAAGGCGATGCAATTGGTTCTAGCATCAGCTCCCTCACTCAAATCATCTATACAAAGCTTGTGGAATGTAGTGATGAATACATGTCTTATGACACGGAGAGACCAATACATGTAACATACATGTGCAACTGGCTCACACGCACAATCGTGGAATTGATCTGTGACATTGCAGGGTTGGAGATCACGCTCGATCTACCCTCTCGTCTCGATTCAAAGAATGCTTTGGCACGTAGCCTGAAAGAGCATCAACATATGGAACAACAAGCTAGACTCAGAGACTGGCACAGCATCCCAGACTCTAGAGCAGGGGGGGATACACCAAATAGTAAGCAGGAAGATGTTTCTCCAAAGAATCGATATGGACAGGAGATAACAGAAAGAATACAAAACTTGGAGAGTTCAAAAATGGACAAAGAGAAACACAATGATGATGATCATGCACGAAGCAGCTCGAAGCAATCTAAGGATCTCAATAATGATACCTCAAAGGAGCATGCAAGGGTCAAATTCCTCAAAGACTGTTCGTTCATGACCAAAGATATCATCAAATTCAATGGGGATGTTCGCAAGTATGGAGAATTCAAATGCGACATCATCAACACCTTAAACTTTTACAACACACAGGATGTGGAGGTTGTACTATCTGCGATGACAGATCAATATAGAGCTTTGATAAGAAGAAAGCTATCACATGGTGATACTGGTACGTCAATGATGATCAAGCTGGATGAAGAATTTTTGGGTGCTGCTATTGTTATCAACGACCAACAATTCGACAGACTGGAACAAGGTGTAAACGAGCAACTTTCAAACTTCATTGCACGTTTTGAAAATTTAATCGCGGTACGTGAATGTTTACTTGGCCCAATCGATGAATATACTCGGGTACGAAAGTTCAAGTCAGCTTTTAGAAGCAGGGACGTATTGAGTGCCGCGGCGCTATGCGACCCAGGTTGCTCTCTCGGTTATGGTGACTACAACAAAGCACTTCTCGTTATCCACTCGCACTTGTTGACTACACAACGTGGTGCTCAACAACAACAAAACTTTGGTAACAATAATCATGGAAATATCAACAACACTCTCATTCGTTCCGCGAGAATCGAATTATCCTTACCGGATAATGCATGTTATAGATGTGGTAAAGCAGGCCACAGAGCTGATAAATGTGCGTCTGACACAATCTATCTCGCCGATGAACGGTGCACAAGGTGTGGAAATTTGGGTAAAAATTGTACTAGATGTACACAGCTGAAACTAAATTGCCACAGATGCAAATCGTTTGGACACCTATCAGGAGTATGTCGCAAAAACATTGGTAATCACAGAGAATGCGTCAGCGAATCCACGGTCCCTCCACTGCAAATTCAAGAAGGCAACAGGGTCGTGAAGGTTGATTTGAAAACATGCAGAAGTTCAGATGACAAAGTGGGCTCAGTTCTTTGCAAACTTAGAATCGGCGAGGACGGTATTAACAAACATGTCCAAGTACAGGCATTGATTGACTCTGGCTGTACATTCTCCTGCATCAGACAAGAAATTGCTGACTTCTTGCTCGAATATGGCATTGTGGACAAGTCTCGAATTACTACACACAACGAAAGCATCAGAGTGACTTACGGCAACAAACAATCAGCGTATGCTGATAAAATCATCCGGATCCCTTGCAGGGTTAAATCGGTAATAACAAGTCTGGATATGTTAATTGTGCCTCAGCTGTCCGATAAGATTATCATAGGATTAAATTCCTTTAAAGACTTGGGGATTAAAATCGTCTCGGATCGCGACATCTTCGACGACGATACCTCTGATTTGACACACTCGCGACCATTCATCCGACGCATCAGTGTAGGAGAAGAGTTGTACAAGTTTGAAGCTACCATTCCCCTCGTTGAAGACATTGTTAACGATCTATTGCCGAATCGGGAGAAAGCGAGGAAGCGTACAGTCACCGATAAAAGTATCATACACGAAAAATTGGTACAAATGGAAAAAAACGGCTATGTACAAAAATCATTCGTTCTAGACGCAAAAATTATCAACGAAGTTGTGCTCGTGGATAAAATGAAAGATAACCATCAGATCAGACCTCCGGTCTCGTTTCCAATAAACCTGTCCAGATATAGAATCACATTGGATTCAGTCCGACTAAACGAAATGCTGACTACAGTTATCGCAGCAAAAGTGGGAAAGCTACACAGGGAAGAATTCTCACCACCTATTGAATCGATCCTGCGTACCATTCCAGCTAAGTTTACTGCTTTCCATGGAAAGATAGACCTGTCTGATGCGTACCACTGTGTGTTGGTCTCCAAACGACTGCAGTCGTTATTCGGAGTCATCTCACAGGACGCGGAGGGGTACGAACACGTTTGGACGTACAAAACACTGTCCCAAGGATGGACATTTTCTCCCTACTTATTCCGTATGGCAATCGCCTACACCATTGAGTGTATAATGCAGTGCAATAGAAACTTCTGCATCCGGAATGTGTTCGATGACATTCTCATCTCAGCAGCAACGATTGAAGATTGCACTCAAGGGTTGATATTAACGTCTAAAACTCTGGAACAGTATGGCTTTCTGGTAAATGAAAACAAGTGCACTCTGCCTGCTAAAACTATATCATTCTGTGGATATGTGTTGTCGGAATCCAGACTGTCACCAAAACCAAAAAAGTCAATTCAAGAACACTATGGACATCATGTGGTACCTACTGTACTGCAACAACGAGAAACATTCGTACGCTCTTGGCTGGGTATCCTCAACTATGTTATGAAATTCATGCATCCTACAGACCAGCAAAAAGTCCGCAGGTTACATAGACTTGCAGCGACAGACATCAACGCTAAAGATATTGAAATTCTATTAGATGAGCTGAGTGACCCGGCGCTACTACCACTGGAAATCGGCACTTATGAGGACAGGTGCCTCGCCGGCACACTCGTTGTCACGGATGCGAATCGTGACTCATACTCAGGTTTCATATTCAGGGTCGCATTTGAGGATGGTCTGGACCATCTTTTAGACGATGCCTTGAAACACACCCTAGAGACAGTTTTCGAGTCCACACGTGCACTTGGTTTGAAATTGGTCGGAGTTGTCGGCGCAAATTTTTCAGAATCTTACCAGTCTCGCAGCTCTACATTCAGAGAAAGGTATGCAATGATATCAGTATTATCCACAAACAAACACCTTCTTTGCGGGAAAGTTGTCTGTGCGACGGACAATCAAAATTGTAAAAAGGAGTGGCATGATTTGGAGGGTCTACCAACGACAGAATTGCTAACGTTCCACAGCCATTGTCACGAAATCGCATGGTTACCAAGAACATCACTCGTGATGAAATTAGCTGATGGATTCGCACGAACTCAAGCGCCGCAGCGTGAGGCAACCATGTCCGATCAACAACAGATTGTTCGGAATATCCAACACAACGATCCCAACAACGATCCCAACAATGAAGAATTGTTTTTGCGAAAAGTCAAAACAGCACAAAACGGTGACTCATGGTGTCACTCGGAACACACCCATATCGTCGATGGTGTAATGTACAAAGCCAACAAAATCCTCATACCCCACACCATCACAGAGGATGTCCTTCGACAATTACACGTGCTTTTCCACCAAGGGAGGAGAGAGATAATACTACAATTCCAAGTGAGATTTGAAGCGCGAAATGTGCACACGCTTGCAGCTAAAGTATGCGATGAATGTCCCTGTTACCCCGCCAAACAGGTAAGACAAAAACTGACCCCGATTGGGAGCCTGAGGACAGACACAATACCATTTGGATCTGTATCAATTGACACGATCGGACCAATACGACCACCAAGTCATGGTTCAAATTACATTTTATCGGTGCAATGCAATAGCACGCGTTACATGGTACTGAGAGAGATGACTGATGTTGGAACGGACCACACCATTCGATCCTTGAAAGCAATATTCCATCAGACATCATTCCCATATCAGATGAGACTGGACAATTTCGCATCATTCAAGAGCAAAAAGTTCGAACAATTCACGTGCTCAATGGGCATCACAACGTTATTCACACCCATTCATTCCCCGCATCGCAATGGGATGGTAGAACGCCAACACAGGGTAATCAATGATGTACTTCGATACTTCTTCGAACACAAGAATTTTGATTGGGTAGACCACATTCCAATGATCCAGGCCCGTATCAACAATCGGACATTGACAATCGACCAAGATAACTCAAGTCGAATCACGCCATTCGCGTTGGTACATAGATACCAATTTCATTACCCAGGTATGATTCTGGAACCATCACCAAACAAGACATATGACGAACTCATGGACCTTATCAACTCGATTCAATTAACTGAGTTGCCTCAAGGGCGCCAGATGAAATTCAAAGTTGGAGATGCAGTCCTGCGTTATGCGCCAAAGGTCGACTTAGACAACACAGGTAAGCTGAATAGTAAATTCAGAAAAGGAACAGTTTTGAAAGTTTTGGGACGGAGAACGTTCCTGGTCCAGGACATAGATTCAACATCCACGATAGTGTGCGATGGCCGCAATCTTAGGAGGGGCGGAGTGTAGAGATTTAAGAAACTAAGGAGTAAAATTTCGTATATATCGCATTTCGGTTATGGAGAGAATTTCTACAATTCACAACAAATTTCTCTCTTGTTAACAGATTCCCCTCCAAGTATTCAACATGGTGCCTTGAACGCAAATGGTGATACTTCTGAAGGGGTGCAAACCGTGAAAACAGAGCGGTCAAAGAAGCACGGTGAATCGACTTTTGCAGGTGGTGCAGGAGGTGACGAAGTTAATGAGTTTATTCATCGATTTGAAACTCTGGCTCGCATTGAAAACTGGACGTATCAGAGAATGTGTGATGAACTCATGGATAGATGCAAGGATGAAGCATGGAGAATGCTCACTGATACTGTGGTCATGGGATATGAACCTGATGCTTTATACAACACTTATAAGAATGTTCTGGTATCTACGTTTGCAATTGAACCGATGC
>Ga0214917_10002971_pt1 | contig 20124 bp, 19 predicted proteins | sample LL_1208_BB_MetaG_FD_177983 | JGI IMG/M metagenome (GOLD analysis project Ga0214917, IMG submission 177983) | Freshwater microbial communities from Lake Lanier, Atlanta, Georgia, United States - LL_1208_BB | ecosystem: Environmental > Aquatic > Freshwater > Lake | place: USA: Georgia | collected...
CCGCCAGCAGCGCGTTGACCCGCTTCACATACGCCGCCGGGTCTTCCAGCGCACCGCCCTCGGCCAGCAGCGCCTGGTCGAACAGAACCTGCGCCAGGTCGGCGAAGCGGTCCTCGCTCTGCTCGGTATCCAGTCGCTTGACCAGCGCGTGTTCCGGGTTGATCTCGAGGGTCGGTTTGGACTCTGGCGCGCTCTGGCCGGCCGCCTTGAGCATGCGCAGCAGATGCGCCGGCAACTCGCCCGTCTCGCGCACCAGACAGGCCGGCGAGTCGGTCAGGCGCAGCGTCACCCGTACCGCCTTGGCGCGCTCGCCGAGTGCGGTCTGGACCCGCTCGACCAGTGCCTTGTGGGTCTCGGCTGCAGTCTCCTGCGCCTTCTTCTCCTCGGCATCGGCCAGGTCGCCGAGGTCGAGATCGCCCTGCGTGACGGAGACGATCTTTTTGCCGTCGAACTCGCGCAGGTGGTTGAGCATCCACTCGTCGACCCGCTCGCCGAGCAGCAGCACCTCGATGCCCTTCTTGCGAAACACCTCCAGATGCGGCGAATGGCGGGCCGCGGCGGCGCTTTCGGCGGTGATGACGTAGATGTCGGTTTGGCCGTCTTTCATGCGTGCGACGTAGTCGCCGAGCGAAACCGTTTGTGCGTCGCCATCATTGTGGGTCGAGGCGAAGCGCAACAGCTTGGCAATGCGCTCGCGGTTGGCGAAGTCCTCGCCGGTGCCTTCCTTGAGCACCGCGCCGAAGGTGTTCCAGACTTGGCCGTACTTCTCCGGCTGGTTCTCGGCGAGGTCCTCGAGCAGGCCGAGCACCTTCTTGGTGGCACCAGCGCGGATCGCCTCGACGTCGCGTGACTGCTGCAGGATTTCGCGGGACACATTCAGCGGCAGGTCAGCGGCGTCGATCACGCCGCGGACAAAGCGCAGATAGCCTGGCAGCAGCTGGTCGGCGTTGTCCATGATGAAGACGCGTTTGACGAACAGCTTGACCCCGCGCGCGGCGTCGCGATCGTAGAGGTCAAAAGGCGCACGCGCCGGCACGTACAGCAGCACGGTGTAGTCCTGGCGACCCTCGACACGGGCGTGCACGTGGCCGAGCGGCGGCTCGAAATCGTGCGCGACGTGCTTGTAGAACTCGGCGTACTGCTCGTCGGTGATGTCCGCCTTGCTCCGCGTCCACAGCGCCGTGCCTTCGTTGACCTGCTCTTGTTCGCCGGTCAGCTTCATACCTTTCGATTCCTCGTCCCAGGCCTCCTTGTCCATGAGGATGGGCATTTGGATGTGGTCGGCGTAGCGGCGCAGCACCTCGCGCAACTTCCAGCCGGAGAGGAATTCGTCTTCGCCCTCTTTCAGATGCAAAGTGACTTCAGTCCCGCGCGAGGGCTTGCTAATGGTCTCGACGCTGAACTCGCCGCTGCCGTCCGACACCCACTCGACGCCCTGTTCGGCGGGCAGGCCGGCGCGGCGCGAACGCACCGTCACCCGATCGGCGACGATGAACGACGAATAAAAGCCGACGCCGAACTGACCGATCAGGCTGGCGTCCTGTTGGGCATCCCCGGTGAGCTTGGCGAAGAACTCGCGCGTGCCGGACTTGGCGATTGTGCCCAGGTGCTCGATGGCCTCTTGGCGGCTCATGCCGATGCCGTTGTCGACGATGGTGATGGTGCGCGCAGCCTTGTCAAAGGCGACGCGGATTTGCAGGTCGGGGTCGGATTCAAGCAGACTCGCGTCCGCCAGTGACTCGAAGCGCAGCTTGTCGCAGGCATCTGACGCATTGCTGGTCAGTTCGCGCAAGACGATCTCCTTGTTGCTGTAGAGCGAATGCACCATCAGGTGCAGCAGTTGCTTGACCTCGGCCTGAAAGCCCAGTGTCTCTTTGATGTCGGACATGTTTGCCTCGATGTGTTGTCAGCGATGTTCGGGAGATGGGGTGAGGTTGACGGCTTTCAAGGCGGGAACGACCGCGCGCCAATGACATCAGAGCAGCATCCCCTTTTTGATCACCGTTTTGGAGCCCGCATGACCACCAAGCACGCCGACACCGCCGCGCCGATCCACGACCTGATGGCCACCCGCTGGAGCGGCCGCGCCTTCGACGGCAGCCGCTTGCTCGCGGCCGAGCAGGTCACCGCCTTGCTCGAGGCCGCCCGCTGGTCACCGTCCTGCTACGGCGACCAGCCGTGGCGCTTTGTGGTGTGTGACAAGGCGCGCGATCCCATCGGCTGGACGTCGGCGGTCGATTGTCTGGTGCCGTTCAATGCTGGCTGGGCGCAACACGCGCCGCTGCTGGTGGTGATTTGCGCCGATCCGAAGTTTGGCCACAACGGCGCCGATAATCGCTGGGCTGCCTACGACACCGGCGCTGCCACGCTGGCCCTGTGCCTGCAAGCCAACGCCATGGGCATGAGCACGCACCAGATGGGCGGCTTTGATGAGGCCAAGACCCGCGCCGCTTTCGGCATCCCGGCCGACGCGCCGATCATGGCCATCGTGGCCGTCGGCTATTTGGGCAGCGACGCCGGTCTCGACGCTGAACTGCGCGAGCGCGAGCATGCGGCCCGGGCCCGCAAGCCGCTCGGCGAGACCTTCTTCGCGGGCGGCTGGGGCAAGGCCTACGTCTAGGTTGGACGGCCGATGCGGCGTCTGCCGCGCCTGCGGAGAATCGCCGCTGCGGTGACCGTGTTGGTGGCCGCGGGGCGGTTCAGCCCCCAATCTTCGTTCAGGAGGCTTCCATGCAGCGCGGCTTCACCCTCATCGAAATGCTCATCGTCGTCGCCATCGTCGGCATCCTTGCCGCCATCGCCGTACCGCAGTACCAGGGCTACACCAAGCGTGCCAAGTTCTCGGAAGTGGTGTCGGCGGTCCAGCCTTACAAACTCGGTGTCGAAGGCTGTTACCAAACCACCGGCGCCTTGACCGCCTGCACCGCCGGCAACAATGGTGTTCCAGCTGACGCCACCACCGCAGCCGCCGACGCCGCCAAGACCAGCGTCGCGTCGGTGGCCACCGGGGCGGCTGGCGTGATCACCGCCACCGGCTCTACGGCGGTTGATGGCGCCAGTTACATCCTCGAGCCGGCGGTTCCCACGGGCGGTGCACTGGCCCTCACCTGGACGGTCAGGGACGCCAGCACCTGCAAAGCCAAGGGCTACTGCTCGTAAACTATCGGGATTCCCATTTTCCAGAGCCCACCCATGGATAGCAGCAGCGCCTTTTTGGTGGCCGTTGGTATTGTTGTCGCTGCCAAGACCCTTGCCTGGCTATTGCAACTGCGCAGCGGCAACGCCGGCATCGTCGACGCCATCTGGGCCTGGAGCCTCGGCGGACTGGCGGTGTGGTTCGCGTCCACCGGCAGCGCCGATCCGCTGCTGCGCTTGGCGATCGGCGTCATGGGGGGCGTCTGGGGCTTGCGACTGGGCTGGCATCTTTGGCTGCGCAATTGGGGTGCCGCGGAAGACTGGCGTTACGCAGGCTTCCGCGCCCGCTGGGGCGCACAGGCCAACCGCAATATGTGGTTCTTCTTCCAGTTTCAAAACCTGTTCACGCTGATGCTGGCCGCCAGTGCCTTCTGGGGGCCAGCGTTCGGCGATGGGCGGGCGACACCGCTCACACTGGTGCTGGCCGCTGCGGTTTGGCTGACGTCGGTTGTCGGCGAATCCATCGCCGATAGCCAACTCGAGACGTTCCGCCGCGATCCGGTCAATCGCGGACAGGTCTGCGACCGCGGTTTGTGGGGCTGGTCGCGCCACCCGAATTACTTTTTTGAGACCGTCCACTGGTTGGCCTACGCGGTATTGGCGTGGGGCAGCAGCGACTGGGCGTGGACGCTCGTCGCGCCGCTGGTGATGGCGTTCCTGCTGCTGAAAATGTCTGGCCTGCCCATCCTCGAGGCCGGTCTGGTCGAGCGCAAACCGGGCTATGCCGACTACATGCGTCGCACCAGCGCCTTCATTCCCTTGCCACCCAAAAAGTCCTGACATGACCCTGATCCAGATGGCCGAGCGTGGCCGGCTTCCCGATTGGCTGCTGCGCATCGGTATGCGCCGCATGATGCGCGCCCGCCTTGACGAGCCGACCGCGCGTTGGCCGCACTTGCGCGCTGCGCAGTTTCGCGACTGGCTGGCTGAGCTACGTGCCAGCCCGATTGCCATCAACACCTCGGATGCCAATGTGCAGCATTACGAGGTGCCTGCAGAGTTCTTCCACGCGCATCTGGGGCCACGTCTCAAGTACAGCTGCTGCTGGTACGAGACCGGTCGCGAGACCCTGGCCGAAGCCGAAGAGGCGATGCTCGCGATCTACGCCGAGCGGGCCCAGCTCAAGGACGGCATGCGCATCCTCGACCTCGGCTGCGGCTGGGGTTCGCTGTCGCTGTGGCTGGCCGAGCGTTACCCCAACAGCCAGATCGTTGGACTCTCCAATTCGCACGGTCAGCGCGAGTTCATCACCGCTCGGGCTGCCGAGCGCGGCTACGACAATCTGACGATCTACACCGGCAACGTGGTCGACTTCGAGTTCAGCGCGGATCAGCTGGGCGGTGGTTTCGACCGAGTCATGTCGATCGAGATGTTCGAGCACATGCGCAACTACGGTCTGCTGCTGGCCAAGATCCGGGGCTGGCTCAAGGACGACGGCAAGCTGTTCGTCCACATCTTTGCCCACCCGACCTTGTCCTACCCGTACGAGGTTCGCGACGGTAGCGACTGGATGACCCAGTACTTCTTCCTCGGCGGCATCATGCCGAGCGAGCACCTGCTGGCCCACTTTCAGGACGACCTGCGCATTGTTGACCAGTGGTGGGTCGATGGCCGCCACTACCAGCAGACCAGCGAACACTGGCTGCAGGGCATGGATGGCGCGCGTGACCCGATCGAGCGCACCTTCCGCCAAGCCTACGGCGACGACTGGAAGCTTTGGGTGCAGCGTTGGCGCATGTTCTACATGGCCGTGGCCGAGTTCTTCGGTTTCGACCAGGGGCGCGAGTGGGGTGTCACGCACCTTCTGTTCGAGCCACGCGGGCCGAGGGCATGATGATGGCAGCTGCGATGACCACAATCCGTAACGCATTGACGGCCGCACTTCTGGGGTTGGCGCTTAGCGCCGGCAACGCCATGGCCGAATCTGTGCGCTTTTACGGCTACGCCACTGATCTCGATTCCGGCAAATACCTCTACACCGAGTTGCATGAGCAACAGGTGGAGTCGGGTCAAGTCCAAACGGCCACCATCACGTACTTCGACGCCAGCGGTCGGCAGGTCAGCAAGAAAACCCTCGACTACCGCCAGAACCGGACCATTCCGCTGTTTCGCGCCGAGCTCCCGGATCAGGGTTATGTCGAGGGCATCCGTGCGGTTTCGGCCGGCAGCCTTGATCTGCTCAAGATCACCCGCGAGAAGGGCGACCAGAGCCGGCCTTTGGCCATTCCCAAGGGTGTGGTGGCCGCCGACTCGGGCTTCAACCACCTGATTCAGGACAATCTGCCGAAACTTCTGGCGGGCGAGACGGTGCAATTCCATCTGGTGGTGGCGGGTAAGCTCGACGCCTACCACTTCCGCGCCAAGCGAGTCGGCGATGCCAGCTTCGAGGGCGCCCCGGCGGCCCTGCTGCGGGTCGAACCGGATTCGCTGTTGCGCCTCTTGGTCGATCCGCTCGATCTGGTCTACGACCCAGTCTCACGGCGCCTGCTTGAGTACCGGGGCGTATCGAACATTCTCGATCCCGCCACCAGCAAGGTCTACAAGCGGGTGCGGATCAGTTACTCCGCGAAGCCACCAGCGGAGGCGAAGGCCCCCGGCCTGTCCAGCGCGCCTTAGCCGCCGAAGAAGTCGCGCACTTTGTCCATCCACGACTCGGCACGCGGGTTGTGGCGGGCCGAATCGCCGGCGCTGATCGCCTCGAACTCGCGCAGCAGCTCTCTTTGACGATCAGTGAGCTTCACCGGCGTCTCGACCATCACGTGGCACAGTAGGTCGCCCGTGCTGTGACTGCGCACGCCCTTAATGCCCTTACCGCGCAGGCGGAATACCTGACCGCTTTGCGTCTCGGCCGGGATTTTGATGCGTGCCGAACCATCCAGCGTCGGGATCTCAATCTCGCCGCCGAGTGCGGCGGTGGCGAACGAGATCGGCATCTCGCAGTGCAAGTCATCGTTGTCGCGTTTGAACACCGCGTGGTCAGCGATGTGGATCACCACATACAGGTCGCCTGATGGGCCACCATTGACGCCGTGCTCGCCTTCGCCCGACAAGCGGATGCGATCGCCCTCGTCGACGCCAGCCGGGATCTTCACCGACAGCGTTTTGTGTGACTTGACGCGCCCACCGCCATTGCAGGTGCGGCACGGGTCGCTGATCTCCTTGCCGGTGCCGTGGCACACCGGACAGGTCTGCTGGATGCTGAAGAAGCCCTGCTGCATCCGCACCTGACCATGGCCCTTGCAGGTGCGGCAGGTGATGGGGCTAGTGCCGGGTTTGGCGCCGGTGCCACCGCAGGTGCCGCATTCGTCCATGGTCGGCACGCGCAGTTGCGTTTCGGTGCCGCGCGCCGCTTGTTCCAGCGTGATCTCGAGGTTGTAGCGCAGATCCGCGCCGCGGTAGACGTTGCTACGCCCGCCGCGCGCTTGGCCGAAGATGTCGCCAAAAATGTCGCCGAACGCGTCCGAGAAATTGCCCGGACCACCGCGCGGCCCGGCGCCGCCCATATTCGGGTCGACGCCGGCATGGCCGAACTGATCGTAGGCGGCGCGCTTTTGGCCGTCGGAGAGCACCTCGTAGGCCTCCTTGGCCTCCTTGAAGCTCTCCTCGGCCTTGGGGTTGTCCGGATTGCGGTCCGGATGAAACTTCATGGCCAGCTTGCGATAGGCCTTCTTGATGTCGTCGTCCGATGCGTCGCGGTTGACCCCCAACACATCGTAAAAATCGCGCTTTGCCATGACTGGTGACGCCGTCCTTTACTTCTTTTCGTCCTTGACTTCGGTGTACTCGGCGTCGACCACGTCGCCGTCGTCCTTGCCGCCCGCTGCACCCGCAGCAGCGCCGGCAGCACCCTCAGTGCCGGCGTACATCTGCTCAGCGAGTGTATGCGAGGCTTCCATCAGCGCGGTGGTCTTGGCCTCGATAACGTCCTTGTCGGTGCCCTTGAGCGCCTCCTCAACGTCCTTGATCGCGGCTTCGATCTTGCTCTTGTCGCTGGCTGAGACCTTGTCGCCGGCTTCGGTCAGCGTCTTCTTCACCGAGTGCACCAGCGCGTCGGCGGCGTTGCGAGCTTGCGCCATCGCCAGCACCTTGGCGTCCTCGGCGGCGTTGGCCTCGGCGTCCTGCACCATGCGCTGGATCTCGTCTTCACTCAGGCCCGAGTTGGCCTTGATGGTGATCTTGTTCTCCTTGCCGGTCGCCTTGTCCTTAGCCGAGACATGCAGGATGCCGTTGGCGTCGATGTCGAAAGTGACCTCGATCTGCGGCATGCCGCGCGGCGCGGTCGGGATGCCCTCGAGGTTGAACTGGCCAAGGCTCTTGTTGCCGGCGGCCACATCACGTTCGCCTTGCAGCACGTGGATGGTCACTGCCGATTGGTTGTCATCGGCCGTAGAAAAGGTCTGGCTGGCTTTGGTCGGGATGGTGGTGTTCTTCTGGATCAGCTTGGTCATTACGCCGCCAAGGGTCTCAATGCCCAGCGACAGCGGCGTTACGTCCAGCAGCAGCACGTCCTTCACATCGCCCTTGAGCACGCCGCCCTGAATCGCTGCGCCCACCGCCACCGCCTCATCCGGGTTGACGTCGCGCCGCGGTTCCTTGCCAAAGAAGGCCTTGACTGCCTCCTGCACCTTGGGCATGCGGGTCTGGCCGCCGACCAGGATCACGTCCTCGATCTCGCCGACCTTGAGCCCGGCGTCCTTGATCGCGACCTTGCACGGCTCGATGGTGCGGGTGATGAGTTCTTCCACCAGCGCCTCGAATTTGGCCCGGGTGATCTTGACCACCAAGTGCTTAGGACCGGTCTGGTCCATGGCGATGTAAGGCTCGTTGACTTCCGTCTGCTGGCTCGACGACAGCTCGATCTTGGCGCGCTCGGCGGCGGCCTTGATGCGCTGCAGGGCGATGGCGTCGTTGCGCAGGTCGATGCCCGACTGGGTCTTGAACTCGTCGCAGAGGAAGTCGATCAGGCGCTGGTCGAAGTCCTCGCCGCCGAGGAAGGTATCCCCGTTGGTCGACAGCACCTCGAACTGGTGCTCGCCGTCGATTTCGCTGATCTCGATGATCGAGACGTCGAAGGTGCCGCCGCCGAGGTCATAGACGGCGATCTTGCGGTCGCCTTCCTGCTTGTCGAGGCCAAAGGCCAGCGCCGCAGCGGTCGGCTCGTTGATGATGCGTTTGACCTCCAGACCGGCGATGCGGCCGGCGTCCTTGGTGGCCTGACGTTGCGCGTCGTTGAAGTAGGCCGGCACCGTAATCACCGCCTCGGTGACTTCCTCGCCCAAGTAGTCTTCGGCGGTCTTTTTCATCTTGCGCAGCACCTGCGCGCTGATCTCCGGCGGGGCCATGCGCTTGCCGCGCACCTCGACCCAGGCGTCGCCGTTCTCGGCCTTGCTGATGCTGTAAGGCATCAGGTCGATGTCTTTTTGCACCTCTTTTTCGGCGAATTTGCGGCCGATCAGGCGCTTCACCGCGAACAGGGTGTTCTTCGGGTTGGTCACGGCCTGACGTTTGGCCGGCGCGCCGACGAGAATTTCGCCGTCTTCTTGGTAGGCGATGATGGACGGGGTGGTGCGAGCGCCTTCGGCGTTCTCCAGAACCTTGGGCGAGCCGCCTTCCATGATGGCAACGCAGGAGTTGGTGGTACCGAGGTCGATGCCGATGATCTTGGCCATGAGGGTGTCCTTGTCAGTGGCTGCGCGGGTTCAGGCGCAGCGGAGTTGTCGATGGGAAGGAGTTGGGGACGCTTGCGTCAGCTTCAAGAGCCCTTGGCCACGCTGACCAGCGCCGGCCGTAGAACCCGCTCGTGCAGCGTGTAGCCCTTTAGCATCACGGCAACCACGGTGTTGGCCGGCTGCTCGGAGTCGACCATTGCCATCGCTTGGTGACGGTTGGGGTCGAACTTGTCGCCCAGCGGATCTTCGGGCTTGATGTGCGCGCCTTCAAAAGCAGCGTCCAGCTGGCGTAGGGTCAGCTCGACGCCCTCACGCAGTGCCGCGGCGTTGGCCGGGTCGCTGGCCAGCGCGGCCTCGAGGCTGTCCTTGACCGACAGCAGGTTGCCGGCGAACTTTTCGACGGCGAAGCGCGAGGCCTTCTGCACGTCTTCGGCGGCACGGCGACGGATGTTCTCGGTTTCGGCGCGGGCGTACAGCACGGCGGCGCGGGCCTCCTCGAGTTCGCGTCCGAGGCGCTCGAGGTCGGCGGCGCTGGTTTCGGGGGTGGGGGTGTCGGACGGTGCGGATTCGGCCGCGGTCGGAATGGTGTCCTGGGGATGATCGGGGGTCTCGTGCATGGTGGTCTCCGGTCGAACGTGAGCGGCACATGGGGCTGGCCCCGACGTTTTCAAGGGTGCCCCGGGCGTTTTCGCTGGCGGGCCGGTGGTCCCCGCTATACTCACGACCTCATCAGAACCCGCAGGGCACGACATGGCAGGACACAGCAAATGGGCCAACATCCAGCACCGCAAAGGGCGTCAGGACGAAAAGCGCGGGCGGGTGTTCTCCAAGCTGGCCAAAGAGATCACGGTGGCCGCCAAGATGGGTGGCGGCGACATGAGCTTTAACCCGCGTTTGCGCTTGGCGGTCGACAAGGCCAAGGACGTCAATATGCCGGCCGACAACATCGACCGCGCCATCAAGAAGGGCACCGGCGAGCTCGAGGGTGTCGACTACGTCGAGATCCGCTACGAGGGCTACGGCATCGGCGGCGCCGCAGTGATGGTCGACTGCCTTACCGACAACCGCACCCGCACCGTGGCCGACGTGCGTCATGCCTTTGCCAAGCACGGTGGCAATATGGGGACGGACGGTTGCGTGGCGTTCCAGTTCAAGCACTGCGGGCAGATGCTGTTTGCACCCGGCGTCAGCGAAGACGCTCTGATGGAAGCCGCGCTCGAAGCCGGCGCCGAGGATGTCATTGCCAACGACGACGGCTCGTTCGAGGTGCTCACTGGCCCGGCCGAGCTGACCCAGGTTCGCGAGGCACTGGCTCAGGCCGGCTTCAAGCCGGAGTTCGCCGAGGTCACGCAGAAGTCGCTCAACGAGACCGAACTCGCCGGCGACGAGGCCGCCAAGATGCAGAAGCTGATCGACGCGCTGGAGAGCCTCGACGATGTACAGGACGTGTTCACCTCGGCGGTGTTCGACGAGGCATGAGCACGTTGCGCATCCTCGGCATCGACCCGGGCTTGCGCGTCACCGGTTTTGGCATTGTCGACATGGACGGCCAGCAGCTGCGCTATGTCGCCAGCGGCCGGGTGCGTGGCGGTGAGCGCCAGCCCTTGCCGGAGCGGCTAAAACTGCTGCTCGACGGCCTCGACGAGGTGATCCGCACCCACCAGCCGCAGGTGGCGTCGGTGGAGCAGGTGTTCGTCAACGTCAATCCGCAGTCCACCTTGTTGCTGGGGCAGGCCCGCGGTGCGGTGATTTGCGCGGCGGTGAGCGCCGGGCTGCCAGTGGCCGAATACACCGCGCTTCAGGTCAAGCAGGCGGTGGTCGGTGCCGGCAAAGCGGCCAAGAGTCAGGTTGCGCACATGGTCGGGCGCTTGCTGGCGCTGCCGGTGGCGCCTGAGGGCGATGCTGCCGACGCGCTCGCCTGCGCCATCTGCCATGCGCACACGGCGAACGGTTTTGGTGGGCGCACCACCGGCAAGCGCCGCGGCGGGCGCGTGGCGAGCCTCGAGGATTGGCTGCGATGAGGGTGCGATCGTGATCGGACGACTTCGCGGGACATTGGTGGCCAAGCAACCGCCACAGGTGTTGGTGGAGGCGGGCGGCGTCGGCTACGAGCTCGACGTGCCGATGAGCACACTCTATGCGCTACCCGCGCTCGGCGCCGAGGTGACGCTGCTGACGCATCTGGTGGTGCGCGAGGATGCGCAGCTGCTCTACGGGTTCGCTAGCGAGCGCGAGCGCGCGACCTTCCGCGAACTGCTGCGCATCTCGGGCGTCGGCCCGAAAGTGGCTCTGGCGGTGCTGTCCGGCTTGTCCACCGACGACCTCGCTCGCGCTGTGGCGATGCAGGACACTGCGCTGCTGACGCGCGTCCCCGGTATCGGCAAAAAGACCGCCGAACGCCTGCTGCTCGAACTCAAGGGCCGTCTGGCCGACGCGTTGCCTGGATCTGGCGGACCTGGCGCGGTGGCGTCAGGCGCGGCAGCGGATGTCTTGGCGGCTTTGGTGGCGCTCGGCTACAACGAGCGTGAGGCGATTGCGGCCGTTAAGACACTGGCGGACGGCGTCTCGGTGGAAGAGGGGATCCGCGCCGCGCTCAAGGCCTTGGCCCGCTAGCACGTCCCCGCGCAGCATCACGAGGTTAGCCGCTGGGCGGCGTTGTCAGGCGAGTGCGCGGTGCAGGTTGTAGACGCTGATGAAGGAGATGACCAGGCCGACAATCGTCATCAGCGTGCGGGCCGGGATGCGGCTGCACAGGACCGCTGCAAACGGCGCGGCGAACAGCCCGCCAAACACCAGACCGCCCACCGTGATCCACGGGCTGGCGCTAATCAGTGCCGAGAACGAGGCGGCTGTCGACAGCGTCAGGAAGAACTCGGCGAAGTTCACCGAACCGATGGTGGTGCGCGGGTCGTGACCTGAGCCGACCAGGCTGGTGGTCACCACCGGCCCCCAGCCACCGCCGCCAGCCGCATCGACGAAGCCGCCGAACAAGGCCAGTTTGGCGACATGGCGCGGTTTTTCGTGGTTGGGCTTGCGGCGATGGTAGGCGCGCCACAGGATGTAAATGCCCATCAGCAGCAGGTAGCCAGAGATGAACGGCTTCATGGCTTTGCCGTCGACCTGCGTCACCACCGCGACCCCCAGACAGGCGCCGACGATGCCCGGCACCAGCAGGCGCAAGAACAAGTCGCGGTTGACGTTGCCGAGTTTGACGTGGGAGATGCCTGACAGTCCGGTGGTGAACACCTCGGCGATGTGGACACTCGCACTCGCCACCGCCGGCGTCGCACCTGTGCTCAAGAGGAAGGTGGTGGCGGAGATGCCGTAGGCCATGCCGAGAGCGCCGTCGATCATCTGGGCGACAAAGCCGACGCCTGCGGCCGCCCAGAAGTCGTGATTGCTGAACACATCGGCCAGCACCGCACCGGTGTTCACGCCATTGATGACGACGAATTCGCTGGTCAGGTAGACCACCAGTGCGACCAGGATGATGCCGGTCGCCCACGCGGCCCACACCAGCTGCGGGTGCCGCAGCTCTTCGGTAACCAAGGTCTCGACCGGCGGCAGCCCGGCGTCGAGGTGCTCCTGGTTGATGGCGTTGGCGGTGAGGTCGGGGTCGCGGATCTTCATCGTGGTCGCGAGTCTAGAGGAAATGAGCGGCCATGATGGCGATGCACGGCGCTGGCCATCGCTCGGCCGCTGCCATGGGGTAACCTTCGCCCCATGATCGAGAACGACCGACTGCTGGCGCCCGGCCGCACTTCGCCGCAGGACGATGCCCTGGAGCGTGCGCTGCGGCCGAAAGATCTGGCCGAGTACATCGGGCAAGAGAAGGCGCGCGGCCAGATTTCGCTGTTTGTCGAGGCCGCCCGCCAGCGCCGCGAGGCGCTCGACCACGTGTTGCTTTATGGTCCGCCGGGGCTGGGCAAGACGACGCTGGCGCACATCATCGCCCGTGAAATGGGCGTGAACCTGCGGCAGACCTCGGGTCCGGTGCTGGAACGCGCCGGCGACCTCGCCGCGCTTCTGACCAACCTCGAACCCAATGATGTGCTGTTCATCGACGAGATCCACCGCCTGAGTCCGGTGGTCGAGGAGATCCTCTACCCGGCGCTCGAGGACTACCAGATCGACATCATGATCGGCGACGGTCCGGCGGCGCGCTCGGTCAAGCTCGACTTGCCGCCGTTCACGCTGGTGGGCGCCACCACCCGGGCCGGCATGCTCACCAATCCTCTGCGCGACCGTTTCGGCATCGTCGCGCGGCTCGAGTTTTACTCGGCTGACGAGCTGGCGCGCATTGTGGTGCGTTCGGCCGGTCTGCTGGAGGCGCCGATCGACGCCGCGGGATCGCTCGAAGTCGCGCGTCGCTCACGCGGCACGCCGCGCATCGCCAACCGGCTGCTGCGCCGAGTGCGCGACTACGCCCAGGTGCGCGCTGCCGGACGCATCGACCGCGATACGGCCGACGCCGCTCTGCAGATGCTGGAGGTGGATTCGCTGGGCCTCGACACCCAGGATCATCGCTTGCTCCGGGCAGTGATCGAGCGCTTCGGCGGTGGTCCGGTGGGCGTCGAGAGCCTGGCTGCGGCGGTGGGCGAAGAGCGAGACACCCTCGAAGACGTGGTCGAGCCATACCTGATCCAGCAGGGCTTTCTGCAGCGCACGCCGCGCGGCCGTATTGCCACGGCCATGGCCTGGCGTCACTTCGGTTTGGAGCCGCCGTCCAGCCTGGCGGTGCCGCAGCCAGGCTTGTTCTGAAGTAGACTTCGTCTTATGTCGCATCGCCATCCGATCATCGCGGTCACCGGTTCGTCCGGTGCAGGTACTACCACCGTCAAACTGGCCTTCGACCACATCTGTCGCCGCGAGTCGATCAACGCGATTCACATCGAGGGCGACAGCTTCCACCGCTTTGTGCGCGGGGACATGCAGCAGGCGATCGCCGAGCAACTCAGCCGCAACAAGCGCCCGATCAGCCATTTTGGTCCTGAGGGCAATCTGCTGGGCGAGCTCGAGCGTTGTTTCCGCAGCTACGCCGAGACCGGCGTCTGCCAGCGTCGGCATTACGTCCACAACGAAGACGAGGCCGAGCGTTTGGGTGTGCCGGTTGGGTCGTTCACCGACTGGTCGCAGATTCCGCCGGGCAGCGAGTTGTTGCTGTACGAGGGCCTGCACGGCGGCGTCATCGACGGCGGCATCGACGTTGCGCGCTGGGTTGACCTGCTGATTGGTGTGGTGCCGGTGGTCAACCTCGAGTGGATCCAGAAGATCCATCGCGACATGAAGGAGCGCGGCTACTCGATGGAGGCGGTCACCGACGCGATCCTCCGCCGCATGCACGACTATGTGCATTACATCTGCCCGCAGTTCTCGCGCACCCACATCAACTTCCAGCGAGTGCCGCTGGTCGACACCTCCAACCCCTTCTCGGCGCGCGACATTCCCACGCTCGACGAGAGTTTTGTGGTGATCCGCTTCCGCAACCCGAAGGGCATCAACTTCCCGTACCTGTTGAGCATGATCCCCAACTCGTTCATGACGCGGCCCAACTGCATCGTGGTGCCGGGCGGCAAGATGGGGATGGCGATGCAGCTGATCCTGACGCCGATGATTCTCGAGCTGATGGACCGCCGCCGGCGCAATCTGCCGGCTGACGCAAACGCTTAAACCGCGCCGCGGTCCCTCGCGCCGAATTGGCCGCTGGTGCGGCCGTCGGCACCGTAGGTGAGATCGGGATTCAGCAGCCGGCTCAGCAAGTCGATGGTCTGTTGGTTGTGGCGCGATAGGCCATCCAGCAGCACCTTATTGACCTCGAATGACTGCTTGACTTGAGCCGCGAGTGCCATCAGCTGCTGCCAATCCCGCAGTTGACTGGTGTCCGATTGGGCCTTGAGCCAAGCCTCGACGACCTGTCGGCCCCCATCGATGTTCAGCATCTGCAGACTTTGGCTGCGCTGCTGCGCGGCCTGTTGCAGCTCGTCGAGCACGGTGTTTTTGCGTGCGGTGAGCGTCTCGAGCGTAGCCACGTCGCCGCGGCCGAGGGCAGTGAATTCTTCAGCCAGAATGGCCGATAGGGCTTGAAATCCGGCCAGTTCGCGGCGAACGGCCGCACTCAGGGCAGCTGCGCTCAACGCTGGGTCAGGATCAGATCTTTGACGCTGTTCAAGAGGCGGTCGGCGATGACTTCGCTGTTGATGCTGAAGCGCCCTTGGGCGATCGCCTGCTTGACCGCTTCGACGCGTGCGGTGTCAACGGTCGGAACAGTGCCGAGTGAACTTTCGGCCGCTGCCAGAAGGCTGGCGCGCGGGTCGATCTGAACTGTGTCGGCATCACTATTGGCAGTACTGGCCGCGGGCGCACCACCGTTCGATGCGCGAGCAGTGCCTCGACTGACCGAGTCGGTGACGGCGGGGCCGCCGAGTCCGGGAATGTTGCTATTGATCTTCATGGTCTCCAACCCCCTTGGGCGGGGCGACAGGAATCTGACGCTATCGTACTGGTTAACGGCAGAATTCGCCGCGACTTTAGCGGTGTTGCTGTCACGAACCGGCAGGAGCCTGTAGATGGCTGCCGGGCGCGAGGGTGGCGAGGAGTTCGCGCGCGTGGGCGCGTGTCGTGTCGGTGATCTGCATCCCGCCGATCATCCGGGCCAACTCGTCGACCCGTTGATCAGCGCTCAGCGCCTCAACGTGGCTGGTCGTGACGCCCTCGCGAACCGCCTTGGCGACGCGGAATTGCTGGCGGGCGCACGCTGCCACCTGCGCCAGGTGGGTGACGCAGAGCACTTGGCGCTGGGTGCCGAGCTCCTGCAACAAGCGCCCGACCACCTCTGCCACACCGCCACCGATGCCCGCGTCGACCTCGTCGAACACCAGCGTGCCGGCAGCCAGTGCGGCGGCGCTAACGGTGCTAAGCGCGAGTCCGATGCGCGACAATTCGCCGCCCGAAGCCACCCGGGCGAGCGGCCCTGGGGGTAGGCCGGCGTTGGCGGCCACCAGAAAATCGACGCGCTCGCTGCCATGTGCGGTCGGCTCGACCTCGTCGAGCAGCGCCACCACAAAGCGCCCACCCGCTAACGACAGTCGCTGCATGCAGGCCGTGACGCCGGTCTGCAAACGCTCGCCGGCTTCGAGTCGGGCACTGCGCAAGGCGCCCGCGTGCTGCGCGTACTCCCGATGAGCCGTATCGACGCGGTTGCGCAGCACCGACTCGGCGTCGCCATCACCACCCATGCCTTCCAGTTCGGTGCGCAAGGCCGCCAGCAGCTCGGGGAGCTCTTCGCTGCGCCGGCGGTGTTTGCGTGCCAGGCGTTGCACCTCGGCCAGCTGCGTTTCCACTTCGCTTAATCGGTCCGGATCGATCTCGACGCGGTCGAGGTAGCGCCGCAACTGTGACGCCGCTTCACCGATGTGCGCCGAAGCGGCGTGCAGCGCGCTGGCGGTGTCGCCGAGTCGCGGGTCGATGGCTGTGGCGTCATCGATGCGAATCTGCGCTGCCGCCACGAGGTCGCTGGCATTGGTCTCGGATTCGCTGATGACGTCCAGGGCCGCCTGGGAGGCGTCGATCAGGCCCTGAGCGTGCGCCAGCCGCTGGTGCTCAGCCTCCAGTTCGGCCAGCGATTCGCGATCGCCGGCGAGGGGTTCCAGTTCGGCAATGTCGTGACGCAATTCGAGCAGCCGCGCGGTCCATGCGGCAGCCGAGGCTTGCCAGTTGCGCAGCGCGGCGTCTGCGCCGTGCCAGTCGCGAAAGGCTGCTGCGACCGCCTGCGCCAGCCCGTCGGCAGCGGCGTAGCGGTCGAGGAACTCGCGTTGCACCTCGGGCCGCGTCAGCATCAGGTGGGCGTTCTGCCCGTGTACGTTGACCAGTTGTTCGGTCGCTTCACGCAGTTGCCCCAGAGTTGCCGGTCGGCCGTTGATGGCGGCGCGCGACCGGCCGCTGGTGTCGACCACACGGCGCAGCAGCAACAGGCCCGGCTCATCGGCGCAGTCGTTGTCGTCTAGCCAGCTGGTGAGCGGACCCGCCGGGTCGAACTCGAAGGTGGCGGCCAGTTCGGCGCGTTCGGCGCCAGGCCGGATCAAACCCGGGGAGGCGCGCTCGCCGAGCAGCAGGCCGAGTGCATCGAGCAAGATCGATTTGCCAGCCCCGGTCTCGCCGGTGAGCACATTGAAGCCCGACCCGAAATCGAGGTCGAGCCGGTCGACGATGACGAAATCGCGGATGCTGATCGAGCCGAGCATGGCGTGCAGGTGGCGGTCTAACCGGTCCAGCCGAGTTTTTCGCGGAGGGTGCGGTAGTAGCTGTAGTCGAGGGGGTGGAGCAATCGCACCCGCTGGGGATGGATGCTCACGGTCAGGCGGTCCCCGGCCAGCAGGCTGTGATGGCCGCGCCCGTCAAAGTAGACGCTGCCCTCGGTCGACTGCAGCACCAGCACCTCCACCCGACTGCCGTCGCCCACCACCAGCGGCCGGTTCGACAAGGTGTGCGGGCTCACCGGCACCAGAATCAGCCCGGCCACTGACGGGTGGACGATCGGTCCGCCCGAGGACAGGGCGTAGGCGGTCGAGCCGGTGGGTGTCGCTAGGATCAGGCCATCGGCGCGCAGCTCGTAGGCAAACTCGCCGTCGACGAACACCTGAAACTCGATCATGCCGCCTTGCACGCCGCGACTGGCGACGACGTCATTGAAGGCCAGGGTCTCGGTCACAGTGCTGCCGTCGCGTCCCAGGCTGGCTTGCAGCAAGGTGCGGTCTTCCGGGCGATAGCGGCCGTCCAGAACGCCAGCCAAGGCCGGCAGCATGTCGTCGAGTGCGATGTCGGTGGTGAAGCCGAGGCGGCCACGGTTGACGCCGACCAGTGGCACGCCCGATCCGGCGAGCGCTCGTGCTGCGGTGAGCAGGGTGCCATCGCCGCCGACCACGATCGCCAAGTCAGCTTCGGCGCCGATGCGCTCGAAATCAGCGGCCGGTACGCCGTCCAAATCAAGGCACTCGTGGGTGTGTCGCTCGACCAACACGCGCAGACCGCGCTCTGTCAGAAAGCGCACCAGCTGCAGCAGCTGCGCGCAGGTGCCGGCGCGGGCGAACTTGCCGATGACTGCGGCGGTCTGAAAGGCTTGCATGCGAGCCATTAAACCACAACGGTCTGCTGGCTCCATCGGCCATCTGACCGCCTGCTAAACTCGCACCATGCTCAACGACCGTGCCCAGATCCTGCTCAAACTGCTGGTGGAGCAGTACATCGCCGACGGGCAACCGGTCGGTTCGCGCACGCTGTCGCGCCAGTCCGGTCTTGACCTGTCGGCGGCGACCATCCGCAACGTCATGGCCGATCTCGAAGAGATGGGTTTCATCACCAGTCCGCACACCTCGGCGGGCCGTGTGCCGACGCCGCGTGGATACCGCGTCTTCGTCGACAGCCTGCTCACCGTGCAGCCGCTGGAGCGCGCGCAGATCGAGCGGGTCGAGGGCCAATTGGCGCCGAGCAATCCACAGCAACTGATCAGTACGGCCTCGCAGGTGCTCTCCGAATTGTCGCGTTTCGCGGGCGTCGTGAGCATCACCCGTCGTGCTGAGCCGTCGATCCGTCAGGTCGAGTTTTTGGCGCTGTCCGAGCGGCGCGTGCTGCTGGTGCTGATCACCACCGATGGCGATGTGCAGAACCGCATCATCCACCTGAGCCAGCAGCCGGTGCCCTCGCAACTGGTGGATGCGGCAAGCTACTTCAACGAGCATTTCGCGGGTCAGACGCTCGGGCAGATGCAGCGCCGACTGCGCGACGAGCTGCACGCGCTGCGCCACGACCTGCAGACGCTGATGTCGGCGGTGCTGGCCGCTGGGCCGTCCAGTTCAGCTGGGGACTGCGTGATTTCCGGCGAAGGCAACCTGCTGCGCACCGAAGACCTCACCAGCGATCTGGCGCGTCTGCGCTCGCTGTTCGAGGTGTTCGAGACCAAGACCGGCCTGTTGCAGATCTTTGAAGCCAGTGACAATGCCCAAGGCGTGCAAATTTTTATCGGGGGCGAGTCCGGAGTCACGGCACTAGACGAGTGCAGCGTGGTCACAGCCCCGTACGAGATCGACGGGCAGGTGGTTGGTACCTTGGGCGTCATCGGGCCGACGCGCATGGCGTATGAGCGCGTCATCCCGATTGTCGACGTCACCGCCAGGCTGCTGTCCAACGCGCTTTCGGCGGCGTGAGTCTGCGCCGCACAACCGTCCCCACTGACAGGATCGCTGATGCCCCGTTATTTGCCTGAACCGGCTTTTTCCCACGGCGATCGTCCGCGCATTGGCGTGTTGCTGGTCAATCTGGGCACCCCCGACGCGCCGACAGCGCCAGCGCTGCGCCGTTACCTGGCCGAGTTCCTCTGGGATCCGCGGGTGGTCGAGATCCCCCGCGCGATCTGGTGGTTCATTCTCAACGGCATCATCCTGCCTCTGCGTCCGCGCGCCTCTGCGGCCAAGTACGCCTCGGTCTGGACGCCGGAGGGTTCGCCGCTGCGGGTCTACACCGAACGCATCGTAGCTGCGTTAAAGGGTCGCCTCGATGCTTTGTTTGGTGACACCGTGGTCATCGATTACGCGATGCGCTACGGTCGTCCGACGGTCGCTGACGCCATCGCCGCCTTGCGCGTGTTGCATTGCGACCGACTGTTGGTGATCCCGCTCTATCCGCAGTTCGCCGGCAGTACCACTGCCTCGGTGTTCGACGCCGTGTTTGACGCCCTCAAGCAGCGGCGTGTCGTGCCGGAGCTGCGCATGGTTCGCAACTTCCACGACCGGCCAGACTACATCGCGGCTGTCGCTGCCAGTATCCGAGCGTACTGGGACCAGCACGGCGAGCCGGACAAACTGGTCATGAGCTTCCACGGAGTTCCGCGCCGCTCCCTCGATCTCGGCGACATGTACCACTGCGAATGCCACAAGACCGGCCGCTTGGTGGCGCAAGCCCTGGGCTTGCCGCGCGAACGCTGGCAGGTGTGCTTCCAGTCGCGCTTTGGCAAGGCCGAGTGGCTCAAGCCCTACACCGCGCCAACCCTGGTGGACATGGCGGAGTCAGGTGTCGGTCGCGTTGATGTGGTGTGTCCGGGCTTTGTCTCCGATTGCTTGGAGACGCTGGAAGAAATGGCGATGGAGGCCCGTGAGGAGTTCCTCACGCATGGCGGGCGCGAGTTCCACTACATCCCGTGCCTCAACGACCGTGAAGATTGGGTCGACGTGCTGGGCCACATCATCGATGAGCAGACCGCCGATTGGCG
>Ga0214917_10002973_pt1 | contig 20122 bp, 18 predicted proteins | sample LL_1208_BB_MetaG_FD_177983 | JGI IMG/M metagenome (GOLD analysis project Ga0214917, IMG submission 177983) | Freshwater microbial communities from Lake Lanier, Atlanta, Georgia, United States - LL_1208_BB | ecosystem: Environmental > Aquatic > Freshwater > Lake | place: USA: Georgia | collected...
GGGTTGGGCGAGTTGACGGAAAGCATGACAGGCCGGAGCCTGTCGTACGGCAAGCGAGACGCTTGCCCCACGGGACGGCAAGCGAGACGCTTGCCCCACGGGACGGCAAGCGAGACGCTTGCCCCACAGCACGGCAAGTGCCGTGCCGAACAGGATTGGCTGGAGGCCCGCAGCGAACGTCCGGCGAAGGGATACGGGGAGCCCGAAGCCGGCGCCGCATATCGACGGCACGAGCGTCACAGCCCGAAGTAGCGCTTCCAGGCTTCGACGTCGTACGGGCCCGGCTCGGCGGGCTTGGCATCGGCGTCGTCGCGCCGTCGGCTGCGGGCCCGGAGGTCGGCCAGCCATGTTTCGCAGTCCACCGCGTTGGCCCGGCGGCGGCGGGCGGCGGCCTGCAGGCGACGATCGCTCGACACGACGGTGAGGCTCTGCGGCGCGTTGTCGTCGTCGATCAGTTCCTCGATCAGCGAGTCGGCGTCGGGGTATTCCCGTGCGAACCACACGCGGATGCCGCGGTGGAGATGGCGGCCGGGCAGGCCGTCGGGGGCGTTCGCCGCGTCGAACACCACGATCGTCCTCGTGGCCTCGGGGCCGAGCAGGTCCGCCAGGAGATCGAGGAGCGCGAACCGGGACTGCTCGAAGCCGCGTGGGCCGCGGCCGCTCCCGAACACGCCCGATGCGTGGAGCAGGTTGTAGCCGTCGATGAGCAGCGTCATGGGTCAGGACGCGTGAAGCCGGTATTTGACCCGGCCGCCGACGATCGTCACGACGGCCCGGCCGGTGAGCGTCCAGCCGTGGAAGGGCGAGTTGACGCTCTTCGACCGGAACCGCTCGACATCGACCTGCCAGGTGAGCGCCGGGTCGATGAGCGTGATGTCGGCGACCGCGCCCGGCTGCAGCGTGCCGCGGTTGAGGCCGAGGATCCGCGCCGGCAGCGTGCTCAGCGCCTCGACGAGCCGCGGCCAGCCGATCCGGCCCGTGTTCACCAGCCGCGTCACCGACAGACCCACGGCGGTCTCCAGCCCCAGGATGCCGAACGGCGCCCGATCGAGCTCGAGCATCTTCTTCTCGCGGGCGTGCGGCGCGTGGTCGGTCGCGATGCAGTCGAGCGTGCCGTCGGCGAGACCGGTCACGATCGCCTCGACGTCCTCGGCCGTGCGCAGCGGCGGGCTCATCTTGAAGTTGGAGTCGAATCCACGCAGGCACTCGTCGGTGAGGGTGAAGTGGTGGGGACAGGCTTCGGCCGTGACCCGCGCCCCACGGGCCTTGGCGGCGCGGATCAGCGCGACGCCGCCGGCCGTCGAGACGTGCATCACGTGCAGCCGTCCACCGGTCACCTCGGCGAGCGCGATGTCGCGACCGATCATCACCTCCTCGGCCGCGGCCGGCATGCCGGTCAGGCCGAGGAGGAGCGACACCAGGCCCTCGTGCATCACGCCGCCGCGGGACAGTTCGAGCACTTCCTCGTGGGCGAGGATCGGCTTGTCGAACATCCGGCAGTACTCCAGGGCCCGCCGCATGAGTTCGGCGTCGTAGACCGGCGCGCCGTCGTCGCTGAAGGCCACGGCACCCGCCTCCACGAGCTGGCCGATGTCGGCCAGCTCCCTGCCCTCGCGATCGCGGCTCACGCAGCCGACCACGAACACGTTGCAGTTGTCGGCCCGGGACGCCTTCTGATGGATGAACTCGACCGTGGACTGGGTGTCGATGGGCGGCTCGGTGTTCGGGATGCAGGCCACGCTCGTGAACCCGCCGGCGAGCGCCGCCCGCGTTCCCGTCTCGATCGTCTCGTCCTCCTCGCGACCGGGCTCGCGGAGGTGGACGTGCATGTCCACCAGCCCGGGGCAGACGACGAGGCCGGCGGCGTCGATCGTCTCGTCGGCACGGCCGATCGCCTGGGATCCCTCCGGCCCGACCGCGACCACCAGACCGTCGCGGACCAGCACGTCGTTGACACCGTCGATGCCCTGCGCCGGATCGATCACCCGGCCGCCGCGAATCAGGAGCGTGGCCATCAGACGACCCTCGAATGGGACCGGGGAACTGCGGCCGACTCGCCTCCGCGGCCGCCGCACACGAGCCACAACACGCCCATGCGCACGGCCAGGCCGTTGGTGACCTGATCCAGGATCAGGGATTGCGGGCAGTCGGCGACCTCGGCGGTGACCTCCACGCCCCGGTTGATCGGGCCCGGCGCCAGGATCAGCAGATCCCGCTTGGCCCGCTTCAGCCTGTCCCGCGTCATGGCGTACAGGTGCGCGTACTCGCGGACGGAGGGAAACGGCCGGGTGTTCTGCCGCTCGAACTGGATGCGGAGCAGGTTGAGCACGTCGCAGCGTGGGATGATCGCGTCGAGGTCGTGCGAGACCTCGACCCCCACCTCGCGCCACCGCGGCGAGACGAGGGTGGGCGGCCCGCACAGGATCACCTTCGCCCCGAGCTTCACGAGGCCCCACAGGTTGGAGCGGGCCGTGCGGCTGTGGGCGATGTCGCCCACGAGTCCCACGGTGGCCCCGGTGAGGTCGCCGCGGTGCTCCCGGATCGAGAAGATGTCGAGCAGGCCCTGGGTGGGGTGTTCGTGCGGGCCGTCGCCCGCGTTGATCACGCCCACCCCGAGCTGCTGGGCGAGGAGGTGCGGCGTGCCGGGGGTCGCGTGGCGGACGACCACGGCATCGACGCCCATGGCCTCGAGATTCCGCGCGGTGTCGATGAACGACTCGCCTTTCGAGAGGCTGCTCGACGAGGCGGTGAAATCGACGACGTCGGCGCCGAGCCGCCGCGCGGCCAGCGAGAAGCTCGTGCGGGTGCGGGTCGAGTTCTCGAAGAACAGATTGACGATCGTGCGGCCCGTGAGCACCGAGAGCTTGCGGCGGCAGCCGTCGGTCGCATGCTTGAACCGGGCGGCGGTGTCGAGCAGCAGACGGATCTCGTCCGGCGACAGTCGCTCCAGGTCGAGCAGGTGACGATGCCCCCAGCCGTCGGGAAACGTCTCCAACTCGTTCGGCGGCGCTGGCATGCGGGGGAGTCTCGGCAGGGTGGGCAGATTCTAGCCGGTCCGGGAACCGTCCGGCCATGGCACCTGCGCCCCCCGCCGTTCTGGCCTTGCCGCGCGGATCGCCCGGTTTCTACCCTCCGACCGCCTCCCGAACCTTTTGGCCGGGGGCTTCCGCCCGTCAGCACGGACCCACACCGATGCGGAGACCGTTTTCTTCATCCATCACGCGGCTCGTGGCCGGCGTCGTCCTCCTGTCCCAGGGCGGCTGCATGTCCGCGCTGACCAGCGCGACGCTGCGGGAGGCCGTGTTCAATGCGGTCGACTCACTGGCCGACGTGTCGGTCGGCGGGATCGGTGGCTCCGATGACGCCGACGTCTCGGCCCGCGTGGCGAGCGACGACGGGGAAACCGCCGGCACTCCCGAGCCGGTGCCCACCCTGTCGCTGGACGAAGCGGTTGACCGGGCCGTCGCCCGCCTCAAGGCTGCGGGGGAACTCGACGCCGCCACGCAGGCGACGCTGCTGTCGATCCTGGAGTCCACGCAACCCGAGGACTGGCCCGCGGCCATCGATGCCTTCACCGCCTCGCTCGAGAAACATCGCCCCGCGTCACAGGCTGCAGCCGCGGCACAGGACACGCCCACCGCCGCGGCCACCGATGCGTTCGTGGTACCCACCGCGTTCTCCCCACCTGCCGTGGCCGGCGCCCCGACCGCCACTCCCTCCGCCGCGGACCGACTGCTTCTGGAACCAGAAAAGCTGGCCGTCGTCGAGACGGCGCGGCCCGCGATCGAGCCGCTGCTTCCGGCGGCCGCCGACCCGCCAAGCCCGCCGACCGCGTCCGAGATGCGCGGTGCGGAACGCGACGAGGAGCCGGTCGTCGCCGAGGCTTCGGCCCCCGTCGAGCAGCCACGATCGGTCGAGCCGGCGCCCCCGGTCGTGGACTCGCCCGCCGACGCGGAGCCGACGCCGGTCGCTGGACCGACGCCCGTCGTCCCCGGTCCATCGCTCGTCGTCCGGAACGCCTGCTTCGCCTCGCGGGTCCGGGCGTGGGGCGTGGTGGACCGGTTCGCCGAGGCGGCGTTCCGCCCGGGCCAGCATGTGATCGTGTACTTCGAGCTCGACGCCCCGGCGGTGCGCACGACCGCCGCCGGGCATGCGACCAGCATCGACACGCTGTTCCGGCTCGTCGCCTCCGATGGCCGGCAACTCGGGCAGTGGGACTTCGAGCCGATCGACGAAACCTGCCATGCGGCGCGGCGCGACTACTTTGCCCGCTACATTCTGCAGATCCCGGACGACGCGCCGCCGGGACTGCACCGGCTCGAGGGCACGGTCATCGACCTCGTGGCGGGCACGTCTGTTCCACTGCACCTCGATCTCGAGGTGCGGTAATGGCATCCGCCGTCCGATCGCGGCCCGCGGCTCATTGATCGAGGCCGGAGCCCGGCGGCCACAGACGGTCAGGGGGGCGGCAGCGGCTGAATTCCGCCGGGTGCCGGATCGCGGGCTGGTCGGGGTTCGTCCGGGAACCGCCGCGCGGGCCCGCCGTCCACCGCCGGCGCCGCCGGCTGATTGCCCAACTCCCCGATGTCGAAACCGACCGCGGCCGGCGCCGCGGGATCGGGCGGAAACTCCTGCAGCTGCAGGAGGTCCGCGATCTGCACGGCCCCCGTCCAGCGGTCGAGCTGCGCCTCCACGAAGGCCAGTTCGGTCTCGGTGAGGATCCGCTGCGCCTGCAACAGGCTGAGAAACGTCACCTCGCCGCGGCCGTAGAGCGTCTGTGTCAGCTGCACCGTCTCGCGGGCCTTCGGCAGGATGTATTGCTCGTACCACGCGGTGAGCCGCTGTGCCGTGCGGTAATTGGCGATCGCCTGCGCGGCCTGGGTGGCGAGATCGAGCTCGATCGACCGGAGATCGGCGCGGGATGTGGCGATGTCGGCGCGGGCCGAGCGGATGTTGCCCTGATTGCGATCGAAGAGCGGCACGGCGAGCATCACCTGCGCGAGCCCCTGATCCTGGGGCGGGCCGCCCACCTGCCGCTGGTAGCCGCCCATCAGGTTGACGTTCGGGATCGGCTGGACGGCGGCCCGCTCCAGGGCCCACTGCGCCCGCGCGATCTCCGCCTCGGCCGCCCGCGGCCGGGCGTTGCGTTGCACCACCGCCTCCTGGAGCGTCTTCAGCTCGAAGTCGGGCAGCTTCTGGAACAGATCGGCCTCGATCCTGCCGACATCGGCCCGCGGCAGGCCGACCGCCGCGGCGAGCTGACGACGCCCCGTCTCGATGAACACCGTCGAATTGAGCAGCCGCACCTCGGCCCGATCCCGCTCGATGCTCCAGAACAGCACGTCGGCCTTCGTCCCCTCGCCCGCGTCGGCCAACTGGCGACCGATCTCGAAGGACCGCTTCGCGATGTCGAGCAGCAGCTTGTAGATTTCCAGTCGTCGCTGGGCGACCAGCAGCGTGTAGAAGCCCTGCCGCACGTCGCGCAGCACGTCGAAGCGGGCGCGGATCAGCTCGTACTCCGCCTTCTGCACCTCGCGGAGCGCCGCCTGCTGCGACAGCCGGAGTTTGCCGGCCGTGACGATGTCCTGGGCGACCGTTCCGCTCCACTGGCTGTCCAGGCCGGCGGCCTGCGGCGTGAAGCCGGCGATCACGGGATTGGGGTACAGCCGGGCCTGCACCGCCTTGCCGCGGGCCGCCTCGACCGCCGCGAGCGCCTGCCGGAGCCGCGGGTGGCTGCGCATCGCCAGATCGACGAATTCGGGAAGCCGGGTCGGGCTGGGACCATGCGCGGCGTCGACGGGCAGAGCGACCGCCGCTTCCGCCGGCAGGGTGTCGGGCGGCGCGACGAGTTCGGCGCCCGGATCGGCGACCCGGAGGATGGCCGGCGCGCTCGGCCACTCCTCCGCGCCCGCGACCGCGGCTGCGAACGCGTGGCCCAGGGCCAGGATCCAGCGACTTCGTCCGCTCGCGGCGCGGTGAACATGCTCCAACACGGGTGGGTTCCTGTGTAACCGCCGCCTGATACAACTACCTTTCGCCATCGGCAATTCTTTCCCGACCGCTTCAACAATGGGCTGCGCAAACCTCGGCGCATCCCGCGCAGTCCGGGACGGCGCAAGTTGGGTAAAGTGGGGCCCTGTCATCCCACCCTGCCCCGGAGCCGAGCGTGCCGATCCTGCGTGCCGAACAGTTGACGAAGACGTTCACGGCCGGAGACGGTGGGGCCGCCGGGGTGCCTGCGGTCCGCGGCATCGACCTGGCGATCGAGGCGGGTGAGTTCGTCGCGATCACCGGTGCCTCCGGGTCGGGCAAGAGCACGCTGCTCCACATGCTCGGCGGCATCACCCGCCCGACCTCCGGCCGCGTCCTGCTCGAAGGGGTCGATCTCGCCTCGCTCGACGACGAAGCGCTGGCGGTGGCACGGCGACGCCGGATCGGATTCGTGTTCCAGCGCTACAACCTGCTCCCCGAACTCTCGCTCGCGGAGAACGTCGCCCTGCCGCTCGTGCTCGACGGCGCGCCGCAGCGGCGGTGCGACGAAGCGGCCCGCGAGGCGCTCGTCGCGGTCGGCATGGAACACCGCGCCACGCACCACCCGGACGAACTGTCGGGAGGCGAGCAGCAGCGGGGCGCGATCGCCCGGGCCCTCGTCACCCGACCCGCGATCGTGCTCGCCGACGAGCCGACCGGCGCCCTCGACTCGGCCAACTCCGCCCGCGTCGTGGAACTCCTCGGCAGGCTGGTGGACGACCGCGGCCAGACCGTGATTCTCGTCACCCACGACCACTCGATCGCCGCCGCTGCGGGCCGCACGGTGCGGGTCCGCGACGGCCTGATCGAGTCCGATACGGCCGGAGCGGCGGGGGCATGAGGTTCGGTCGGCTCCTCGTGCGGCAGTGGCGGAATCGACCGGGGCGGGCCCTGGCCACGGTCGCCAGCGTGGCGGTGGCGGTGGGTGCCGTGGTCGCGACGTGGGTGGCAGCCGACGCCTCGCGGGCCGGTTACCGCCGGCTCAACGAGGCGGTCGAGGGAGTGCCCGCGATCGATGTCTCCAGCCGCGGCGGCGGCCGATTCGACATCCAGGCCCTTCCTGCGCTCGCCGACATCCGGGGCGTCCGTGCGGTCGTCCCGCTGTTCTATCGCCCCACGCTCCTGCGCGACGGCGACACGCGGGTCCGGGAGATCGCCGTGGGCGTGGACATCGAGCCGCTGGTCTCCGGGTCGCTGACGACGCTCGTGGCGGGGCGGCCCTGCACCGGAAGCGAGGAGGTCGTGCTCGATGCGCGGCTCGCCAAGGCGCTCGCCAAGCAGGTCGGCGACGAACTGCTCCTGTTCGCCCGCCGCCGGGTGGCCCGCATGACCGTGGTCGGCATCGCCGAGAGCCGCTCCGTCCAATGGTTCTCCGAGGGAGCGGGGGTGCTGGCCGACATCACGGCCCTTACCGACCTCTCGCGGGCCTTCGGACTCGTCGATCGCGTGCGGGTCGTCCTCGAGCCCGCCGCGTCCCGGCCGCAGGTGCTGGCCGCGGTGGCGGCCCGCCTCCCCGCAGCCCTCGTGGCCGAGATCCCCGCAGGTCGCTCGAGCATGGCGGAGGACGTGCTCCATGCCGCCAACCTCGGCCTCGATTTCGTCACCGGCCTGACGACGGCGATGGCCTGGTTCATCGTCGGCAACGCGATGCTGATGAACGTCACGGAACGGCGACGCGGCCTGTCGCTGCTGCGCCTGCTGGGGGCGACGGGCCGACAGATCGGGCGGTTCGTCATGGCCGAGGCGGCGTTGCTCGGCCTCATCGGCTCCATCGTGGGCGCCGCCCTCGGCCTCGCGGCCGCGGGCCCGATCTCGGCCGGCATCTCGCGGGCGTTGCAGGCGCCGGTGACATCCCTGGTCATCCATCCCCTCGTGCTGCCGCTGGCGGTGCTCGCGGGCCCGCTGGTGGCGGTGGCGGCGGCATGGTGGCCCTCCCGCGAGGCGATCGCCCTCGACCCGCTCGAAGGGCTCGCGGCGCATCCGCCCGCGCCGCGGGGCGTGCCCGGTCGGTTCATCCTCCTCGGACTCGGGCTGTGGGCGGTGGCCGCGGTCATCATGGCCTTCGTGCTCGCCGAGCGGCTGCCGCCGAGGGCGGCCGTGCCGGCGGGCATCGCGATGCTGCTGGCCTTCGTGGCGACGACGCCCGCGCTCCTGCCGCGGCTCGCGCGGCGGCTGGCGGCGTTCGTGCCGCGCCGGTGGGCGATCGAGGGGCGACTCGCCGTCGAGCAGATCCTCCGGCACCCGGTCCGTACCGCGCTGACCACGGGCGTGCTCGTGGTCGCCGTGAGCAACGGCATCGGCCTCGGCCATGCCATCCGCGACAATGTGGACGACGTCCTCGGCTGGTACGGCCGGATGATGCGGGCCGATTGGATGCTCACGCATGCGGGGATGGTGAACGCGGCGGCCTCCGCGGACGGCGTCGAGCCAGACTCGGCCGAGCGGGAGGTGCGGTCACTCGCGGGCGTGCGGCACGTCGAGGGCATCGGCGTGACCGCCGGGCGGGCGGCCGGCGCGGCCTGCGTGGTGGTGGCACGCGACCTGCCGGACGACCTGCCGCTGCCGCTCCAGCCGGTCGATGCCGCCGCGACCACGGTGCGGGCGGCGCTCGACCGCGGCGAAGCGGTCGCGGGAACGGTGCTCGCCCGCCGCACGGGCATCAAGCCCGGCGACGAGGTCGCCGTCGAGGTCTTCGGTCGCACGACGAAGGTGCGGATCGCCGCCCTCGTCGTCGATTACACCTCGGGCGGCGCCTCGATCCACCTCCGGCGCGACGCCGCCCGCCGTCTGTTCGGCCTGCGGACCACCGACATCCTGCTCGTCACCGCCGAACCGGGCCGCGCCGCCGCGCTCGGGCCGGAACTCGACCGCATCGCCGAACGGCACGCCCTGCTCCTGCGGTCGTTCGGCGACATCCAGTCGTTCATCGACGCGATCGTCAAGGGCGTCGTCGGGTCGCTGTGGGCGATCCTCGGCCTCGGCTTCGTCGTCGGCAGCCTCGGCGTCGCCAACACCGTCACCATGAGCGTGCTGGAGAAGAAACGCACGCTCGGCCTGCTGCGGGCGGTCGGCATGACGGGCGCGCAGGTGACCCGCATGGTCGTGCTCGAGAGCCTCCTGCTCGGGGCCGCGGGATCGATCATCGGCCTGCTCGGCGGCCTGGTGACGGCATGGTTCATCCAGCTCGCGAGCCAACCCCTGCTCGGCCATCCGATCCGCCCGTCCTTCCGACCGGGCGTGGTCGCGGTCAACCTTCTCGCCGCGGTGGCGGTGACGGCCCTCGCGGCCTGGCTGCCCGCCCGCCGCGCCGCCCGCCTCGACCTCCTCGAAGCCATCTCGAGCGAGTGAGACTCCGGCTGCGGCGGACAGGCGCAAGTGTCTCTCGCTCGCGTCGCGTGAATTCCTGCGTCGCGTGCACTGCTCGACAGCCTGCCCCTATCGTCCAAGGACGCCCCGCGGAGCAGGCCCATGCAGACGCAGCCGCAGATTTCGTTCGACGATCTTCCCGTGGACGAGGACGTGCGTGATGCCGTTCTCGAACACATCGCCCAGCTCGAAAAGATGAGCGACCGGATCACGGGCTGCCATGTCGTCGTGGCCCAGCCGCACCGCCATCACCGGGACGGCCGGCTGTATTCGGTGCGGGTCGATCTCGTCGTGCCCGGCGGGGAGATCGTCGTCAACCGCAACCATCCGGCGGACCATGCGCATGAGGACGTGTACGTGGCGCTTCGCGACTCGTTCGATGCCGCCCGCCGCCGGCTCGAGGATCACGTGCGGCACCAGCGCGGCGCCGTCAAGCGGCATGTGCCGCGGGCCGAGGGGCGGGTGGCGCGGCTCTTTCCGCTGGAGGGCTACGGGTTCATCGAGACGCCCGACGGCCGCGAGATCTACTTTCACCGTCATGCCATCTCGGCGGACGACTTTCGGATCGTGGACCTCGGCACGCGCGTGCACTTCACGGAGGAGGAGGGGGACGAGGGGCCGCAGGCCGCCCACGTCGAGGTCATCCACGCGGCCACCCGCGGAGGTCGCCCATGACGCTGACGAACGCGACGACCGTGATCGATGTCTCCGTGCCCGCGCGGTCCGCGACGGGTTTCCCGCTCGCTCTGCCGGGCCGGCTGTCGCTCCCCGACCCGGCCCGCGGACTCGTGCTCTTCGCGCACGGCAGCGGATCGAGCCGCTCGAGCCCGCGCAACCGCTACGTGGCGGCCGTGCTCCACGAGGCATGGATCGGGACGCTGCTGTTCGACCTGCTCACGGAGCAGGAGGCGGCCGACCGCATGAATGTCTTCGACATCGGGCTGCTTGCCGACCGGCTCGAGGCCGCGGTGACGCTCGTGCAGTCGCTCGACACCACGGCGGCCCTGCCGCTGGGCCTGTTCGGTGCGAGCACCGGAGCGGCTGCCGCCCTCGTCGCCGCCGCGCGGGTGCCGCGGGTGGCGGCGGTCGTGTCCCGCGGCGGAAGGCCCGACATGGCGGGCGCCGCGCTGGGCCGCGTCCACTGCCCGACGCTGCTCATCGTGGGCGGCCACGACGAGGAGGTGCTCGCGCTCAACCGGCTCGCGCTCGACGCCCTCGGCGGCGAGAAACGGCTCGCCATCGTGCCCGGGGCGACGCATCTGTTCGAGGAACCCGGCACGCTCGAGGAGGCCGCCCGCCTCGCGGCCGAGTGGTTCGCCTCCCACTTTCCCTCCGCGTGACCCCACGGAGCCGCACATGACGTCCCTGTTCTTCACCGACCGCGAGCAGGCCGGCTGGATGCTCGTCGAACGGCTGCGGGCCCATGGCACGGGCCGTGACACCGAGAAGCCGATCGTCCTCGCGATCCCCCGCGGGGGCGTGGAGGTCGGCGCGGCACTGGCCCGCGGACTCGGATGCGAGCTCGACGTCGTGCTGTCGCGGAAGCTCCGCGCGCCCCACCAGCCGGAGCTCGCCCTCGGCGCGGTCTCCGAAACGGGCGAGGTCTACCTCAACCACTTCGCCAGCGCCGTGACCGACGCCGGCGACGCCTACATCGAGGCGGAGCGGCTCCGGCAACTCGAGGAGATCGCCCGCCGCAAGGCGGTGTTCCGCGGCATCCGGCCGCAGGCCGACGTGCGGGGCCGGACCGTGATCGTCACCGACGACGGCCTGGCGACCGGAGCGACGATGATCGCCGCGCTGCGCGGCGTGAAGGCGGCGGGGGCGGCGGAGATCATCGTGGCGGTGCCCGTCGCGGCCCCGGACCGCCTCGAAGCGATCCGTCCGCTGTGCGACCGGATCGAGTGCCTCGTCGAGCCGACCGATTTCTGGGCGGTCGGGCAGTTCTACCGCCGGTTCGACCAGGTCAGCGACGATCGCGTGTGCGAACTGCTCCGCGACTTCGGGCTGCCGGCCACCAAGTGGGACCGCGGCGGCGCGACCGCCCCGCCGCGCGGTGTCACGCGCTCTTGTGCCTCGCCTCGCGCAGCGGCACGACCGGATCGAGTCCCTCCACGTTCCGGGCGGTGATCAGGTACGAACTGCCCGCGTGGTCGGGCAGGTCGAACATCGGGTCGAGCATCACGTCCTCGATGATCGACCGCAGGCCGCGGGCGCCCGTCTCCTTCCGCATCGCCTTGCGGGCGATCGCGAGCAGCGCCTCGTCGGTGAATTCGAGCTGGCAATTCTCCATGCTGAACAGTTTCTGGTACTGCCGCACGAGGGCGTTCTTCGGCTCCTTGAGCACCTTGACGAGCGCCTGCTCGTCGAGCGGCTTGAGCGACGAGATCACCGGCAGACGGCCGACGAGCTCGGGAATCAGGCCGAACTCCAGGATGTCGTCGGAGTCGACCTGGGGGAGAAGCTCCCCGAGCGTCGCATCCCCCTTGTGGCCGCTGGGCTGGCCGAAGCCGATCGTCTTCCGGCCGAGCCGCTTGCCGATGATCTTGTCGATCCCCACGAACGTCCCGCCGCAGATGAACAGGATGTTCGACGTGTCGATCTGGATGTACTGCTGCTCGGGGTGCTTGCGGCCCCCCTGGGGCGGCACGTTGGCGACCGTGCCCTCGAGCATCTTGAGCAGCGCCTGCTGCACGCCCTCCCCCGAGACGTCGCGGGTGATCGACACGTTCTGGCTCGTCTTGCCGATCTTGTCGATCTCGTCGATGTACAGCACGCCGCGCTGGGCGGCCTCGATGTCGAAGTCGGCGGCGTTGAGCAGCTTCAGCAGGAGGTTTTCCACGTCCTCGCCGACGTAGCCCGCCTCGGTGAGCGTCGTCGCGTCACCGATGGCGAACGGCACGTTGAGGATCTTGGCGAGCGTCCGGGCCAGCAGCGTCTTGCCGCAGCCGGTGGGGCCGAGCAGCAGGATGTTCGACTTCTCGACCTCCACGTCGGTGCCCTCGCTGCCGAGCGTCAGTCGCTTGTAGTGGCTGTTCACCGCGACGGCCAGCACACGCTTGGCGTGCTCCTGGCCGATCACGTACTCGTCGAGGTGGGCCACGATCTCGCGCGGCGAGGGGATCGACGAGAACAACTGCTTGCTCGTCCCCCGACGGCGCTTCTCCTGGTCGAGGATCGACTGGCAGAGTTCGATGCACTCGCCGCAGATGTAGACGTCCCCCGGCCCCTCGACGAGCGGGCCGACATCCCGGTAGCTCTTGCGGCAGAAAGAGCAGAAGGCGTTTTTCTTGGTCGTGCCACCCGTGCCGCGGCGTCCGAGATTGTTGACGTCTTTGCCTGAAGGCATGTCGTTCGTTCCCTTTCCGGTCCCCTGCGGGTCGGGGCATCCCTCGACGGTTCAGTGGATCAGCCCACGCGCCGGACGTTCGGCGCGTGCCCGTCGTCCGCCCCGGGGGCGGCACGGCCGGCATCGTGGTCGATGCGCGGCTCGACGAGTGTCTTTATCTTTCGGTATTCCTCGGCCGTCAGCACACCCTTGTCGCGGAGATTCCTGTATCCGGCAAGCGTGGTTTCCCAGGAGCCCTGGTCGGCGTCGGCCCGCCGAAACCTCGCGCGGATGGTCACCAACACGATCACACCCACGGCGACGAAGGCCGTGAGCCCCAGGGCGCTGATCAAAAAACTCTGCATGGTCGGCGGAAACTCCCCGGTGCGACCCGGTCGCGTGCGGCCTCCCGGCACCCTTCCATCGGCTCGCCGTCCTGTCGCTTCCCAGTAGCGGGATTATGCCAGCCCCGCGAAGACCGGGTCCAGCGAATGGCCGCCCAGACCACCCAGCCTCGCCCGCCGCCGCAGGCAGCACGTCTTCGCGAGGCCGGCCGACCCGACCCGCGAATCTGGGGCGAGTGTGACCCGGCGGGGCCGAACGACATGACTGTGACGCCTGCGACGGTCGATCCATGCGGACATGGCAGTGGTCTCTCAACCCGAAACATCACCCGGCCGGACACGGCCGCCGGGCCGGCGGCGCCGTTGGACACTGCGGGCCGGCTTGACGCTCGCCGCCGCCGCGGTGGCCGTCGCCGGCGTCGCGGTCCGTGCCGCCGAACCGGCGGCCGGCTCCCTGCCCGAACTCGTCCGCACGAAGCATCGGGTGTTTTCGATCCCGTTCCGTCTCCCGGCGGCCCAGACTGCCGATGCCGCGCCGCAGCGCGTCGTCCTCAACGTATCCTCCGATCTCGGCGTGACCTGGACGAAGGCGTCCGAGGTGGCCCCGAACGCGAACGCGTTCAGCTACCGGGCCGAGGCCGACGGCGAGTACTGGTTCCAACTCCGCGCCATCGACGCGCAGGGGCGAAGCCGCGGGGGCGCCGGCCCCGACATCCGGGTGCTCGTGGATGCCGCCGGGCCCTCCATCGCCGCCCGCGTCTGGAAGGGCGCCGACGGTGAGATCATCTGTCGCTACGCCGCGATCGACGACTCGCTGCGGCTGGAGTCACTCGCGGTCGAGTACCGGGTGCAGGGGGATCAGGGCTGGAAGAAGCTGCCCTCCGAGGCGATCCTGTCGCGGGAGTCGCCCGCCCATCTCGTGGGCGAGGAGATCTGGTGGGCGGGCGAGAAGGTCGACGCGCTCACGCTGCGGATCTCGATCTCCGATTCCTCCGGCAACAACACCGTCCGCCAGTTCACGCTCGAGCCGAACGATCCGCAGGTCGATCAGGCCGCCCTGGCGAGGGAACTGGGCGCTCCCCCCCTGCCCTCGCAGCCGTCCGCGACACCTGCCACACCCGCGCCGGTCGCAAACGGCACGCCGCCGGTGCGTGGCGGCCCCGCGGCGGCGCGTTCGGTGCTGGCTGCGGTTTCCAACACCGCGTCGCCGCCCGCGCGCGGCCCCGAGGGCTGGGCGGCGGAGCCGGCGACGGCGTGGCCGGCCGATTCTCCGCCGGGCATCGACGTCGGTGCCACCGGTGCGGGCCCGACATTCGCGGCGGCGCCCGCGGCCACCGCCGCCGCGTCGCCGGGACGCCCGCCGAGCGAGTACCGCGGCAAGCCGCTGCAGCTGGTCCGCTCGCGGCGGTTCGCCTGGGCGTACGACTACCCCCAGCAGCAGGTGGACGCAGGCCCGATGCGGGTCGAACTCTGGAGCACCCGCGACGGCGGAGTCACATGGCAACGCACGGCCGTCGATGACGACGGCACGAGCCCGATCCAGGTCGCGCTGCCCGCAGCCGGCCTGTACGGGTTCCGCCTCGACGTCCTGCCCGACCTGCCCGACATCGCCGGCGGGCCGCAGCCCGGCGAGGCGCCCGACTGCTGGCTGGGCGTGGACGACGAGCCGCCGACCGTGGAACTCATCGAGGTGGTCCGCGCCCGTCCCGGCGAACCGGTGGGCATGACGATCCGCTATGCCGCCAACGACCAGATGCTCGTGCCCGAGAGCGTCCGCATCGCCTATTCGCCGCACGCCGAAGGCCCCTGGACCACGCTCGCCGAGGGGCTCGCCACCCAGGGCGACCACCGCTGGCAGCCGACCCGCGCCGTGCCCTCGCGGGTGCACATCCGCGTCGAGGCGACCGATGCCGCGGGCAACGTGGGGTTCGCCACCAGTTCGGGCCCCGTGCTGGTGGTGACGCCCCGGGTCGTCGGCAAACTCGGCGGCGTGACGACGCTGCCCGCCGAGGCCCAGCCCTGATGCGGCCCTGATGCCCTCCTGACGCGGCACCGATTCGGGCTTGATCCGGACCGCGGGCAACGCACCGGTCCGCACGGAGCGGCTGGTACACTGCCGCCGTGCCCACCTCCCGAAACGCCCTCGACATCCTCGCCCGCCCGGACGACTTCGATCTGGGACAGCCCTCGATCGTCGTGCTCGTGGGCGACGAGCCGTTTCTTGCCCTGCACCTGCTCGCGCTCCTGCGCGAGCGGCTCTGCCCGGACGAGGCCGACCGCACATGGGCCTGGCGCGAGTTCGGAGGCGATGAGCCGCCCGACCCCCGCGACGTGTTGGACGAGGCGGCCACCGTTCCCCTGTTTGCGACGGCGACGCGGGCGGCGGTCGTCCGCAACGCCGATGGCTTCGTGACCCAGTCGCGGACGGCGCTGGAGGCCCTGGCCGGGGCGCCGCGTGGTCGCCGCGGCCTGGTGATTCTCGAGGTCCGCTCGTTCCCGTCGAACACCAGGCTCGCCAAGGCCGCCGCGGCCCACGGCCTGGTGATCGACTTGTCCGTGCCCGAGCCTGCGGATCTCGCGGCCTGGGTCCGCCGCTGGGCCGATGCGCGGCACGGCCTGAAGATCGCCCCCGCGACGGCCGAATTGCTGCTCGACAGGCTCGCCGGAAATCTCGGTCAGATCGATCAGGCGCTCGCCCGCATCGCCGCATCGCTCGGGCCCGAACGGCAGGGCCGCACGCTCGAGCCCGAGGCGGTCGAGGACGTGGCCGGCAGTCCGCAGCAGCGCTCGGCGTGGGGCATGATCGACGCGGCCGCCGCGGGCGACACGCGGGCGGCGCTCCGGCAACTCGCCGACCTGCTCGATGCCGGTGAAAACCCGATCGGGATCAGCGCCCAGGCCGGCGCGGTGCTGCGACGGCTGTCGAACGCGGCCAGGCTGCTCGCCCTGCCCGCCGACGGCGGACGCCCTCCAGGCGTCGAGGCCGCCCTCAAGGCCGCGGGCATCGCGTCGTGGCCCAAGGCGATCGCGCAGGCCCGCGGGGCCCTCGGCCAGCTCGGCCCCCGTCGCGCCAGACAACTGCCGCTGTGGCTGCTCGACATCGACCGCAGCCTCAAGGGGGATGCATCCCGGGGCCTGCGCGCGAGGCTGGCCCTCGAGCGGCTGTTCTGCAAGATGACGCGTCTCCCGGCCGATGGCAGGCCGGCAGCCAGGAGCCACCAGGAACGCAGCCCGTGAACGCGACCCGTCTCACCGATCCGAAGGATGTCTGGGACAACCCGCTCGCCACGCGGTACGCGTCGGCGGAGATGACGCGGCTGTGGAGCGACAACCATCGCTACCAGCTCTGGCGGCGGGCATGGCTGGCGCTCGCCGAGGCCGAGGCGGAACTGGGGCTGCCGATCAGCCGGAGCCAGCTCGACGAGATGCGGGCCGCGCTCCTGCAGCCGATCGACTTCGCGAAGGCGGCCGACTACGAGCGGCGGATGCGGCACGACGTGTTCGCCCACCTCCACGCGTTCGGCGACGTCTGCCCGTCGGCCCGGCCGATCCTGCACCTCGGCGCCACCAGCGCGTACGTCACCGACAACACCGACCTCATCCTGATGCGGGAGTCCCTCGACCTTGTCGTCGCCCGGCTGGCCTCCGTGATCGAGCGGCTGGCCGCGCGGGCGCTGGAGACGCGGGACCTGGTGTGCCTCGGCCGCACACACCTGCAGCCGGCCCAGCCCACGACGATCGGCAAGCGCATCTGCCTGTGGATCCACGATCTGCTCCTCGACCTCGAGGAGCTGACCCATCGCCGCAAGCTGCTCCGGGCACGGGGCGTGAAGGGGACGACCGGCACGCAGGCCAGCTTTCTCGAACTGTTCGACGGTGACCACGCCAAGGTCCGGCGGCTCGACGAGCTGGTGGCGGCGAAGCTCGGGTTTCACAGCTCCTACGAGGTGACCGGCCAGACCTACACCCGCAAGATCGACTCGCAGGTGGTCGCCGCGCTCGCCGGGGTGTCGGAATCGATGCACAAGGCGGGCAACGACCTGCGGCTGGCCGCCGCCTGGGGTGAACTCGAGGAGCCCTTCGAGTCGGAGCAGGTCGGGTCGTCGGCGATGCCGTACAAGCGCAACCCGATGCGGGCCGAGCGCATGTGCGGCCTGGCGCGGTTCGTGATGGGGCTGACGACGACGGCCGGGCAGACGGCGGCGGTGCAGTGGCTCGAACGCACGCTCGACGACTCCGCGCCGCGCCGGCTCGTCCTCCCGCAGGCGTTCCTCGCGACCGACGCCCAGCTCGCGATCTACGCCAACATCGCCGGCGGCCTCGTGGTGCTCCCCGGCGGCATCCGCCGCAATCTCGATGCCCACCTCCCCTTCCTGGCCAGCGAGCGGATCCTGATGGAGGCCACGAAAGCGGGCGGCGACCGCCAGACGCTCCACGAGGCGATCCGCACGCACAGCCACGCGGCGACCGCCGGAATCCGTGCCGGCCATGACAACGACCTGATGGCCCGGCTGGCGGCCGATCCCCTGTTCGCCGGCGTCGATCTCGAGGCGGCGCTCGAGACCCGCGGCCTCGCCGGACGGGCCGCGGAGCAGGTGACGGAGTTCGTGGCCGGTGCGGTCGCGACCGCCCTCGCCGACTGCCCTGCCCGCGCCGCCGAGTCCGCGCTCAAGGTGTGACCCGTCGCCCGTCGCGACCTCCACGCGGTCCGCGGCCTACACGCGGTCCTGGTGTCGCGACCTGCTGCGGCCGCTGCGGCAGTCGGCGCAGATCCCGCTGATGATCAGCGTATGGCTGTGCGGGCGGAACTGGTGCTGCCGCGACACGGCGTCGCGGATCCGCAGGAGGTCGGTGCTGGAAAACTCGATCAGGCGGTCGCAGGTGGTGCAGTGCAGGTGCTCGTGCTGCGGGTAACCGTAGTCGTGCTCGTAGACCTTCCTCCGGCCGATCTCCATCTGCCGCAGCAGCCCCGCGGCCACCATGTCACCGAGCGCACGGTAGACGGTCGCCTTGCTGGCCCCCAGGTCGCTCGCGAGCTTGTCGGCGTCGAAGTGGTCGTGCTGCCGCGACACGTGCTCCACGATCCGCAGCCGCGACCGGGTGATCTTCTTGCCTCGGGCGCGGAGGTACTCCTCGAACCGCGCCTGCGGCGTGAGCGCCACCTCCACCGTGCCGAGCGAGAAATCCGTGACGGCTGCCATGACCTCATTGTAGCCGGCCGGCGCCGTCACGCATGGGGCGGCTTGGAGTCGCCGCCGGCGATCTCGGCCCCGTCCTTCCGCTCGGGGAACATCAGCGAGGCCGCGACGCTCGTGCCGATCAGGGTCACGATCACCAGCAGCGACACGGCGGGGTGCACGAGATGCCCCTTCGCGTGGGCGTCCCAGCCGCCCCAGGCCGCCAGCCATTCGGTGTGCCGCGCGGCCTCGGCGAGCATCTTCGCGCCCACGAAGATCAGCACGGCCGACAGCCCGTAGTTGAGGAACCGAAACAGGTCCATCACGCCGGCGAGCAGGAAGTAGAGGGCCCGCAGGCCGAGGATCGCGAACACGTTCGACGTGAAGGCGATGAACCGCATGTAGGGCGTGCCCTTCTCCACGACGCCGAGGATCGCCGGCACGCTGTCCACCGCGAACAGCACGTCGGTGCTCTCGACCACGAGCAGCACGAGAAACAGGGGCGTGGCCATCCAGCGGCCGTTCTCCCGGACGAAAAACTTGTCGCCGGCCGACTGGCTGGAGAGCGGGATGATCCGCTTGAAGAACCGGATCATCGCGTTGTCACCCGCATCGTGCTCCTCGTCGCCGAACGCGAGCTTGATGCCGGTGTACAGGAGGAATCCGCCGAAGAACCACATGATCCACTTGTACCGCTCGACGAGTTCGGCCCCGAGCAGCACGAACGTGAGCCGCATCAGGACCGCCCCGAGGATGCCCCAGAAGAGCACCCGGTACTGATACTTGAGCGGCACCCCGAAGTAGGCGAACACCACGGCGAACACGAACACGTTGTCCATCGACAGCGACCACTCGACGAGATAGCCGGTGAGGAACTCCAGCGCCGCCTTGCCGCCGAGCCACCACCAGACGATGGCGTTGAACGTGAAGGCGAGGGCCGACCAGAACAGCGTCCAGAAGGCGCTTTCCCGGAGGGAGGGCTCGTGGGAGTGCTTGTGGAACACGGTCAGATCGAGCGTCAGCATCACGACCACGAAGGCTGCGAAACCGAGCCAGTGGACCGTCTCGATCGACCCCGGGACGGCGGCGGCGACAGCGACGAGCGGAGAGAAGCTGGCGATGACGTGGGCAGGCACGATGGCGACGGCCTCCGGGGGGTGATCAAAAGTCGAAGAAGTGTAGCAGCCCGGGCCGAAACGGCCTCCCGCGCGCCGCGGCGTGCGATCCGGCGCCTCAATCGGGCAGGGCGTGGAGCAGGCTTGCCGTCATGGCGTCGAAGACGCGGGAGACGTGCTCCCACTCCCGATCCTCCGCCTGGCAGAAGAACAGGTACACCGCCCGCGGCGTGTCGAGCGTGCGCACCGTCGCCGTGTTGGTGAGGTCGAGGCAGTAGAAGTTGAGGTCGTAGCCGGGCAACCGCCGCCCCGCCACGGAACTGACCGCCGACTCGCTGTCGAGGTCGCGGTATTCGTCGCGCATCTGGGCGACGACCGCGCTGGCGAGATCGTCCGGATCACCGCCCGGCGCGTGGGCCGTGACGGCCCAGAATCCCCCGTCGGGCGAGTAGACCGTCACCGCCGCCTGCCCCGGGGCGGAATCGGTCGTGTCCACGGACCAGTTGTCGGGATAGTCGAAGCGCAGTCCGAAGCGATCGAAATGCATGGTGCCGAGTTCTGGTCGTCCGCACGTTCATCCGCCCGCTCGGCGGTGATGCGTCGCAGTGTAGCGTTTTTCGCCCGCCGAGCGGTCTGGACCCATGCGACCGGGCACCGCTATCGTCCCCCCCGCACGGCCCCACGGCCCTCCCCGACTCCGACTCGTCGCTCCGACTCGTCATGGCCACCCCCCTCGCCACATCCGCGCCCGCTCCCCCGGCC
>Ga0214917_10002975_pt1 | contig 20114 bp, 33 predicted proteins | sample LL_1208_BB_MetaG_FD_177983 | JGI IMG/M metagenome (GOLD analysis project Ga0214917, IMG submission 177983) | Freshwater microbial communities from Lake Lanier, Atlanta, Georgia, United States - LL_1208_BB | ecosystem: Environmental > Aquatic > Freshwater > Lake | place: USA: Georgia | collected...
AAGGTACGCCCAAACACAACTGTTGCTGATCCTTCGACAGGTGACGACATCATGCGTGCTAACCGCAGTGGACTAAACCCATACTGGAACTATGACTTTATTGAGCAAGAGGCTACTGTAAAAGTAAATCCATTGGCGGACAAGTCTTCCACAGCTCGTCGTTCTCCAATGCCTGTAGCAGACACCTTTAACAATCAAATGGGTGCTAACTACTAACATGGCTGAGAGCAGATGGGAACAGTTAAAAGCCGGTGCCAAAAAATTATCTGACACCGTTGGATTGACTGACCCTAAAGCTCATTGGATTCCCATAGAGGGAAAGCAATACTCAGACATGCATCCGGTTATTAGATCACAACGTACCGGAGACAGATCAGAACATTTAAAACAATTTAATTTAAGCGGTCCATCTAACGTAGTATCTATTAATGTCGCTAGAGAAAATAGGCATCTTAAAAGCAAACGGGGTGAATAATGGCTAACCTTAGTTTTGAGGAACGGGAGCAGGTACCTTCAACAGTTGATCTACCCGAGAGAGAGCCTAGAAAAAAAGTAGAGCACACTCCTTCTGGTTCCTTTGCTGATAACACTGATTTACTAGACCCTATTCGTCGTCAAACTTACTATCCGCAACTTAATAGACCTCGTAAACAAGGTGAGCCAGAAACTCCGGCACATGGGCTAAAACAACACATTGATTGTGAAGCGACAGAATCAAGAGACATAGGCGGTCATTCTGGTCCCGCAACGCATTTTATTCAGATGCCTGGTGAAAGAGAAGACCAACGAGAAGCGGTGTGTGCGGTACATCATGCTAAGTTAACTGCTGCTGCTTTAGAACGCGGCGAGTACTCCATTAGTAGCTCTCGTATACATCCAGACGATGTACAAAAACACTTAGCATTAAGAGGAATTCAGGAACGAGAAAAACGCACCTATATGGAGCGTAATCTTGTGCATCAAGGGTTATCTGGAGAAGACGCCTTATTTGCTAGAACTTCAGAAGAACTTGGAAAAGGTGGTGGTTCTGGAGCCACTCACTTGGAAGAAGTAATGGCACGTAGGAGTGAATCTGAAAGAACCGATGCTTTAACAAGAGCGTTAGCAAGAGCTGAAAAAGAAGGCGGTCGCCACTCAACTCCTACAGTAGATGTAGACGGTAGAGAAATGACTCTTGGAGAATCAAACGCATTTGTTTCTTCTTTACGTCGTAAGGTAGACCCAGTAATACCTGGAGCACGTAAGGGAAACACCGAGAATTACTATATGGCGGGTGTTAAATCTCCGGATGGTTCTACAGAAAGTGCGCCAACATCAACCAGAAGATATGGAATTAATAAAGCAGGTGCACCAAATCCTAAAGGTGGGCGTAAGAAAAAAGATCGCTCTGTTCCTTGGGATACTAGCAATGAAAACTTGCCAGGGTATACTGAGGATGAAATGAATGCTAATCCTGCTTTACGTAAATCTCAGGAAGAACGACTTTCTCGAGGAATTCCTCTAGAGGGAATTAGGCCAAGGGGTTTTTCTAAAACTAATAGTAAAGCAACAAAGGTTACTCTTACTGGCATGGCTCAAGAAGCACCTGAAGTAGGGATTATTGAAGCCTTTATTAATAGACGCCAAGCACGTCAAGATAGGGCAGCAACCGAAACTATGTCCTTAAATACAGAGGCTGAACGCTTACGTAAGATAGAGGCCAGCAAAACTGCAGATCGTGAATCCCGCAGTGCTGCCTTCGAAGTAAGCAAGAACCCAAACTCGTAGTAGGATATAGCCCTCACTATTTGGAGGGACTATGACTATACCTATCTTAGGTCAGGGCGGACAGCCAGCTGATCAAGGAACCTATACAGAGATCAAAGACGACGGTCCTAAGATTCGTCTGCTCTACTGCTATAACTGTAAAACCATTGAAGAGCTTCCTGATTTTGAAGGACATCCAGATGATGACGTTACTCTTCAAATCTTAGTTGAGCGTCATGAATCTGCAGGTGTACCTCACACCGGTTTTCTATCTAAGATCGGAGTCAAGTTATACTCTCGTCCAGAGGTAAAAAAGCAGGTAATTGAAAACCTACGCAATCGAGTAGGCGGAGGTCTTGCAGATCTAGACCCCGACTATTACACAACTAAAGCAACTTTCTATGATGATGCAATGAAGTGTTATTCGGAGCATCTTCGTCCTAAAGAAAGCTGTTATGATTGGCGTGCAAAGAACAAGCGTCTAGTTCCAAAGAATACTGCCGAGCTTCGCAAGGAAGCTGGGTTGATGAGCGCAGCACAGTCTGCAGGAACTAATGTTTTTCTTTGTGATTTCTGCCCAGTTAAAACTTATTACGCAACCCAGCAGCGAAAAGCTGCAGGCCTATACGATTAGGAAATAAAATGAAAAAAGATAAAGTAGAAGAAACAACTTCAGAAAACTCAGCCCCTAAACTAATGACAGGTTTTGCAGTGCTGGTAGGTTTAGATGGGTCGGTATATGTAGAGCGCAATACTCAGGCACTCTCTTTACCACTAGAGCGGGAAGCAACTCTTATCGAGGTTCGACGCTATTGTTCTGAAATCTTGATGGATATTCAGGCACAATCAGCTGCAGAATATACAGTTCTTCGTCTAGCTCAGGCACAAAAGCCTAAAGAATAGCCTTTGACATAGACGTACCGACAAAGAGCAGGAAGAATATAACTATGAATATAGTTCCTGGCTCTACGTCGTACTTCAGTGCCCCATCCTCAGAGCTGGATCCTAAACTTTTTCAAGGAATGGAACTAGAATCTTGGGTGCGTACTGGAGTTCTATCGTTATTGTTTGACTACCTTGCCAGACACTTCTCTAATCCACATCAGTGGACCAAAGCCTGGCTAGCCGGCTCTGGAGTTTCCTATCAATGGGAAGCTTCCAGAGAACCTGGTGATTTAGATTGCCTAGTAGGTATTGATTACATAAACTTCCGTAGATACAACACCGATTATGCTGGGTATTCAGATGCAGAAATAGCGTCTATGTTTAATGAGGGATTTAATGCAGAACTCATGCCAAAGACCCGTAATTGGGAAGGGTATGAATTAACGTTTTATGTTAATCCTCAAACTGATATTAGAGATATAAACCCTTATGCCGCCTACGATTTGATTGGTAACTTCTGGACAGTAACGCCAGAAAAGAACCCACAACCACCGTATAGCCGTGCTTGGGAACAAAGATCAATCAGAGATGAAGAGACCGCAAAGGAAATGGTTTCCAGATATACCTCAGCGCTAGAAGAAGTTCAACGAGCTACTAACCCAGCTCACAGAATAAACGCGGAAAGAAAACTTCAGCTTGCTGCAGAGCAGGCGGTAACTCTCTATGATGATATACACGCTGGTAGAAAAGTAGCGTTTAGTAAAATTGGTTCTGGTTATTCAGATTTCAATAATTATCGCTGGCAAGCCGGTAAGCGTTCCGGAATTGTTCAGGCTCTTAGGTCTATTAAAGAACTTAAAGATACGTCAGAAAAACAATCTCAACTACAGACCTACGGTGTAGAGCTTCCAGATGCCGACACCCTTATAAGGAGAACATTGAGGAACTAAATGGCTACAGCATTTGTTGCATTAGACGGCGTATTAAAAACTGAAGTAGGAGATCCAATAGCAGAGGGTGTAAAGCTCTTTAGAATATTGGCAGAACATTACAGGGTTATTATCGCCTCAGATTTAAGTCCAGCTCAGACAGAGCACTGGTTGCGTACCAATTTAATTGTTGGGTACGGAGATATTTATGATGATAGATACTTCTATGAAGGGCAAGACTTACGCTGCCGGCAGCTAGCTATAGCTCAAGCTCAAGGACGGGTAGATCTATTTGTAGATCCGGATGCGGATCGTTGTGCTTACGCTCTCTCTAAAGGCGTACCAACTATGCTCTTTGCTTCACCTAAGTTCGTACGCAGAAGCCGAGAAGTACGGCCTTGGGAAGATTTGGCTGAAGAAGTGGAGAGACAGAAGCAGGCTCTGCTGGAAGCTCAACTTGGAAGCAATCTTAAGCGGTTCGAATGAGCATTATATTTATGGGCGGAGAAGTGCCGTCTAACAGACTACTGCTTTTGGACTCAGAAGTCAAGCACATTAGCGTGAGCTTCTGGGGCCTTCGCAAGCGTGGGCTGCCTAAAGGTAAGACCTATCTATTATCAGAGAAGTACCCAGATGATGTAAAAGTTTATTTAACTGCAGGTACAGCCGCCACCACCACCTTATCCACCAGAGAAGCTGAAGAGTTTGCGGCAGACTACGAGGATTTTATAGCAACTAACTATGACCGTATTTCGGGGGTAGTAGAGTTTGATTCACCAGTCCTAGGATCTACCTGGATCGAGGAGCAACGTAAGACAATCGGGTGGGAACTGGGAGCAAAATACTGGCCAGTATGGAAGCCTGAAATGGGGCATGCGGCTCTCTTTGCCCTCTCTGAGAAATGGGAAAACGTTGCCCTACTTGGAGAGACTATAGAGGCTGACACGACCTTAGCCGGCCGCACACGGGCATTGCAGGGGCAATTTGGAACTAACTATCATGGGATTGCCTGCGCCAAGCCAGACAACCTACGTCAAGTCCCGCTAGCTACAGCGAGCACACTATCTTGGTTATCACCCATGATGCGTGGCGAAACCATAGTTTGGGATGGCAATCGTTTGGTAAGATACCAAAAGAAGATGAAGGACCAGGCACGTCCCCGTTATAAATCCGTTATACAAAAGGCGGGTTTAGACTTCGATAAGATTCTCAATGATGATAGTAATGAGGTAACCCGCCTCGCAATATGGTCCTACCAAGAGCTGGAGAAATCAGTGGATAAAAAGAAACCGCCGCACCTTACAGTAGTAGATGGTGAGAAGTTATCTGATAACAGTGTGGACATAGATAGTCCAGGTTCTGCGGAAACCCTGGGGTTAGATCCTGATAACAGCGCTCTTGAGGTGCGGAAAAATTCTGCTATGGAACCATCTAAAATCATAGAGAGAGACCCCTCAGAAACACGTACTTTGCCCGTATTTTCTGTAAATACGAAGACTGTAATTGATAAAGATGAGAGCGGTCGTGACCTGATAAGAGACGTTCCAGTGCTTGAAACTACGTCTGTATCATTACGTCAATGTAACTCATGTTTTGTTGCTGCTAACTGTCCTGCTTTTAAACCAGATAACGCCTGTGCTTTTAATTTACCAGTAGAGGTAAAGACTAAAGACCAACTTAAGGGTTTGTTAAATGCCATTATCGAGATGCAGGGGGCAAGAGTCGCTTTTGCCAGATTTGCTGAAGAATTAAACGGTGGATATCCGGATCCTAATACCGGACAGGAAATCGATAGATTATTTAAGATTGTTAAGAGTTTAAAGGAATTAGAAGATAACCGAGAATTCGTCAGAATGACCGTAGAAAGGCAAACTTCTGGCGGTGTAATGTCAGCACTCTTTGGTGATAGAGCTAACACCCTAAGGGAGATACCAAACGGTGGGATTTCTGAGGAAGAAACCACTAGAATAATCTCTGACTCATTAGACTAACCACACCACATTTAACAGAGAGGGCTTCATTTTGTTTTCCTTTAAACTCGCTGAAGATTTTGTCCAAGCATACAAAGGCAAGAACGTTCCTTGGGGATACACAGATGCTGCGGGAAATTCCGTAGGAGAAATTACTTTCTTAAGAACCTACTCCCGTCTTAAAGAGGACGGTACTAAGGAGACTTGGGTAGATGTCTGCGAACGTGTAATCAATGGCATGTACTCGTTGCAAAAAGACCACGCTAAATCTCAACGACTACCTTGGTCTGATTCAAAGGCTGCGGCTTCTGCTAAAGAAGCTTTTGATCGCTTGTTTAATCTGAAGTGGACTCCACCAGGGCGTGGTCTATGGGTAATGGGAACTTCAATTGTTAATGAGCAGAGGAACTCTGCTGCTCTACAAAACTGTGCGTTCGTATCTACATTGGAAATGACAAAACTAAACCCAGCAAAACCATTTGCTTTCCTAATGGAAGCATCCATGTTAGGTGTCGGAGTTGGATTCGACGATAAAGGGGCCGACAAGGAATTCACTATCTATGAACCTACTCAAGGAGATACTTATGTCGTACCAGACACCAGAGAAGGATGGGTTGAGTCGACCGCGTCCCTCATCAATGCCTACCTCAGACCAGATTCGAAAACTCCAGTATTTGATTACAAAGAAATCCGCCCAGCGGGCACTCCAATCAAAACTTTCGGAGGAACTGCAGCCGGACACGAACCGCTAGAGCGTCTGCATAACTATATTCATAAAATCTTTAAGGGACGTGCAGGAGAGAAACTTACTCGTAAAGACATTGCTGATATCGGCAATCTAATTGGAGTATGCGTAGTATCCGGTAACGTTCGTCGTTCCGCGGAACTATTAATTGGCAGAATTGATGATGAGGACTTTCTTAATCTTAAGAATGCCAAGATTTACCCAGAACGTAACTCCTATGATCCAAAGAACCCGGGATGGGCTTGGATGTCTAATAACTCTGTAGAGGCAAAAGTCGGCTCTGATTTCTCTAAAATCATTGATGGTATTGTCCTTAACGGAGAGCCAGGCGTAGTGTGGATGGATGTATCCCGTAAATACGGTCGTTTAATCGACCCACCCAACAACAAGGATTGGAGAGTTGCTGGATACAACCCTTGCGCTGAACAGAGCCTAGAGTCCTTTGAAATGTGCACCCTGGTAGAGACTTACTTGAATAGACACGATTCGTTGGAGGACTTCAAGAGAACCCTGAAGTTTGCCTATCTATACGCTAAGACTGTAACCCTGCTCCCTACACACTGGGAAGAGACAAACGCCATCATGCAGCGTAACCGCCGCATTGGTACTTCAATCTCCGGCATCGCTAACTTTGCCGATAATAATGGTTGGACTATTCTCAGAGATTGGTTGAATGAGGGCTACGGCGTAGTAAAGAGCTATGACGATTCATACTCTGAATGGCTGGGAGTTAGACCATCAATCAAGATGACAACTGTTAAGCCTTCCGGCACGGTATCCATTCTTGCAGGAGAATCTCCAGGAGTTCACTGGGCATCAGGAGGTAAGTTCTTTAATAGAGCTATCCGTTTTGCTAACTCTGACCCAATGCTTCCTCTGTTTAAAATGGCACAATATCGGGTAGAGCCAGCATCAGAGTCTCCAGATACGACCTCGGTTGTATTCTTCCCAATTAAGACTAATGCTAAGCGAGCTGAAAAAGAAGTCTCAGTTCATGAAAAGGTTGCACTCGCTGTAGTAACCCAGCGTTACTGGTCGGATAACTCGGTATCTGTAACGGTAACTTTTGACCCGGAGAAGGAAGCAGATAGCATCGCTTCCATCCTTCACATGCATGACGGTCAGTTGAAGACTGTATCGTTCCTGCCTATGGGCAATACTGTATATCCACAGATGCCTTATACTCAGATTACAGAAGAAGAGTATGAGGACTACCGCATGAAGCTATTCCCTATTGACTTTGCCGGAGTATATGCTGGCATGGCAGCTGACGCTGTTGGGGAGGCCTACTGCACCACAGACGCCTGTGAAGTTAAGCTGATCAAAGATAATAAATAATAGGGTACGATTTTCACACCTACTAGTACTGGGAGCTGTTATGGAAGACTTAGATCCAGATCTATTTGACGAGGAATTTGAAGACCTCGATTTAGATGATGATGAGTTAGACGAGTTGGATGACTTGTTGCTTGAGGATTTAGACAACGACGAATTAGACTCGTAAAATTCGCCAACACAAACATTTGGCCCCCCGTCCTAAGACGAGGGGCCATTTGATTTGTGCCTTATTTGCAGGTGCAATTACCGCACTCGCATCTACCGTTTCCTTCAGAGTCAATCCAAAAATCATCAAGCTTTACTTGTGAATGGGTTGGCTCGTCTGACTCTTTAAGTTCTTTAACTATATCGTTAACTGTTTTAATTGGTAGTACTGTTTCAAAGTCCATCATGCAACTTCCTTCCAGTTCAATTCACCTGAAAGATGAGTTGGTTTATTTGAAGTGTTAGTAGCTTGAACTACCATCTTAATTGATTTACGTGGGGTGTTCTGTTGCACGTATGCTTTTAAAAAGCGTTTAGCTGCTGATGGGTTAGCCCATGCAGAGTGAACTCCGGGGCTCTCTGATATCGCACCAGATACGCCTTCAATAATTGTGAGGAGCCAAGCCCCACCTTTTTCTACTGATGTATTTTTAGTTAACGTTGCTGTAAGTGTTTTTGTTATCTTAGCCATGTGCTATTCCTAACCTAGTTTTATATCTTGATCGAATCCTACTAGCTTTAGGTCTCGTAGGATGTTTTTTGCAGCTCGCCAGTCTCCTAAGGAGTTACCCCCAAAGAATACCACCTTGTGAGTCTGTGGATTTTCCACCCGTATATGTTGCTTTCCTTTGGTAACGGTTACCTCTAGACCAGCATCCTTGAGGGCAGAAACTAGCTTGCGTATATGCTTATCTCTAACTGTATTGCTAGCGAATTGCATGTCCAGCATGTATTTTTCCCTTCTTTTGTGCTATAGAATATACGTGTAAACTCTAACTAAGAGTTCACTACGTCAATTGAGGTCCTCCGGAGTGCTACCGGAGGCTTCTTTCGGTTCATACTTACCCAGATATTCGATTCTTGATATGGAATGGCGTTCTCCAGGTCTGTTGCAGTCTGTCAATCTAATCCACTGGCCTAAGTTTTCGTCAAAGACTTCCAAAGACCAGTGATTGTTCTCTGGTTTTCTAGGGTCGTCTATACGCCATTCGGCTATATGGATATCAAACGTTAGTTTGATGTGTTGGATTGCCATCGTGTTCCCTTCTATGGTTGTGGGAAATAATCAAAGATTTCTGTCTCTGGTTCAATAAACATTCGTATACTGCTTAGAGACTGAAACTCCTTTTCTTCTACACATTGCCCATTACGATACATGTTGTAACCTGAAAAGTCACATCCGGATTCATCATAAGAATGGTAGATACTTACTTTGGGGAACTGTCTAGAGAGCTCGGCAATTGCAGGGATTGGTGGTGACCAAGCACTGTCAAAGTTCATGCCGACTACTCGTATCTCTTTATCTTTATAGGTAGAGTATCCATGAGAATGCTCAACACTATCAAAATAGATAGTTGCTGTTACATCCCATTTCGTACCCCACTTATTTACCTGCCAGTCATACCAGTCAGATGCACCGTAAAGTTTAGTTAACTCCCCTGCAGATTCTGGATCTCTGTTTGGAGCTGAGGCATTTGTCAGTGCTTCTGGAGTAGTTATGATATTTTTTAACGACAGGGTTGACTCTGAAGATTTAACTATGTCCAGTAACCTCTGAACTTCATCAGTATCTCCCTGCATTAATAGAGTGTTTTGACACCAATTAGGCATCTTCTTCCTCCACTTCCCACACCTCTACACCTTCCCATTCAAGCGGGCTAGGCAGAGTTGTATCGTCTAATAGATTTCCAAAGATGTCAAGACCCTCAGCTTCGGCATCCCACCTCTCTTTGGTTTCTATATCGACATCAAAATAGACAGAGGCTTTGCACCGCACTGTATATTTAGACATGTATTACTCCTTTACTTTAGTTTTGCGTAATACGCCGATTGTTTGTGTTGGCCATAGATATGGCAGGTCATCTTCTACCTCAAAGAGGTAATGAGTTGGATCTTTACGTTTGAGATTAGACTGATGACTTTTATGGAACTCTTCGTTACCAATCCACCACGGTTCTGTAAAAGATTCGGGAGGTAGGTCTTTCATTAGTTCTTTAACTTGATCGTGCACATTATCTTTGTATCCTAAGGCAACCCATCTAGCACACATCATTAATGTATACACGGCTAGGCTACCTTCGTGACCACGCCACATAACTGCAGCGGGGTGATTCCTCCAACCTTTAGTTAGACCTAGGTTGGCTCTCAGTATTTGGAGTGCTTCCACTCTCTGTTTGCCCAGACGTTTCACGTCCAGAGTCCTCGCTACTGCTTGATACGTTGGTAGCGGAAGGAATGTGTTCACCATCTGTTTCTCCAATCTTTGTAATTATAAAGTCTGGTTCAGACTTGTAGCAAACTTCCATTACTTTTACGTGTAGTTCTTCTCTCATCTTAGTAAGCACTTTCCCTGGAAATCCGTTGTTAGCGCATTTCATCAAGATTTGATTAAGAGAATAGTTTGGTGCATGCACTGCTGCATACCCCACATGCTTGTAGAACTCTTCCATATGCTCTGTTTCATATGCAATAGCTCCGGCTACTACAACAAAGGGAATGTCTTCTCCGATCTTTGTTTCAGTTGCCATATCGCAAAGGAATGTAATGACCTCTTGCATATCGTAGTATTTAGGCAGTCCAAGCATAAAGTCCCTGACCTGCATATCATTATTTACTGCGAATACAATCTTGTCAAATACCTCACCCTCAGGCATACCATTGCCAATAGATTTACGTATTAACTCACAAGCTTCCTTGCGAGTTACTGATTCAGTTGTCATCTCCATCCTCCTCAGTTGTTATAGAGAACCCAGTTTCGGTACGTGTTACGGTTACCCCAGGAAACTCTGTTTCGATTGCTGTCTTTGTTTCTTCAAACGTTTCATACTTGTGAGACAGCTCTTGAAGCCTGCTCATGTCAGCTAACGTCATGCTCATTTTTTTCCTCCTCTAATCCGAGCATGGGTAATAAGTCTTCCGCATTATGCTTTAATAACAACTTGCGGGTTGCAGCTTTATACGTTTTGTATATCGCCTCTTCGTGTAGTTTCATAGCTTCACTAGACATATATAGTTCAGATTTATTAGGCATCTGTCATAACTCCATCTAGCACTACGCCATTATCTGCAGCCCAATCTTGAACTGTAGTTATTGGTTCGATTGATAGGTTTGCACCGCCATCAGGAACTAAGTCTGATACGTGTAGCAAGAACATCTCAGCTGACTCATAGTCATCGAATGTCTCGATAAGTGTTTGAGTTAAGCTATCGTATACTGTGTACATGATTACCTCCTAACGCATTCTTGAACGTTTTTTGATGGCACTTACTACGACCTGTTTAGCAAAAGGAAGCAGGTCTTTGGCGTTACTGATACGGGCAAAGACCTCTGCTTTATGACGCAGCTGTTCTTCGTCCATTTGCTTGCTGTCTACAACATAGTGTTGCCACTCTCTATCATCCATGATTAGAGTCATAGCTGTCAATACGCCACGGCGATTGATACGCTCAATGAGCTCGTCATTTTTGTTTGTGTTGAAGACGCCGTCAGTAACTATAAACAACATCTTATTCTTCTTACGTGAAGCCATAAGTAGTTGCTCGGCAGCTAGCAAGGTTGGGTACGGTTCAGTACCACCATTGCCATAGATGAACTTGTACTGAGTCTTGTGTGCAAGTTCGTTGCGTGTGTAGGCTACTTCAGCTGCATCATCAAATGCATAGACTGTGACTGGAGCCTGTATATGTTCTAGTGCTCGTTTGATAGTCCAGCATGCAATAGATGCTTTTTGATCATTACGTCCACTAGACATGGAGCCAGAACGATCCACGAGTATGACTGCTTCAATATCACAGCCATCATCGCCTTCGTCCCAGCGATCAAAGGCTTGGTCAATTTCACAGCCTCTGATTACACGTTGCACATTGAGACGACCGGTGGGTGTCTCTCTGTACCACGTAGGTTCTGAGTCATCACGCAGACGCTGTAACTCCTTAGCAAACTTGCGATAAGAAATAATTGCGTCTTGTGGTACTGCAGTTGTATTGAACTTGCCTCGCTTTGTAATGTCCTCATGCTTGCCATCGCCACCAATGATTACTTTCTGCTTGGTTTTAATGTCAGCTTGTACATCTTTGCGAGCTAGTACATCATCAATAGCATTATTGAGCATGTCATTGATGCTGTCAGGCAACCCACCTAAGCTAGGTGAATGACCTGTACCTGCCTGTGCTGGAGGTGTTGTATTAACGTTGTGGTCTCGGATATCTAATGCTTCTTGCACAGACCTTGGAGCCTGCGAAGTATTAGGTGCACTAGTGTCACTACCCGTTTCAGGTTTATCTGAAGTTGTTGGTGCACTGCCACTGCCACTGTTACTTGTATTGCTAGGTTGTACTTTAGGTTTAGGAACGTATACAGATTCTTTAGTTCCAAGACCTTTAGCACGTTGAGCGTCTTTCTCCTGAGCTTTGCCAGGTTCTGGACGACCTTTAGACACTGGACCACGTTCACCACATTTATTGGGACCGCCATCCATAGTTGAGTCCATACCCATAGGTAAGCACACTTCTTTGTAGAATCGTTCAATTAGTTCTTTAGCTCGTTCATATCCTGCGGGGAATGCAAGTAAACGATACTCATCTACAATGTCAATGATTGTTGGAATTAGTTCCGGGAATGCAAATTCATCTCGGAATGCTTGCCTAATCTCAACAGGAAGATAACGACGACCGCGAATGCATACGTAGTTACCATTTATATCCTCTGATGTACCGAGCCAACGAGCAACTGTTGCCGTTAGATACGGTGCAATAGATGGATACCTACCAGTCAATAGAGTCTCGATACGTTGATCCTCCAAGATATTAAATGCTTGGAAGTAATTGTTATCGATAATCCATTTGACTAGTTCTGTGCCTTTGCGAGGCGAATACAGGTGATGGGCTAGCTCATGATAGTTGAGGCCGTTAACCTGCGTCAATGTTTCTAAGTCAATGTCCTCGATTTCACTGAGGTTGATATAGATTGCCGCACCATCTGACCACGCTGGTGCGGGGCCATCAGGTACAACATTGACTATGACTGGGTCACCAGTAAGAACGCGGTCCGCCTGTTCGTACACGCGGCATAATGCGTTCAGACGAACAGATCTTTCCTGATCGTCTTCCTTTCTGGCTTCACCGTAGTAACGTTCATTATCTAGTTCTTCAATGAACATACTTAGTTCAACCCATTAACCTGTGCATAAGCGCCAGCCCACTCACGAAGTTGTTCTTCGGGAGATTTTTCTTCAGGCTGTTGTTCGATTACGATAGGAATTTCAATACCAAAGTCTGTCTTGATATTGTGTTCATGGGTTTGGAACACCAAACGAACGCTTGCTGCTTCGTCAGCACTGAAGTGAGCAATGAAGTTCTCCACTGCAAATTCATAGCCTAGAGCATCAACAAAGTTGACAAACTCTTGCAACATGTTGGTTGAGATTGGTGTTTCATACTGACCTTTAGCAGCTTCAACACGTAGTTGTTTAGCAACTACTAACAACGCCTTAGATGAGACCAGCTTAGCCTCGACCTTGTCATCGTAATCCCAAGGGATTTGAATGTCAAAGCGATTGCGAAACGCAAAGTTAAGCGGTGTGGTACCAATGTAATCTGGATTCATGGTAGCGAAGATAGTAAGGTCTGAATGAGCCTTAATAGTTTCACCATGGTGGTCGAGCAATGTAATCTCACGACGACCATCTAGTAATGAATAGAGAACAGTGTAGATCTTAGGGCTGATGAAGTTAACCTCGTCGAGCAGTAAGACACCACCATTGCGAACTACGTCAGTTACTGGACCATCAATCCAAGCAAAAGAACCATTACCATCTGATACGAACTTACCAGTCATTTGGCTTGGCTCCATAGAAGCGTTACCGGAAACTGTAGCCATACGTAGATTGCGTTCAGCAGCCCACGCTTCAACAGATGTGGTTTTACCTGGGCCGGTAGGACCATAGATTAGAACGTTGATGTTCTTGCTACGAGCATGATCAAAGATTTCAAAGTCCTCACGGGACCAGATATCTCTATGCACATAGCGCTTTGCTAGTTCAATCCGTGGAACAGATGCAAGTGAGGCTCTGATTACTGGGCCGTCACTAACCTCTACCGGGGTATTGATTGGCATTGGTGTTGGCGTTGTTTGTGTTGGAACTGATACAAGCGGGACTGGAGTTCCTGGCATACGGCGATTGTCTATCACATGAGCCTCAAGAGAATCATCACCGATACTTACTGCTTCATAGATTTCGCATAAGCGTTCTACAAAGGGCATAGTGTCTGTGCTGAGTGCTGCTTTGGTATGTGCTTGACATGCTTTGGTGCCGAGGACTGGGGAATAACCTTTGTCCGTCATAGCACGTTCATCTGCTGATGTAACATATACAGCAACAGGTGTGCGTGTTAGCTTTTCATCAGTACCTATCTGTCCAGTGATAGTGTCGAGGTCAGTTTCCTCCCACTTATTGTGAGGACCCTTCGTCCCGTCAGTATCACGTGAGTAGATTCGTACATTTCCATCATGCGGAGTGATAAGAACCTGACGGCGCTTGGCCCCCATGGTTGGTTCGTACGACTCTGTGAATACAGCGATATCCATAGCTTTACCCCTTCTTTGGTAATGGAATCGTTTGTCATATTGCTATGACATTCCCTAACAATTTGTTAGGGAAATCTAGTCTTCATCGTCGTCTTCTAAGACGCGGTTTTCAATTACGGTAGCCATTTCATACGCTACCTGTTTTTCACGAGGCCATTTAGTGATTAGGTCAAATAGGACACCATGGCTCTCGGCCTTCTCCATAACTAATTTCATTTGCTTAGAAATATACTCGTAAAACTCTTCTTTTTCAATATCCGACAGCGAATCAAAACTTGGCGTGTCGTCATCTTCATGCTCGTTGCATGCTTCACACATGGTATTCCTTTCCTGTAAATGTTAAATCCCCAGAGCAGACCTCTAAGGCCTGCCCTGGGGTGTCTATTAGATGTACGCACGAAGGCTCAAGAGAGGCTGGAACCTTAGCGATTACGGGCTGGCTCAAGTGATTATTATTTGCTCAATAAGAACAGTTAGTTGGACTTGCAAGGTCACGATCAACCATAACTTAGTTGGCCCACTGCTATTGCGTTCCGGCTTGGGTCGGATCAAGTATCTAGGCGAGTGCTTCTTATCTAATACACATGGGGGCTAACGATTGTTTGTTTTGGTTACACGATGCTGCTTGCTGTATAGGCAGCCTCGGCTTGAGGCAACTGTGATACAACAAGTGTTTGATAGAACGGGCCAGGCATTTGTTTAGACATGGCCTGTGCTACAGACCAGATAAAGGTTGTAGCATGCTCTGGTTTATTGCGTTTAATTGCAGCAAGTGCAACTTTAGGGAAGCCCCATGAATACGCAACACACGCTGTGTATTCAGTGAGGATTCGTATGTGGGCTTCATCGGCTGCACCACGCATTGCTGTACACAGGGTGTTTAGTACTGTGTCTTGGTCTTGTGCATCTCGTAGTATGTACCCAAGCACTACATCTCTGAAGTGATGACTACCGCTTAGGTCTACGATATTACCTGGCATGTATCCCTGCATGATTTGATGGGCAGCCTGTAATGGCGTGCTTGCTAAACCTTGAGTTGGGACAAATTCACCAGTGTATTCAACTGTCAAGTTTGACATACGCTGCGATCCTTTTCTCTAGTTCGGTTGGTGGTTGCTTTACTAACTTGCCATTCAATAGCCTGAGTGGTGAACCATCCCATGCCATAGATATGAGCTTGTTTCCATAGTCTTGTTTGCCAGTGCCACTACAGCTATAGCAATCAGTTCCGTGAGGAATTGTGTGACTATCTGAAAATCCATGTGAACATTTACCATAGTGCCAGTAGGTAGAACGACTTTGAGTCGGCATCCATTCTGGATGGTCTTCACATGGAAAGTGATTGCTGCAATATGGCGGGGAACACCACATGTCTCTTTTACCGGAACCTTTACAACCCCTACACTTTTGAACTTTTGATGGAGTTCGTAATGCATCTTGAGTTGTAATGTATATGGTTCCATTCTTTTGGAATACTTGTTGCAGATTACCAAAGTGTTTGATGTTATATCGAACACCTTGTGAGCGCAACGGGTTCCAAGTGCCACCCCATTGTGTGGGTATTGCTTGAGGGCATTGGATTGTTAGTGTGCCGTCTTGATGAAACAACACAGGCTCAAAGTTATACCATTTATCTACAATGGCAATGTCTTTGTTTCGTTGTTGTAGACGAAGGCCACGCATATACATTGGTCGGTCCCATTTCTTACGGCCGCCTGCTAGATATACTTTGGCTTCATCATAATTTGATATCCACCACGCACCCATGTTTAATCTGCTTCTACAGTCTCAAACAGTTTGCTGTTGGATGCCTCAAACATAACCTCTCGGTACTGTTCGACTTTGCGTGGCTCGTCGTAATCTTCATCAAACCATACGATACTGATTGGATTACGTCTAGCACGCTTAGGGTCTATTGCAAATAGTGCTTGGCCTAAGCCATCAATAACACCAGTGTGATAGGCCCTGCTGTGTTGTGAATCTAGACCATGAAGTTCGAGTTCTTCCTCAATCATCATGCGTTCTATTTTTTCTGCTATCTTTCGCTTTCGCATTTGTTTCCCTTCATTCTTCTGGGACTGTCCGCATTTTATGACCTCTCATAACAGGAGTTGTTCCACCCTGAATAGAGTGAGCATCTTTTCTGTTGATTGCGTCTTGCAGACATTGTCTTATTACTGGGCAGCCTTTGCAAACAGCCAGTGCTGCTGTTTCTCGATAAATGCGTTCTGGACCACGTTCATTATGATCGTAGTAGAACATAGATACCGGGAGGTCTTTGCACGCTGCCCTATCTTGCCAGGCCAACGTGTCGGGGTTATAGATTTCAGTCATATAGTCTCCCTGTGTCGGTGTGCCGTTTGTTTGTGTTGGACAGAGGCGCCAATCTTGACGGTATCCTGACTCCAGCCTCGGCACACGTCGGTTGCCCGGAGGTGTGCTGTCATAAGCAAACGCATTTAGTTTCGATTGTTTTAAGTGGTTGCTAAGTCGGGAGTAGTTTCCCCATGGGATACCCGACTAACCTACAACAGATAAGGTACTTCATACTAATGCTCCTTCTCGGTTCTTGGCCACCTATTATGCCTCTGCCCAACGTGCCTGCATAGATGGCGAAATCTATACAGGCTCCATCACATTTGTATACCGCATGATGGTGCGGTCTTACGAGGGGAGTTTTCTGAACCTAGTTCATCCCGCTCCCGTGCAAGATTAGTCTTTGAAGAAAGACTTTGAGTACAGCTCATCTAATTGCGTACGCTTGTAGCCTTCTTGTTTACGCTCATAGATGCGATATGAATAGGAGTCATAGTATCTAGATCTCCAGTAATACGCATAAATTGTTACGCCTATTGAATAGAACAATAGGAATAGAAATAACCACGACTGACTAGGCGTCATTGGAAACACTTACTTTATCCTTTCCAAAGACTTTGCCTGTTTTCCAGTGTGGGATAGTTGGGTGGTCAGCACGACCTCCTGCTGCTTTCCATGCTTCTCGCTTGTCATGGTTGTGTGCAACACGACCGTTAATGCGACCTGGTTTAGAGACAGACTTGGATTTGATTCCATCTGGTCCAGGATTCTTTTTCCATGCTTTGCCATTAGGGCGGTTATCATTTCTTGAACCGCCTGATTTTTTCCCTGCCATTCAAGGCTCCTTTCGGGGGTAGTTGTTATGGACATTGGCATGTCCCTTGTTCACACTCATAGTTCATGAGTGCTTCTGCTTCTGTGTAGCCGTTGAGCATTTCAAGAACAACAAAGATGTTCTTCTTGAGTTCTTCAATCGTTGGGGAAGTATTTGTTCTTAATGTATTCAAACTGTTGCTTTTCGAATGCTTCGTGCGTCCAGCCATCGCAATATTCCTCCTCTGTTTTTGGGTGGCCTTGCTGACTAATTGCGGGGACGTTTGCCCATTTAACAAACTCATGGGCACACTTGTGACATAGAAGAAGTTGATACCTTTCGTCTTCATCACCAAAGATATTGTCGATGAAGTTCATGTAGCCACCATCTAGGTTCACATATAAAGCAACAGGTATATCAGAGTCCATTGAGTTGGGCTTGAATACCTGCGGTGCTTGGCACCTTGTGCATTCTATGATTGTGATAAGGGTCTTAGCCATATCACTCCCTTCTGTTGTAGTGATGAGCAGTTTAATCTCATGCTCAGGAGCGTGTGTTACTGACGTGTGAATGAGATAGAAAGCTGAGCAAAGAGAGCAGCAAGTTTTACACCAACTGTTCTCAATGGGTATAGAGAGTGTGAATCCTCAGACCCACGGCTGTTCCACTTCTTATCATCAAACGGGGTAGATAGTTCCACATCTAGTTTGAATAAACTATTTGTGAAACCATAGCCAAATTCAAATGAGTAACAAATCTTAGACTTGGTTACATAGTTGAATGAGCCACCTCTACCGTAATAAGGGTCGGACAATCTATGATAAGAGAAGCCTGTTTCCAAGTGCTCTTTCATAGAGAGTTCAACATCATCAAAGAAACTATCCACACTTGGATAGTCCATGATTGTTCTGCCTTTAGGCATGTTGTTCCCTTCTGTTATAGTGATGAGCAGTTTAGCCTTCACATGCTCAGGTGAGGGACAGATATACCCCGGTGTCGCGGGACATGTTTTACCTCAGGTCATGTCTGACCAACCACATGGTCGCATCGCAGTACGACGCTTAATGTGTATCCCCTTCTCGAGGAATTATCGTTTGAATAGTTGCTTGATAAGCGCAACAGCAACAACTGTGAGGCAGGCAACAACAATGATGCCGTCGGATACTTCGATGTACATTACAACACCTCCAATGCAAGTTGATACATGGAAGCGTTTACATGCTCATCATCTGACATGTGCAGCAATTGGATTGCTTGATATACAGACTGGTAAAGTGATGGGCTGTTGTATTTGTAGCCCCACTTTTCTTGCAAGAACGCAGGCCTATCAGGACCCTCAGGTCTTTTAGGCACAGGCCCAAGCTTCTTCTCTAACTCATCACGAGTAACAGAGACATCAATGCTTGCTTCCCATCGTTCTTGTGATGTACGACGATAGTAGTTCTCTGTGCGGTGGAAAATAGTTACCTCAGAACCACGCACCATACCTTCCAAGAAGGCGGGGATACGAGACTCCCACTCTTCCACCTCTTTATCGTATTTATCACAGGCAACGAGATAAGCAGCATAGAGTTTGTCGTACTTATCTTTCTCTTTGGTCATTACAGCAAAGCGTTCCTCGAGTTGCTCGAGTAAATCTATGCGTCTGACTTTGAGTGCATTAGTTTTTACTGTCATAAAAAATAAAGCGGGAGGCTATTACACCTCCCGCCCTATCCCCCTTCTCTAGGTATCTACCTCACCTTGAGATAGATAGACGGCACACTGAATTACTGAAGGAATTGCGTGAGACTCACTACACAGCCCCTGTTGCGTTGCAGAACTACATACATAGTCTATGTCGCGTCTATGACTATGCCTCTGCTCTTACTTAGGTAGGTAACTATCTCGGCCTCCGTACCTCCGCACCTAAGTCCGTACTGCTTTGCTTCTTCACGCCCCCTCTATGTTCATAGTTACGCCCCCATAGATTCCTCGTTCTCGGTGCAATCAACAGCCTATTCAGTGTGCCCTCTATCCATCTCAAACTTCGCGGGGAAAATTCGCGGGGAAAAACAGGTGTATTACGATCTACCTGATGACTTACCATCTAATAGCAGAGGAGATGTAGCCTCTACATAGGTAAAGCCTTGCTTTGGAACTAGGATAAGGCGATACTTGGAAGCACGCTCTCGTAGTTCATGGGCGCAATCGGCAGACATACAATAGTCATAGCCAATAGCCCATCTGTCGGGATTGACGGGGGAATTACATACAACACAGTTCATAACTGTCCTTCCAATAGGAGAGATAGGATTATCTTTACGCTGGCACTCAGCAACCTATCTCTGTCTTTGTGTATTGACTCTCTCAGATAGAGAGTGATAGGTGCATAGAGCACGACAACTTAGATAAGCCATCTAGCGCAACTATTGTATGTAGAACAAAGAACAACCTACATAGCCCTATACACCTATTACAAACTACCTGATAATAGCCAGAGCGACCCTGCCCAGACCTGGTGCTACTCTCAATGCTCATAGTTGGAGTAATGACAGTAGCCAAACTATCTATGATGTGAGTTGTATCACTATTTGAGAAT
>Ga0214917_10002976_pt1 | contig 20111 bp, 20 predicted proteins | sample LL_1208_BB_MetaG_FD_177983 | JGI IMG/M metagenome (GOLD analysis project Ga0214917, IMG submission 177983) | Freshwater microbial communities from Lake Lanier, Atlanta, Georgia, United States - LL_1208_BB | ecosystem: Environmental > Aquatic > Freshwater > Lake | place: USA: Georgia | collected...
TCATCGCAAGCAGCGCAGCAATCCCGTTTCTTATTGCGCATCAGTCGGCACACCAGCCAATAGTTCTCGTGGCTCACTCAAGTAAGCGAGCAACTGATTTGGTCGCAGAAATATCTGAGCTCGTTGAGGGTGTTTTGGAATTTCCGGCGTGGGAAACCTTGCCTCATGAACGATTGAGTCCCAATAGCGATACTGTCGCTAAGCGCATAAACACGCTACTCCATTTGGAAAGTGCAAAGGTAATTGTTACAACAGCACGTGCTTTAGTGCAACCCATCGTTTCTTCCATTACAACTATTCCACTTCTAAATTTGGAGATCGGAAAAGAATTCATATTTGAAGAGTTGTTACGAGAACTTACTTTACGGGCATATTCCAGAGTTGATCTAGTAGAACGACGTGGAGATTTTGCGGTTCGTGGTGGCATCATCGATGTATTTCCGCCTTTGGCAGAACATCCGGTGCGCATTGAATTCTTTGGGGATGAAATCGAAGAGATGAAGTACTTTGAGATTAGCGATCAGCGCACCTTTGCTCCGGTCGTAGGACCACTTACTTTAATTCCATGTAGAGAAATTCTGATTACAAAAGACGTTCAAGCGCGAGCAAGTGAGTTGAAGTCTCAATACCTGGAACTTCGCGAGATGTGCACAAAAATTGAATCTGGAATCTATGTCGATGGAATTGAATCCCTTGCTGCCGTGCTTCATCCTGAGATGAAAACGCTCATTGATTTTCTCCCAAATGACGTTGCAGTGATTTTATTAGAGAGTGAGCGTATAAAGTCGCGCGTTGTTGATCTCATCAATACCAATCAAGAGTTCCTTGAAGCGGCTTGGTCTAATGTAGCGCTTACAAGCACCAAGAATGAAGGACGCACTCTCGCGCCTTTACGAACCGAGCTACAAGCCGGAGCCTTTGCTGATCTAAATAGTTTGCGCGATACAGCAGAAAAAAAGAATATTTCTTGGCGCAGTTTTGATCTTTTTGGTTATGAAGATGATCCAGAGATTACGCAGATTAAAGAGATAGAACCATTCAAAAACAATATTGAGAGACTCATTGATGAAATCAAAGCGAGGCTGAGCTCAGGTTTCCTAGTAGTGATTTCGCTGGCAGGTCATGGGTTACTCGAGCGTTATCGTGACATTTTGAGCGAAGCCGACATTCCAGCAATAATCAAAGAGAGCATTGATTCTCAACCGGTTCGTGGTTCGGTGTATCTAATTTCTTCCCAAATACGTCAAGGTTTTGTCGATGAAACTTCAAAGACTTTATTCGTCACAGAATCTGAAATCACCGGCAATAGAGATGCTCGTGCTACGGCTACTCGCATGCCGTCACGGCGAAAACGCACTATAGATCCGCTCGAATTGAAGAGTGGTGATTATGTTGTACACGAACAACATGGAGTTGGTCGTTATGTTGAATTAGTACAACGAAATGTGGGTGGTGCTTCTCGAGAATATCTCGTTATTGAATACGCAGCATCCAAGCGTGGACAACCTGCAGATCGAATCTACGTTCCAACCGATGCTCTTGAGCAAATTACGAGATATGTCGGCGGAGAAACACCTGCAGTACATCGCATCGGAGGAGGAGATTGGATCAAAGCAAAGTCACGCGCTAAGAAAGCTGTTAAAGAGATTGCAGGCGAGTTGATTCGCCTCTATGCAGCGCGTACTAGTTCACCAGGGTTTGCGTTTTCTCCAGATACAACATGGCAGCGTGAACTAGAAGACTCCTTCGCATATGTTGAAACGCCAGATCAATTGGTGACAATTAATGAAGTTAAGGCAGATATGGAACGCCCTTATCCCATGGATCGAATTGTCTGTGGCGATGTGGGCTATGGAAAGACAGAGATTGCAATTCGCGCAGCTTTCAAAGCCGTACAAGATGGAAAACAAGTTGCGGTATTGGTACCGACAACGCTTCTGGCCCAACAACACTTCGCGACATTTACCGAGCGATACACAGGTTTTCCCATCAAAGTTTCCGCCCTCTCGCGCTTCAACTCCACGAAGGAAATCAATGAAGCGCTCTCAGGTTTGGCAGCCGGGACAGTTGATGTGGTGATTGGAACCCATCGTTTGCTCTCTGATGACATTAGTTTCCGCGATTTAGGGCTGATCATTGTTGATGAAGAGCAGAGATTTGGTGTGGAGCATAAAGAGAAATTGAAGAAATTACGTGCCAGCGTTGATGTTCTGGCAATGTCCGCCACGCCAATTCCCCGCACGCTGGAGATGGCCATAACTGGAATACGTGAGATGTCCACGATTGCAACTCCTCCCGAAGAGCGTCATCCCGTCCTTACCTATGTCGGCGCCTACGACGATAAGCAAGTAACTGCAGCAATTCATCGTGAATTGTTAAGGGATGGTCAAGTTTTCTATATCCATAATCGAGTTGAATCAATTGATGAAGCTGCTGCACGGATTAGAAGGCTAGTTCCAGAAGCACGAGTGGCAATTGCGCACGGCCAGATGAATGAAAGCGCGCTAGAACAAGTCGTAATCTCATTTTGGAATCGTCAATTTGATGTTCTGGTTTGTACAACTATTGTGGAAAATGGAATTGATGTTGCTAATGCAAATACCTTAATAGTTGAAAGAGCAGATGTCTTTGGTCTCTCACAACTCCACCAACTTCGCGGCCGAGTAGGTCGAAGTCGAGAGCGCGCTTATGCATACTTTCTCTATCCTTCAGATAAACCACTAAGTGAATTAGCACTTGATCGACTCACAACGATTGCTAAGAACACAGAACTTGGATCAGGAATGCAGGTCGCGCTTAAGGATTTGGAAATTCGCGGCGCAGGCAATCTTTTAGGTGGAGAGCAATCTGGTCATATTGCTGATGTTGGCTTTGATCTATATATGCGCATGGTCGGTGATGCAGTTAACGAATACAAACGCGGAATCATTGACGGCGTTGAAGAGATTCTGGAATGCAAAGTTGAACTTCCTATTACTGCGCATTTATCAACCGAATATGTTCCCTCCGATCGATTACGCCTTGACCTTTATCGCAGACTTGCGGACTCCAAGAGCGATAGTGATATCGGAGCAATCCGCGAGGAGCTAGTTGATCGATTCGGTCCACTTCCGAAAGCTGCCGAGAGACTTATCCGTGTTGCCAAACTCCGCAATTATGTGAAATCTCATGGCATCACTGACTTTGCAGTACAAGGAAAGTATGTGAAAGTCGCTCCGCTTGCTCCGAGTGAATCGCTTGAATTGAAGATCCAACGCCTTTATCCAGGATCTATTGTGAAATCAGTAACCAAAGTAGTGATGATTGCGCGCCCCCAGAGCGCAGCTTGGGAGTCTGCTGCGGGAGAACATGATGATGAAATGGTGGATACTTCTCTCCTTGATTGGGCGATTGAGCTGGCAGAGACTCTCCTTGAGCGCCCCTTACGAAAGTGAGTTGTAGTGAAGAAAGTTCTAGCTCTAATCCTTGCCCTGGCCACAATCTTTACGGCGGGCTGTTCGCAAGTTAATTCAGCAGCCACTATTGGCGATCGAAAGATTGCGCTAGATGATTTACAAACTCAAGTTGATTTGATTCTTTTGGAGCGTGAGGGTGTTGATACTTCACAGATGCAGTTAGAAAGTGGTGAAGCACTTACTCGCTCACAACTCTCTTACATGATTTCAAATATCATTATTGAAGAACTGGCAAAAGATCAGAAGATCGAAATCACACCTTCTGAACTCGAGTCGTATAAAGCCCAAATCTTCGCAAATATTGGCGGAGAAGCGAATCTGCCAAGCGTGCTAGTGAACGCTTCGATTCCATCAACTGCGCTTGAAGAGGTTCTCCGTAGAGATCTAGTTCTTCGTAAAATCAGTGAAAAAGAAAGTGCAGCTGGGGCGGATCAAGCCTCAGTAAACGCGTTGATTCAATCTCTAGTAACCGAAAAAGCAAACGCCTTGAAGGTCGTGGTTAATCCGCGTTATGGAACGTGGGATGCGGAAAATCTCACTGTTGTAGCGGCTGAACCTGCAGGTGATGCAGTAACTGATAAGTAGTACTCAAATGGCGTACGAGAATCTCATCCGCCTTGCAGAGGTGATGAACAAACTACGTTCGCCAGGTGGTTGTCCATGGGATGCCGAGCAGACCCATGCGTCACTTCTCAAGTATCTTCTTGAAGAGTCTTATGAATTCATCGAATCAGTTGAATCGGGAAATCGCCAGGATATGCGGGAAGAACTAGGAGATATTCTGCTACAAGTTTATTTCCATTCCAGAATTGCTGAAGAAGATAGTGCAGATCCTTTTACGGTTGATGATGTTGCAAAAGCCGTCACAGATAAATTGATTTCGCGTCATCCTCATGTCTTCTCAGATACAAAAGTAGATTCCAGCTCCGATGTACTTGAAAATTGGGAGCGTATTAAACGTGAAGAAAAAGGTAGATCCCTAGCGCATGATGGCGTCCCCACAGGACAACCTGCACTTCCTCTCGCGACAAAATTGATCTATCGTGCACAGAAGAATCACCTTACGACTCCAGAGATTTCAAATCGTGAGATACCTAAAGATGAAGAATCGTTGGGGCGCGAATTACTCTCTCTGATTTCTTGGGCGGTAGAGCATGGCCTAGATCCAGAAGTGGCGCTCCGTAAGGCAGCGCTCGAGTTTCGGAAAGCAATGACAGAAGAAGAATCACGCTAGACTCCGCGCCCGTGACTAACTCAACCTCAATTAAAGCAATTCATGCGCGTGAAATTCTTGATTCCCGCGGTAACCCCACTGTCGAAGTAGATGTAACACTTCTAGACGGTTCTTTTGCACGCGCTGCAGTCCCAAGCGGAGCATCAACGGGCGCATTCGAAGCCGCAGAACTCCGCGATGGAGGAGCGCGCTATTTAGGTAAAGGTGTTTCCCACGCTGTGGAAAATGTAACCCAGAAAATTGCTCCAGCTGTTGTAGGTCTAGATGCTCTGGAACAACGCGCTTTAGATCAAAAAATGATTGAGTTAGATTCCACAGTAAATAAATCCTCGCTTGGTGCAAATGCAATTCTTGGAGTTTCTTTAGCGGTTGCAAAGGCAGCAGCACAATCAAAGAAGCTCCCTTTTTACTCTTATATTGGTGGTGGATCTGCCAACCTTCTTCCGGTTCCGATGATGAACATTCTCAATGGCGGCGCACATGCCGATACCAATGTAGATATCCAAGAATTTATGATTGCTCCCATTGGTGCCCCTACATTTAAGGAAGCGCTACGTTGGGGTGCAGAGATTTATCACAACCTTAAAGCAGTCCTTAAGAAGCGCGGACTTGCAACAAGTATCGGAGATGAAGGTGGCTTTGCTCCAAATCTTGAGAGCAATCGGGCGGCGCTAGACCTCATTATTGAAGCGATTGAAAAGGCTGGCTTTAAAGTTGGAAATGAGATTGCCCTCGCGATGGATGTTGCTGCAACTGAATTTTACAAAGATGGTTCTTATGATTTCGAAGGTTCATCTCTTAGCTCCACAGAGATGATTGCTTATTACAAAGGCCTCGTAGATTCCTATCCACTAGTTTCAATCGAAGACCCGCTCTCTGAAGATGATTGGGATGGTTGGAACGCAATTACGGTAGAACTCGGAGAGAAAGTTCAACTTGTGGGCGATGATCTATTTGTCACAAATCCAACTCGTTTAGCGCGTGGCATTGAATCAAAGACAGCGAATGCTTTACTTGTGAAGGTAAACCAGATCGGAACTCTTACTGAAACTCTTGATGCGGTAGCGATGGCGCATAAGGCCGGCTATCGATCGATGATGAGCCATAGATCTGGAGAAACAGAAGATACGACTATCGCCGATCTTGCGGTGGCGGCGCTTTGTGGTCAGATCAAAACAGGTGCACCTGCTCGAAGCGAACGCGTTGCTAAGTACAATCAGTTACTGCGAATCGAAGAGGAACTCGGTTCACAAGCAAAGTACGCGGGTCGCGAAGCATTCCCACGCTTTTCTGCTCGCTAACCAAACTTTAAGGAGCGGATATGAAGCGAAAGAGAATCTCGCTTCGAAGCTCTCTTGAAGGTTTTGCTGAAAAACGTGGAGTCTCAACTCGTTTACTCATTCTTTTTATTGTTCTCTTTGTCGTCGCAGTCACACTGGCGCCACCCACACAGCATTATTTTGCCCAACGTGCACAAATCAGCGCATTACAAGCCGATGTGGAATCAAATCGTAAGAAGTTGCAAGAAGCCCGCGCTGAATTACAACGTTGGCGCGATCCAGAATATGTTAAGTCTCAAGCACGTGAGCGACTCCACTTTGTTCTTCCAGGTGAGCGGCAATACATAATCTTGGGTGTGCAATCAGAGATTGATAAGAACACACAAACAGCAGCTCCTATTAACCAGGAGTTTCCACTTGGAGTGCCGTGGTACTCACGTGTGATTTCATCAATCACATCTGTCGGCGTTGGCGTGAGCGTTCCATAGATTAAAACTCATGAGCGAAAAACCCACACCCGCAGATCTTGATGCGATTGAAATTCAATTAGGTCGCACTCCTCGAGATGTACACGCAATCGCTTTTAGATGCCCATGCGGTAATCCTGCAGTCGTTGAAACGCCGCCCAGACTAAATGACGGAACTCCATTCCCCACTTTCTATTACGCAACCTGTCCTAATCTCACTTCAGAGATTTCTACCTTGGAGAACTCTGATTTGATGTCTACGATGAATGAACGACTTAATGTTGATGCTGAGCTCTCAGGCGCCTATCGCGCCGCACATGATGATTACCTTGCAGCGCGCGCCGCACTAGGGATTGATGTTCCGGAAATTATTGATATTTCCGCAGGCGGAATGCCCGATCGAGTTAAGTGCTTGCATTCCCTAATTGCACATTCACTTGCTGCTGGAGATGGAGTGAATCCACTTGGCGATGAAGCTCTAGCAAAATTACCTCAGTGGTGGCAGAACGGAAATTGTCTTGAGCGGCGCCAGCAATGACCAGAGTCGCAGCGATTGATTGCGGTACCAATTCGATTCGTTTACTGATTGCCGACATAGCAGGCGGAAACTTTCGTGAAATCTATCGCACGATGGAAATTGTCAGACTCGGCCAAGGCGTTGATAAGAATAAAGCCTTTCATCCGGATGCCCTTGATCGAACTTTGAAGGCGACTGCGCTCTTTGCCGAAGAGATTGCGCGTCGCGGTGTAGAGCGAATGAGATTTTGTGCAACAAGTGCCACTCGAGATGCTACCAATCGCGAACTTTTTATCAATGGGGTGAAGTCATTACTTGGCGTTGCGCCAGAAGTTATTAGTGGAGAGGAAGAAGCTGCCCTGTCCTTTAAAGGAGCGACAAAAGAACTGAGAGGAGTTGGCGCGCCATATCTGGTCATTGATATCGGAGGTGGCTCAACTGAGTTTGTCTTTGGTTCGGAAAGAGTGGAGTTTGCTAAAAGTCAGAATATTGGCTGTGTGCGAATGAGTGAACGTCACTTCTCGACAATTCCCCCACAAGCGGAAGAGATTGCGGGTGCAAGAGCTGATATTGACGAAGCCATAAAAGGCGCGGCAGAAATAGTTCCCATCACAGAAGCCAAAACTCTAATTGCTGTGGCTGGAACTGCAACAACTGTGGCTGCTGCGGCTCTTGGCCTTAGTACTTATGATCGACATTCCATACATTTATCTCGAATTTCAGCGGAGAAAACCCACCAGGTCAGCGAAATGTTCTTGAGTTTGAATAGAGATGAGATTGCTGCATTGGGCTATATGCATCCAGGTCGAGTAGATGTCATTGGTGCCGGATCACTCGTTCTTTCGAGGATTATGACGCTTACTGGAGCGGAAGAATTTGTTGCATCTGAGTCAGATATTCTCGATGGAATGGCTTGGTCTCTTGCCGACTAATCCTGCGCAAGTCGCACCACGCGTTCGTTCGCTCAAGGTTCTTGATAAAGAAATAATTGGCTGCGATGCATGTAAGCGTTTAGTGAAGTGGCGCGAAGAAGTTGCAGTGACAAAACGACGCGCCTACCAAAATGAAAAGTATTGGGGAAAACCGATTACTGGCTTCGGACCAGTCGATGCAAAGTTGATGATTGTGGGCCTTGCACCGGGAGCTCATGGCGCAAATCGCACCGGAAGGATTTTTACCGGAGATAGTTCAGGCGATTGGTTATATCGCGCGCTTTATAGAAATGGTTTAGCAACTATTGAGACCAGCACATCTCGCAATGATGGCCAAGAACTTATCGACACTCGAATTGCTTGTGCTGTGCGATGCGCTCCACCGGGAAATAAACCATTACCGAAAGAGGCCATAACTTGCCAACCATGGCTGGTTCGAGAATTCCAATTACTTTTCCCAACGGTCCGTACTTACTTGGCGCTCGGTTCCATTGCATGGAAGGCGACTCTCGATGTTTTAGGCGAGTTAGATGAAGATTTGCCGAGAAAGCGCCCAAAGTTCGGACACGGCGCCCAATTCAAGTTTCGCGGAAGCGACGGGAATATTAGATTAGTAATAGGGAGTTACCACCCGAGCCAACAGAATACTTTTACGGGAAAGTTAACGCGATCCCAATTGGATTCAGTGGTGAAAAAGGCAGGTAGATTTGCCCACGCAGGAAAGCCCCTGTAGCCCAATGGCAGAGGCAGACGACTTAAAATCGTCCAAGTGTGGGTTCGACCCCCACCGGGGGCACCAGCAAACTACATAAGCAAACTAAATAGGCAAACTAAATAAGCGAACTAGATAAGAAATCTAGCGAAGGAGAGCAATGAACAGTTCCAATCCCGTGCTTGGTAAAGCATTTGGACAGGAAGGCCGTCGTGGTTATGCCTCGATGGGAACTATTTCTCAAAATCCAACTCGTGACACTCTAGAAGAGACATATAACGCTCCGGCAGCATCGTCACTTCGCACTGGTCGTATGACCATGGATGATGTCGTTGCTCGCACCGGAATGCTATTTGGAACATCAATTCTCGTTGGCGCAGCTGCGTGGTATTTCAATTTCGGCGGTGCAGCGTTGATGGTTGGATTTATCGGCGGACTCGTTACCGCGATGATCGGAATTTTCAGCAAAACTGTTAAGCCCGCTATTTATCTCACTTACGCAGTCTGCCAAGGACTTGTACTTGGAATAATTAGCAACATTTACGAACTCTTCTATCCAGGAATTGTGCAACAAGCAATCGTTGCAACAATCGCAGCCTTCGTTGGAATGCTCTTCCTTTACAAGAGTGGACGTCTTCGCGCTACACCAAAGTTCACACGCATGTTGCTCGGCGCTGCAATTGGTTACTTTGTCTTGGCGCTCGGCAGTTTGATCGGTTCATTCTTCGGTCTTGGAAATGGCATGGGTCTCTATGGCCTCAGCGGCTTTGGTCCATTATTGGCGATCGCTGGCGTTGCCATCGCTTCCTTCTTCTTAATACTTGATTTCGATCAGATTGAAGAAGGAGTACGCGCTGGAGTTCCACAAGAAGAGTCGTGGCGCGCTGGTTTTGGCTTACTTATGACTATGGTCTGGCTCTATCTCGAAGTGCTCCGCTTGCTCGCTATTTTGCGCGGTAATAACGACTAGAAGCAATAACGACGTTACTAACCCTCATTTAGTTGAGGTTTCTGAGAATCCCCGAGACGAGCAGTATTGGTCTCGGGGATTCTTAACGCTGCAATTATTGCTAACGAGAAGACCGCCGCACTCACGCCAATCGCTGCGCGATATGAGAAGTAATCAGAGACAAAACCAAGTAAGACCGGTCCCACCATCATTCCGGCATCTCCCGACATCTGCCAGAAGGCATATACCTTGCCACTCTTTCCTTTAATTACATCACCAATAATTGCGCCAGCTGAAGCGGCGAAACCTGCTCCTAGCCCCATCACAACCATTGCGCCCATGTACATATAAAGATTATTCGTAACTACAAGAAGCGCTAAGGCCAACATAACGATTGAAAATCCAAGAAGTATTACGGGTTTACGGCCATTCTTATCGGAGTACTTTCCGGCCCGCACCATCACGCTTCCTTGTGCGATAAGTGCAACAGTAAAACTCAATCCAACAATGGAGGCGCTAGCGCCGAGATCTTCCACAACAAAGAGCGGCAGAATTGAAGAGCGCATTCCAAAGAGCACCCAGCTGCCAAGAAAAGCAAGGAAGAGCGAATAAAGGTACGGCTTAATTTGGAGCGCCTCACGAATTGTCAGCGCACGTTCCTCAGAAACTTTTTCTACTTTAGCGCCCAGCCTGCTTTCATGTAGATAAATTAGGGAGACAGTTCCTGCTGCAACAAGTAGAGCAGAATAAATAAAGAATGGTGCGCGAGGGGAGAGAGCAATAAGCGCGCCTCCGAACGCGGGGCCTGCGACACCGCCGGCAATAAAACCACCGTTATATAGCGATTGCGCGCGCCCCCGTTGATTATCGGCTACTACTCGCAAGATGAGCGCCCCCGCAGAGACAGAGAACATGGATGAACCAAGTCCGCCTGCGGTTCGGAATATGAGTAGTTGTTCATAACTCTGTGCAAGTCCAGCCAGCACTGTGAATCCCGAGACCATGATGAGTCCAAACCCAAGAACTACCCGTTCACCAAATCGATCCACTAATTTTCCAGAGAAGAGTCCGGAGACAAATCTCATAATTGCGAATGAAGAGATGATTAATCCGATCAGGGTGTTGGAAACCCCAAATGTCTTCGCAAAGATTGGAATTGCGGGGATGATTAATCCAAAGCCAACTGCCACCAAAAATGAGATAGTTGTGAGAACAGATACTTCTTTGGGAAGACCTTTAAAAGGTGAATTGAATTGAATCTTGATACCAGCCTTTATCCCAGCGCCTCGCCCGCAGCATCTTGTCGTGCTGAGGCATGGCTAGCGCTATCTTGGAGTGGTTTTTCCTCCAGCGCTAATGCGAAGAAGAAGGCAAGGGCTACAACAGGGAAAGCAAAGAGAAATACAGTGTGGAATGAGGATGAGAATGCTTCCAAGACTATGGTTTTAATTTCAATCGGAAGCGTTGAGATTACCTCAGTATTAGCGCTGAGGGAATCAGCAAGTGATGGATCCACAGCTGCTAGTTGACCTGGGTTTGCCGAAGCGAAATTTGCAAAGTTGTTTTTGAGATTTTCAGCTACCCGATCGCTGAGTACTGTGCCAAAAATCGCGGTACCGAATGCTCCGCCCAAAGTACGGAAGAAAGTATTTGATGAAGTGGCAATTCCAAGATCTTTGAAATCGACAGCGTTCTGTAGCGCAATGACGATGGTCTGCATACAAAGACCTAATCCGCCACCGATAATGACTGCAAATATCGCAATCTGCCAATAAGGAGTATCAACTCCTGCGGTGCTCATCAAGAAGATTCCCAAGCTCATAATTACCGTCCCGACAACGGGGTAGACCTTATATTTGCCGGTCTTGGTAATCATGCGACCGCTTGTGACGGTAAAAGTCAGAATACCGAGCATCAAAGGAATCAATTTCAAGCCAGCAGAAGTCGCAGAGTTACCTTGAATAATTTGGAGATAGAGCGGGAGCATGATGATTGCACCGAACATGCCTGCGCCGATGATGAATCCAATTATTGATGTGAGGGTAAAAGTCCGGTTCTTAAATAATTCGAGCGGAAGAATTGGTTCGACTGCTTTCCCTTCCCAGATCACAAAAAGTGTAGCCACAACTAAGCCGCCAATGATCGCTAGAAGAGTACGTCTCTCAGTCCAGCCATTTTCTGGTCCGAGCACAGATAGTCCAATAAGAATGGAGGAGACTGCAATAACGAGAAGGAGCGCTCCAAGATAATCAATTTTATGTTCGCGCTTTACCTTCGGAATATGAAGAACCATGGCAGTTACGGCCATTGCAAGAAGTCCAAAAGGAAGATTGATGTAGAAAATCCAACGCCAACCTGTGATGCCTAGGATGGTGTCATTATCGGAGAAGAAACCTCCGAGTAATGGGCCAGCAACTGATGAGATTCCCCAAACTGCACCGAAGAGCCCTTGGTATTTTCCGCGATCGCGTGGGGAGACAAGATCTCCGACAATTACGAAAGTGAGGCCCATCAAACCTCCGGCACCTAATCCTTGAAGCGCTCGAGTTGCGATGAGTTGCTCCATTGAAGTTGATGCACCCGCCAAAAAGGAACCAATTAAGAATATGACGATCGCAAATTGGTAAACCGGACGACGACCGTAGAGATCAGAAATTTTTCCGTAGAGCGGGGTCGATGCTGTTGAAGTTAATAAATACGCGGTAACCACCCATGAGTAATGATTCAATCCATTGAAATCCTCGACAATGCTCTTCAAAGCAGTCGAGACAATTGTCTGATCTAACGCCGCGAGGAGCATGCCTGTCATAAGGCTGCTCATGATGATCATAATCTCGCGATGTGTGAGTGGTTTTGAGTGATCTACTTTTTGTCGACCGAACATGTATTCCTAACTTATTTCTTCAATGCTTTTCAGCGGAGATTTGGCTTGAAGGCTCAAGGTTACTACCATGAAGCAAGTGAAGAGCGTTATTGCAGAGAATCTCGTCAAAACTTATGACAAGGGAAAAGTAAAAGCCCTCAATGGCTTGAGCCTCGATGTTGAAGAGGGAACAGTTTTAGGCGTACTTGGCCCCAATGGCGCGGGCAAAACCACAACAGTAAGAATTCTTGCGACTCTTCTCACACCTGATTCTGGTCACGCTACTGTCGCTGGAATTGATGTGATTGAGAATCCCGATCGAGTTCGTGAAGTAATTGGACTCTCAGGGCAGTACGCAGCAGTCGATGAAACCCTTACTGGCTGGGATAACTTGGTGATGTTTAGTCGTCTCTATCATCTATCAGCTTCGCAATCTAAAAAAAGAGCTGAAGAACTTCTTGAGCAATTCTCATTAACAGATGCTGCAAAGCGTCCCATCCGCACTTACTCCGGCGGCATGCGACGTCGACTTGATCTCGCTGCATCTCTCATTGTTAAACCAAAGATTCTCTTCCTTGATGAACCCACTACTGGACTTGATCCTCGAGGACGTCAAGAAATGTGGGGAGTGATTGAAGGACTTGTAAAGGATGGTACAACTCTTCTACTCACCACCCAGTACTTAGAAGAAGCAGATCAACTCGCAGATGAAATCGCGGTTATTGATAACGGCACTGTCATTGCGCGTGGAACATCAGATGAGTTAAAGCGCCAAGTCGGAGGCGAGCGACTAGAAATCGTTGCAGAATCGCAGGATCTGAAGAAAGTTACCGCCATTGTCGAAAAAATTAGCGGTGGAAAAGTCTTGGTGGAAGAGAGTTCACGACGTGTTTCTGCTCCTGTATCTACCGGTTCACGAGCGCTAATCGACGCAGCTCGAGCTCTAGATGACGAGAAGATTCACCCACTTGATATTGGCTTGAAGCGTCCATCACTTGACGATGTATTTATCTCCCTGACTGGTCATGCGGCTGAAGAGAAACAGGAAGAAGAAGTCGTTGATCCACGCGCACGAAAGAGGAAGAAGAAATGAAGCACGCTATCTCTGATTCTCTTGTGATTACAAAGCGCCAATTACTTCAGTTAATACGAATCCCGGAAGTGCTTATTTTCTCTACCATCCAACCTGTTATGTTCGTACTGCTCTTTAGATTTGTTTTCGGCGGTTCAATCTCGACCGGAATCCCTGGAGTTGATTATGTACAGCTGCTCATGCCCGGCATCTTCGTACAGACAGTCGCCTTCACCCTCGCAGGTACTGCTGTCGGTCTCGCTGAAGATATGCAGAAAGGTCTTATCGACCGCTTCCGCTCCCTTCCCATCTCTCGTGCCGCAGTTGTCTTTGGCCGCACGTTGGGAGATGGAGCGCTCAATATCGTTGTTCTCACAGTGATGGGAATTGCGGGATACATCGTCGGATGGAGACCATCGAGCGGTTTGTTTAATATCTTCCTTGGTTTTGCATTTCTTTTACTCTTCGGATTTTCCATGGCATGGGTCGGCGTACTCATAGGACTTTCCGTGAGATCAGCCCGAGTTGCAAACGCGGCAGTCTTTATTGCGGTCTTCCCACTCACATTCTTATCAAATGCTTTTGCTCCCACCACAGGGATGCCAAGGATTCTCCAGTATTTTGCCGAATGGAATCCAGTCTCAACAATGGTGGCGGGATGTCGCGAACTATTTGGACTTCAGAATATCTTTGGAGTCACTGCAAACTCTTGGCCCAGCCAGAATCCATTGGAAATGTCATTGATTTATATGGTTTTAATCATGGCAATCTTTATTCCGCTGAGCGTGCGGAAGTACATCAATACCGCGTCGAAGTAATTCTTCTTAGCTATAGATTTCTGCGTTAAGAATCTTCACTGCAATGTTCTTGCCGTTGGGTGCGGTGTAGGACTTCTCTTCGCCGACTTTTGCGCCCATAACTGCAGCTCCGAGTGGTGATTTCTCACTGTAAACATCGAGATCGCCTGATGCAATTTCGCGAGATCCGAGCAAGAATTGCATCTCATCGCCCATGATTTCAACAGTGACTTTCATTCCTGGAGCAACAACTCCATCTGCGCTAGCAGGAGCAGTTCCAATCTCAGCGTTTTCGAGCATATGTTTGAGTTGGCGGATACGCGCTTCCATTTTGCCTTGCTCTTCGCGAGCAGCGTGATAACCGCCGTTCTCTTTGAGGTCTCCCTCGGCACGAGCAGATTCAATTTTCTTCACAATTTCGGAGCGTCCAGTAGTTTCTAGATGCGCCAACTCTGCAGAGAGGCGATCTGCTGCTTCTTGGGTTAACCATGTCTTACTCATAAGAGGCATAAGGGTACTTACTTCAGCTCTGTGCTGCACGACAGTCCAGAACCGCAGCATTGACCGGCGCAATACGGGCGGGGATGGTGCGGGAGATAGTGATGCGCGAGGTGGTAGATGCCGGGACTTTATCTTCAATTTCTCCAACCACGTTCTTATCGATATCGCGCGCAACTAATGTGCAGGTAAGTGGGAGGCTCGGGTTACGTCTTTCAACTAGATAAGTGATATCGATGGAAGCTGATTTCTCGTTTTGAAAACTAACGAGGGTGAATCGAATTTCTGGATTTGAATGATGCCATGCGCTCCACATTAACCACGGGAAACCAAGAACAAAAAGTATCGCTGCTGGGATTTTCCAGCGACTTTTACGCTTAATTCCATATCTTTGGGCCAGCAATTCCTGCCTTTCTGGGGGCAGGTTTGAAAAGTTGGCGCTCATGGGAGAATGATGTCATGGAACAACCTGTATATGACGCTGGAGTTGCTGGCTCACTCACAATGATCTTTCTAACTCTTGCCACCGTTATTTTGCTTCGTAGTTTCTATAAGCGATGGAAGCGAATGGATGAGCGTCGTATCAAAGATGAAAAAAACTAATTCACGAACGCGCCAGACCACTCTGCAGAAAGTTGGAGTCGGGCTTATTGTTTTAACCTTATGTGGCGCATTTATTCGATTGGGATTGTGGCAATTAGATCGCGCTGCTGACTTAAAAGAATTACAAAAGCCATATGTGGAACAACCTGTGATTCCATTAACCGATGTTGCATCTCCTTCTGCAAACCTCCAAGACAGCGCAATCAATCGCATCGTTACTTTCTCAGGACGTTATCTCGCCCAATTCGATGCACCTGGACAAATTGATAGCTCAGGTGAAGTAAGAACTTGGCTAGTTGGGCTACTTGAAGTTAATGGCGGCGGAGCAATTCTTGTGGTGCGAAGTGATAATCCCAGTAATGTAGAAAGTGAACTTCCCAAAGGCGAAGTTTCAGTTGAAGGAAGATTGCTGGTTCGCCAATTTGAAGATCGGGCCGACAAGAAGGGCGATCAACTCAGCAGATTAGATCCTTCGCTCCTGGTAGGAACTTATGACCTACCTGTTTTCGATGGCTATGTCGCTGCACGTTCAGAGTCTCTTGATGGAAAAGTTTTAACACTCCCACGAGTTAAGGTTGAGCCGGCCAGACCGACCGTGCCAGGCTATTACTGGCAGCACATCTCTTATGTTGTTATTTGGTGGCTTATGGCCCTGGTAGTACTTTTTCTACCGTTATATGGTCGCAGGCGTAGGAGTGAATTAGATAGAGAAGTGGAGCGCACATGAACGGCGTCATCAAGCGTTATCGAGTAATGGCTTTGGCGGCAGGCGTTATGTCGCTGCTGCTCTGGTTTGTGGAGCTTCCCGTCGTATACCTCTTGGATAATCCTGATTTAGCCGCGAAAGTTAAATGGATTCCCTTTGTTCATGGGTACGTTTATGCCTTCTATGTTCTGGCAGCCATTCACTTTACGGCGCGCGCTCGTTTCACAATCAAGCGGATGATTCTTTTCATTCTGGCAGGAACTCTGCCGGTTGCATCCTTTATTGCAGAGCGGAGAGTCATGAGGGAATTTCCTCTGAAGTGACCCCAGCGATGACCTTTCGTTCTCTCATCAAGTCAGCCCTCTACCCGATCTATGAGCGTCGGCTGGTTTCCAAACTCGATCTCACCCGAACCCCACACCATATCGGCGTCATCCTCGATGGAAATCGGCGATGGGCAAAGGAGAACCCTTCAGTAACGGGTGATACATCTTCATCTCGTGGCCATCGCGCGGGGGCAGAAAAAATCATTGAGTTACTTACTTGGTGTGAAGAGACTGAGATCAATGTTGTAACGCTCTGGTTGTTGTCGAGTGATAATTTAAAACGCACTCCAGAAGAAGTTCAATCCCTCATTGCAATTATCGGCGAGACCGTAGAAGCGTTAAGTTCAACAGGGCGTTGGAAAATTCATCCCGTCGGTTCCTTAGATCTGCTACCCGAAGAGTTGCGTATGCGACTCAAAGCGGCTGAGAGTAAGACTGCAGGGATTACAGGTATCACAGTAAATGTTGCTATTGGTTATGGCGGTCGAATAGAAATTGTTGATGCGGTGAAGAGTTACATGCATGAGGCCAAGTCAGCTGGAAAAGATCTCGAAGCAGCGGCCGACGAGCTAAGCGCTCAATCCATCGACCGTTATCTCTACACCGCTGGCCAACCAGATCCTGAACTTGTCATCCGTACATCAGGGGAGCAGCGCTTAGGTGGATTCTTGTTATGGCAGAGCCATCAATCCGAGTTCTACTTCTGTGAGGCTTATTGGCCGGATTTTCGTCGGGTAGATTTCTTACGCGCTCTACGTTCCTATGCGGCAAGAGAGCGACGTTTAGGTAAATAAAAAAACCTCAACCTCTACTTGAGCGTGTCGCCAAAGTACTGCCCACTCCAGGATTTACCTTTTGTTCTGACGGCGTCGTCCCCCACTTTTCAGGTGAAAAGTGCCTGATACAACAGAATATAAGAGAACAAGAAGGAGTTTCTTGGCCCGTAGCAGCTCCGAAGGACGCAAGACATATGTCCTAGATACCAGCGTCCTGCTTGCAGATCCCTCCGCCTTCTTCCGCTTTGATGAGCATGAAATCATCATCCCAATCGCTGTCATCGGTGAATTAGAGTCAAAACGCGATCATCCTGAACTTGGATATTTTGCAAGAGCCGCACTTCGTCAATTAGATGATTTGAGAATCTCTCACGGCAGACTCGATAAACCATTGAAAATCACTGCTTCTGGAGGCACTCTCTCCGTGGAGCTTAATCACACAGATACATCGTCATTGCCTCATGGATTTTTACGCGATGGCACAAATGATTCACGAATTCTTGCAGTGGCCAGAAACCTTGTCAGTGAAGGAAAAGACGTCGTTCTCGTAACTAAGGATTTACCACTTCGGGTCAAAGCATCATCTGTCGGAATCACCGCTGAGGAGTATCGCGCTGAACTCGCTCCGAATAGCGGCTGGACCGGAATGGTTGAAGAGACCGTTGGTAGCAAATTAATCGATGCTCTTTATGCTGGTGAAAAAGTAAGCGATCCCCTCACGAAAGATCTGCCGTGCCACACCGGCGTCGTTCTCCACTCTGAAAAGGGAAGTGCTCTAGCTCGAGTTACTTCCGATAAATCTCTGGTCTTGGTTCGCGGTGATAAGAGCGCTTTCGGAATACATGGCCGTTCTGCGGAACAAAGAATCGCATTAGATCTTCTCCTTGATAATGAGATCGGAATTGTTTCGCTCGGTGGTCGCGCTGGAACCGGCAAGTCAGCGCTCGCGCTCTGTGCAGGTTTAGAAGCGGTTCTCGAACGTCGTCTCCATAAAAAGATTGTGGTCTTCCGCCCGCTCTATCCCGTCGGTGGCCAAGAACTGGGATACCTACCTGGAACTGAAGGCGAGAAGATGTCGCCTTGGGCCCAAGCCGTCTTCGATACTTTGGGCGCTCTGGTCTCCAACCAAGTTATTGAAGAGATTATGGATCGGGGACTTATTGAAGTCCTACCGCTCACACACATCCGCGGTCGATCGCTTCACGACGCATTTGTGATCGTTGATGAAGCTCAATCGTTGGAGCGCGGAGTTCTACTCACCGTCCTCTCTCGAATTGGCCAAGGCTCCCGAGTTGTCCTGACCCATGACATCGCCCAACGCGACAACCTCCGCGTCGGTCGCCATGATGGCGTCGTCGCCGTTGTTGAATCACTGAAAGGGCACCCGCTCTTTGCACATGTAACCTTGACGCGGTCCGAGCGCTCCCAGATCGCTGCCCTTGTAACCGAGCTACTCGAAGACCCCGTCCAGCTCTACGCTTAGCTAAGCCATAAAACCCTCGAAAATAGGGGTTTTACTACAAAACGGATAAATCGGACTTTATACGGGCTGAACAGGGCTTTTCTTCTCCACAATTCCTGTGAGATTGAGTTTTTTTCCGCCACTCGCAGGTTTTAATTTGCGACTCACCCTCTCCTTTGTCACCCTAAAGCCCAATTCCCCCCAATTAGAACCTCAATTGAGAGATCAACTAGAGGAGGTAGAAGCATGCTGAGACGACGAGCCGTTGTCGCCGCGATGGCTTTTGCGACCCTATTTATCTCCTCAGTCGAGGTTACCTACGCTCAACCCGCCACCAATGGCGAGGTTGAACTCTTGGTCTCCGCCCCAGCTGCAGAAGATCTAAAGGCAGCGGTCTCCACCGAATCGGAGCCAACCTGGCCAACCTTGATAGAGATGAGCGATCGCTCCTCAGTCCTGGCCTGGGACATGATGATGGTCTCCGTCATGATTAAGAAAGTCGAACAGGCTCGCACCCCCGAGGGCGCACGTGCAATTGGCGAAGAGATGGCGAAAGAGAAATACGGTTGGGGTAGCAAGCAATTTGAATGTCTCAATACTTTATGGACCAAAGAGAGCCACTGGAATTACAAGGCCCGTAATAAGCGCACTGGCGCTCACGGCATTCCACAAGCGCTACCTGCAACAAAGATGGAGATTATTGGAACGGACTGGCGCACCAATCCAGTGACTCAGATTCAATGGGGTCTGCACTACATCGATGTGCGGTATGAAACTCCTTGCAAAGCGCTCGCTAAATTTAAGCGCTCCCGCTACTACTAGTTTTCTGGCTTCGAGCTGATCGTCAAAGGCTTCGAAGTTTCGGCGAAGAAATCACTGCCCTTGTCGTCAACAACAATAAATGCTGGGAAGTTTTCAACCTCGATCTTCCAGATTGCTTCCATGCCTAGATCCTCGTAATCCAAGACTTCAACTTTCTTGATGCAATCTTGGGCAAGGCGCGCTGCGGGACCACCGATCGATCCAAGATAAAAGCCTCCATTTCTCTTACAAGCATCGGTCACTTGCTTGGAGCGATTTCCTTTAGCAAGCATGACCATCGATCCACCTCGCGACTGGAAGTATTCAACGTACGAATCCATGCGCCCTGCAGTCGTCGGGCCAAAGGAGCCAGAGGCATAACCAGCAGGAGTTTTTGCGGGGCCCGCGTAATAGACCGGGAATTTCTTGAAGTAATCGGGAAGTTCTTTTCCAGAGTCGACGAGTTCTTTAAGTTTGGCATGGGCTAAATCGCGCGCCACAACTAAGGTTCCTGAAAGTGAGAGTCGAGTCTTAACTGGGTGCTTAGAAAGTTCAGCCAAAATCTCAGCCATCGGCTTATTGAGATCAATATTGACGACATTGTCGTTGAGATGTTCATCGGTGGTTTCGGGTAGGAAGTGAGCGGGTTCGGTCTCTAATT
>Ga0214917_10002977_pt1 | contig 20110 bp, 28 predicted proteins | sample LL_1208_BB_MetaG_FD_177983 | JGI IMG/M metagenome (GOLD analysis project Ga0214917, IMG submission 177983) | Freshwater microbial communities from Lake Lanier, Atlanta, Georgia, United States - LL_1208_BB | ecosystem: Environmental > Aquatic > Freshwater > Lake | place: USA: Georgia | collected...
TAATAGGTGTAAGGACTAATTATCCAGTTTATAATTTTTCTAATCATCTCTTTCTCCTTTAAACCACTGTTTACTATAAAGTCTTATTTTAAGAGCTGTTTTGTGTTTTGAAGATAATATCATAGACAGTGTTCTTAGTTTTCCATACTTAACAATACTATCATTTATATCTTTGCAGTTGGACCAATCAGGAAAACTCACACTCCAATTTTGTTCAATGGCCTGTGCTACAATTTTAGGACCTTCGTGATCTCGATCTGGTACTACAATGACTTCTTTATTTAAGGAATTGATTAAGGAGATCTGCTGAGAATTTAATTCGCTGCCTAGTATAGCCACACCATCTATGCTGATAGCGTCAAATGGTCCTTCAGATACTATGATAAATTTTCTTTCATAGTTTTGATTATCAAAATTAAAAACATATCCAGGTTGTTGTTCACTGATATATTTAGGCTTATGGTCTGTGATTCGTCTAGCAGTATATCCTACAATTAGTCCTTGATATCTAAATGGAATAATAACTCTATCTATATAATTTGGAGACCAATAAAAATCAAAATCGAATGGATTATCAAACCCTCTATTAACAACGTAATTTATTATGCTAAGGTACTTTTCTACTAATTCTTTTGCTGGTTCTACTTCCATGATTTTAGCCCATTCGGTCAAGGGTTTAGCTAGTTCAGGTAGTTCTCTGTTATCAAACTTTGGTATTAGGCTAGCATAATTATTTTTTTCTAATTCATCTTTAAGTTTCAGACTTTCAAAAGAACATTTGCTAATTAGGTCATCTGACACATTAATCCAGTGCAAGAATTTTTTAAATTTTAATGTAAGCATTCTACCAGATTGCCAACTAGTTTTAAAACCGCAATTAAAACAGTGATAGCTAATATGATCGCCGTTTAAGATAATTCCACCGCGTTGTCTGTTATCTTGTCCTGTGCCCATATGGTGACAACACACCGCATTAAAGCTGATCCAGCCACTGGGTGTGGTTTTTCTTTTGTAGGGCAGATGACTAAACACTGTGTCTATGATAAGGCTCATAGCATTAGTTTAGCGTCTCACTAGGATTCTGTCAATCTTTCCGGTATTGCCTGTGTCCAATACGTATTTTATTCTAGCCCAAACCAAGTTATTGCTATAGTCTTCACCAGTATAGGTCTTGGTCACCGATGATGTACTGCTGGTCACAGCGAATGATTCAACTGTTCTCCAATCTGTAGCAGTGCTGACGACTACATCTTCAGTAAATTGTACATCAATTGTGCCCTCAAACAGCTCCAAGTAAAAGTCAAAATTTACAGTTTGAACAGTGCTTCGATCGTTGGGTTGATTTATTTCTGCTGCTTCGCTATAGTAGGTATAGACAAAAGGTTCTACATTATCGTCTACCATATAATGGAATCTGTCTATTTCAATAGGTGGTAATTCCTTTGGCATCACATGACCTATAAGGTCTAGTGTTCCGCTTAGACCAAACTGTGTATCTCCATAAACTGGGCTACGAGTGCCATCAGAATTGTCTATATAAATGGTATAGTGCAGGAATTGTGGGGCCAGACTGGCCAATACTCTAGCAGGAATAGTCACAGTGGCCAGACCTGGCGTCAACAAATGAGTTACTGTGGCTGTATAGATTTCCTGATCTAGTTGATCCATTAGTACACAGCGTATAGTTTTGTCGCTGACTGTGATTCGTTTTTGTTCACTGTTTTTAAAATCAAGCAGTAGTTCATTATCTAGTCCTTTATAGATTTTAAATTTACGTTGATACACGATTCTATACTCCGTATTATGAGCAGTCAAATCAGCAGTTATTTCCATTCGGTTTGGATATAAATAAGCGGTAATTTTTTGCATTGGTGATTCGCCTCAACTTTATTTATGGCTAAATTAAGAGACAATATACAACAACAGCTACCTTTTATCAGTGTTTTACATTATGGTGATGAAGAATACGTAGGAATTATCATTAATCAAGATCAACATGTTACCAGTTTTTTTGACCTTGCTATGATAAAGAACAATGAAGAAAAAAGCCTCCTATTGGAAGTAGGAGAAATATGGTGGTGGGAAAGTAATCGTCAGATACCGATCAGTATATTTTGTCGTAAAGAAGTAGAGCCATTCAAATATGCCATAAAGACCTTCAACAGCAAGGATGTAAGGTTAATACTAGGGCCCACAGTAAACTTATTAAATCTCACCATAAAACGAGTCAAGCGCAAACAGGTTCAATTAATCAGAGCGCCCAAGCGTATCTAATCAAGCATATTCGTAACTTATAGATTCGCAGATCAAGTTCATTTGTACAACAATAGCAGCAGCATAGGCAGTGGCATGACTTTTTTTAAAGTAGTATTCGTCACCTTCTGGTTTGGTCCATACTTCGTTCATCACCGTAGTCCAATCTTTGCCAATCAGATAGCGTTTCGCGGGGCGTATCAGGGCCAAAACTGCCGCTAGCTGGGGTATTGTCCTTGGTTTCATTTCTCTTAAGATCGAACCATGTCCGTTGACGTGAAAGAGCAAATTGACGAAATCGTCCTGTTCTAGTAGTTCCCATAATGGCTCCTGATTAAGTAGTAGGCTAAGATGTTGTTCATTTTTAATATCTTTATACACACTGGCATTTAAGAAATCGATTTTAAAGTATCCTCGTTGTTCTGCTGTACGATAATCAAGTGAACTCAAACCTGTAAGAGGATTATAAGGAATAGGCTGTACATAGATACCTGTATTGTGTGCTACAAGTTTATCCTTGTCCAGTCTACTGGCCTTTATGTGGGTAATTTTATTCAAAATTTGATTTCTATCAAAGAAATCTATATCAATGTCAGGCATTAGTGAATAACCTTTGTTTCAAACAACATTAATGGTAAATGATCAGCTAGGTATTGAGCATAGGTTTCTGCGTCATCATCTGTGTCAAATCCACTTAGAACTACGGCAACAGTTCTATCCGAGTTATTAAACATAATTTCAATGTTTATATCTGTATCTTTGTATATCATAGCTCTGCCTCCTGCACTACCTGTTTTACCAAGTCAATATCCCAAGTTTGTCTATGAAACTTTTTGATCCATAAATTGGGATCTATAATTGTACTTATTGAAGAAAGCTGATCATCTCTAAAATTAGCCAGCATATCTTTGCCGGTAGGGCTATTCAATATCAGCCAAGGACTTACTTTACCATCTTTTATGTCAAATACAGCACGATTAGTGCTGACATATCTAAAGTAGTGATTCCACAGACTGTTAAAATCCTTAGCCCAAGATTCCATATGATTTATAGATCTTTCCAGGGCAGTCTCCACGCTTTCTGTGTGTATTAGGTTTACTATATATTTTTGATAAAGATCCTCTCTGCACCAATGGTCCAATTTAACTCCGCTAGTTACCACATAGTCTATAAATTTTTCAGGATAAAGTGGATTTACATTAGCAATAAAGCTGCCGAATTTCACAAAGGCAGTATAGTAAGGGCTTTTTGTAAACTCATCGTAGGTCTTTGTTTCATTCTGATTTTGTGTTAGTTGATAGAATCTATTATAAGTTTGGAATCCTGCTAGATTTGCCCTAGTATCTTTACTCATATATCTGCGTTTTTGTTCGCACATATGCACTGCCAATGTTTTTTCTTGAGTAAACTTAGATTTACAGTATCTACAAACAAATGGATTATTCACAGAAAGTTGTAGCATGTTTAAATCAGATCTGCGATTTCTTTATCACTATATCCGTGATCTTTGGCCAGTTCTTTCAGCTCCTTTTTAGTATAAAGTTTGGCCATGAGATCAATTTCATCATCTTTACGATCAGGGTAAATTTCACTTAGAAACTTTGTTGATTTGTTCATGGCCTGATCCTTCTTTTTCATGCCTAACCATTCGTGGAAGAATATTTTCTTGCTAGGATGATGGCACATACACAGTAACATCCATAATAATTTAGGATGCTTTTGTAAATCATTCCAATATTTATTAAAATATTCATTAGTATAGAGTATGAAATGTCTTTGTATTTCTTTGTTCTGACCTTTCACATTGCTCACATATCTATTCAATAGATAAAAACTATTCTTCAAGTCCTTTCTTTCATTATCCGATAGTTCATCCCATAGAGGTTTGAAGTCCATATCTACAGCCGCTAGTTTTTCTTTTAAACTAAGTTTTTCACTCATTTGCTATGCTCACTTTGGATTATCTTTTGATAATCTATATAGTATTATAGCATTTTCCATAACTCTTTGTAAAGCCGGATTGGTTTTCGCTTCTTGCCTCACTTCGTTCCATAAAATATGATTTTCTAAATCAGCTTGTCCTTCGCTGTGTCGTATACCAACGATAAATTTTTCGTCAGACCCAAATTCTCTTGCGTAGATAGTAGCACCATTATCCGGGCTTTCATAGATATATTGATGTCCAGGTTTAAGTTGTCCCATGTTAGTCCTTTCTAAATCCCACAGTTTCTCTTTCTATATCATCGTGGTCAAATTCTGCCCAATACAATTCAAATGCTGTAGTGTCTGATAAAGCTTCAAACTGATGATATTCTCCAGGAGCCACTTTAGTATATTGGCCTTCTCGTAGAATAGTTTCATCTACTAGGTCATAGTTGTTTTTCCATACACGAACAGATAAACATCCTCGTTCAACATAGAAACCATTCCATTTGTGTTTGTGCTTGTGTTTACTACAGACACCCCCTTTTTTAATTTCTATACGGTGAAATTCTAGCACACCGTTAGCCTCTAATAATTCAGTTACACCCCAAACTTTTCCTGCTTTCATTTTTGTCCTCACAGTATCTTACTAAGGTCGATCATTTCACTTTGACGACTTATTTCTTTTACAAAATAAGCGCAACTGGGTTTTGGTTCAGCGTTTAGTGGTACTGCCAGTAATTGATTGTTTTTCATTTTAGGAAAATACCATTTTACGTCATTATAAAAATTAATAATTTCTATTTTATAAAATTCTACCTTAAACCCGCTCAATGGGTTAAAACAAAAGGCTTCAAATCCTCTATCATTTAAGCTGGTAAGTGGTAAGATTTCTATATCGCAAGCACTGGTACTATCACCCACAGCAATATTCCAATCAATAGGCATAGTAATTTCATTTTCTCCTATTTTTAGCACCATAGCAGGGCTATTAAAGCTTTCTAAAAATATTAATGGCATAAAATAAAAATCTGGATTACGATTATCACTATTATCTAAAACTGCGAATCTCATATCGTCTTCTACTTCATCGGGTAAGTTATTTAGGTCGAATGCCCTATTGTCTAAAGTTAAAATCTGCATATTATTTCCAATCAATCTTGTCATGTGTAAAAGGATATCGAGCTTCCTTATAAAATTTTTTCCGTTGTGTAAGATGTCGTTTGGCAAACTTACAAGTACTGGTTATATCCCAGATTTGTACGAAGTCTTTATCTTCGGCCTTTCTAATGCCTCGCCCAATACTTTGTATAACCCTGACAAAGCTTTTTCCGGGTTCCAAAAGAACCAAATTAAAAATCCGAGGAATATTAATACCCACAGCGGCCACACCATAAGTCGCCACAATAATCTTGTTATCCACTGTTTTAATTTCATCATACTCTTCTTTTCGATCTTTGGTTTTTACTTCTCCTGATATGAACACTGAGTCTTTTAAAATTTCCACTAAATGTTTACCAGTATCTAGTCTATTAACTAAGACCAATGTGTTTCCACTTTGTGATATACCTTGTACCATATTGGCAATATATCTAACTCTATCTTTGTCTGTTACCAAATATTTGTTTTCTTCTGCATAGGTTTTAAATTCTGGCAAATCGATTAGTTGAGCAACATTAACGTGACAATTGCTCAACACTCCTGTTTCTTGGAGTTCATATGCACTTACACGGTTAATCAATGGTCCTATACTGGCAAAAATTGCTTGATTTTCATAATCTTCTTTAGGAACCGTGCCTGTTAGTCCCCAACGTATCGGAGCATTAGAAAGATTCTGAGTTAATAGTTTTTTTAGCACTGCGGCCTTAGCCATATGTACTTCGTCCACGATCACTGTGGTAATATTTGATAAAAATTGATCAAGTAATTCCGCATCTTTCAAGCTATCTTTGCTTTTTTTATCTAGTATGTTAAGACTTTGCCAAGTGCATATTGTATGTGTTCTAGCTAATTCTTTACGATCCCCGTAATAGACACCAACATCTAATTTACAGTTGCGAAAGTCTTCTTCTGTTTGTTCTACTAGACTTTTATTTGGTACAATAGTAATTGTTCTTCCGTAAGGTTCGCACAATTTACTCAGAGTAGCAGTTGTTATTGTTTTACCAAATCCAGTTGCGATTTCTTGTAGACATTGTGGATTAGAAAGAAATTTATTAATAACTTCTACTTGATCTTCACGTAATCTTATAGGCTGGCCTTGATAGATATGTCCTTCAGGCCAAGTTTGATCTTTCCAGTAATCTGTAGTAATTTTTTCAAACTGAATATCAAAGGTATTTCTATGATCTTCAATCTCAGCAATATCAACATTAGATTTTTCCAATACATCTATTATTTTAGGTAGTTGATGTAGATATCCTGTACCTCCTAGGCCAAATAAGGTCAAGCTGCCATCCCATCTTCCAAGTTTATAAGCTGGTCGATATCTGGCAGTAGGATCGAGATACTTAAATGTATTTGATAATTTTTTACGTACTTCTAAGGAGAGACCTTCTATTTTTAGATTAACCTCATCTCTTATAATTAGTTTACATGATGGCATCATTAGTTCCTGATATAGAACCAATAATAGGTTCTATTGTATTATAATAAATTTGTAAATCTACAGAACTACACCACTTGCTAGTTTTGCTTGATGTAAAGCTATTAGTATAACTGACTACACTGTTAGGGTACCAATCACTGCGTAGAATAAACTTGGGTAATTGATTATTAGCAATAGCAACAATTAAGGAATTTTTATCTAAACGTTGATTTAAATTATGTTCTGTGATATATTTGTTAAACATTATATTAGTATCTTTATTATTGTCAAATCTAAAGTATACTCTAATTTTTTCTTTATCTAACAAAGAATTTACTGCTATATTTAAATTTTTGATAGCCTCTAATGATCTTAAACTATTATGACCGTCTAAAATCATTAATAATGGAAATCTTTTTAGATCACACAATGACTTTAAAATATTTTCAATTGTCTGATCCTGAGGTGAAATCCATATTTTAGCTTTTAATCTGTTAGCAAGCTTAAAAGTCAAAGACATATCAGTATTTTCGAAATTATAGCGATATTGATATTTTATTCTTCTATCCAACAACAATAGTTGATTATCTATATTATCTCCTAGTTCCTGTTTTAAACAATTTAGAATAATAGGATTTAAGATACAGTCTATTTCATTTACAGAAAAAGATTTGTTTATGATATTATTAATTTGATTATAAAAATCAACTAAAGATTCTGAAATTTCAAACTTGTAGGGCCTTAATTTATCTAAGACTAATTTTATATTTTTTTCTGTAAAAGGAATGGAGAAAAGTCTATTAGATTTGTTTATAACATTACCTTGAATTGATTTAGTTAATTCTGTAAAACTGTTTTGGATACGACTATTATGTGTAAATTCAACAAAAAAATAATTCAATTCATTCTGTTTAGTATAGATTTTTTTGACTACCTGAAGAACTCTAAATGACTTAGACCATAATGGATTCTTAATGAGATCAAAGTCTTTGCCCAAGAAATTTAAAAATATGTTTTGATTTTCAATCATAATCTTTAGTAGCAAATTTCCTTGATTTTTGGTGAAAAAATTGCCACCTGTAACTTGCTTATGTAGACTAATTAAAATTTTCTTATCTCTGATAGGAATGTCAACATTTTCAAGAAACTGATTTTTTTGTACTAAATCTATGAATAATTGATCTACAGTGTTCATGCTATTATTTTACACAAACTTGACATAAATGTCAAGTTTTTACAATAAATTATCCAAAGGGTTTCCTTGAGAAATTTCTTCTAAAGTCCATTCGCAATGACAGATTTTTAATAACCATTCATTTTTGTCAACACTTTCAGGATTTTCTAAATTTTCTAAATTTTTGATAGAAATTGGGTATGCGAGGCTGTCTTTTGAGGTATAAACAGGTATATTAGACAAGGCTGCTTGTATAGCAGTATTACCTAAAAGATTTAAAACTATATGTGCTCTAGCAAAGTCTTCTACATGATCAAAGTCATCATAGGTTCCTGCTATTTTTTGAGGTATTCTTATTTCTGCCCCGATTCTTGGCAAGGATTTACACCATTCGAAGTCTCTAGGATGTGGTCTAAAAATAATTTTTCGATCAGTGTGTTTTTTTACTTCTTGTATGACATTTTCTAGCCATGTTTCTGGTTTTAGATTTTTGTTCCATTGTTGACTTTTAGAATGTTGTCCACAAATAAGCACATTTTCACCAAAATTATAGAGATTTTTTAGCTCAATACCTAATTTCCTTGGTCTATCTAAATCATAGTTTTCTTTATGATAAAAAAATCCTAAATTATTAATATGTCCAAGACCTACTCGCCAAGTTTTACCCCTTAATAGACCACCCACTTCTAAAATTATAAGTTTTTTTCCCTGTTTTTTAGCTAAATCCCATATTTCTTTGTTAGCTGACATTCGGCCGTTCCATAGTACCGACCATATTACAAAAACGTCAGCAGTTAAGTCATGTTCGACCACTTCATGGCCTAAACTTATAGCACCAAGACCAAAGGCCTTAAATACAGGACCACTATTTAGAGCTCCGAATCGAGGAAAAATTGACACTTTCATGATGTTGATAAGTAATAATAGTATTTAATGGTGGATAGATGTCAAAATATACAGTTGTCACAACTTTTAATGCCAAAGGCTATGATCAATATGCTCAAAAATTTCTAAGGACCTTTGATGAAACTTGGCCTAAGGATGTAAACATATGTGTATATACAGAAAATTGTGAAATTTCAGAAAATTTCACAAATCTAAAAGTAATAGATCTACATCAAGCTAGTGCTGATCTTCTAAGATTCAAAATGACTTGGAAAAATGTACCTAAGGCTAATGGAGATGTTACAGATGACCCAATACGATCAAAAAGGGGTGATGCCGGTAAGGGATTTAAATGGGATGCTATACGATTTAGTCACAAAGTCTATAGTATTTTTCATTGTGCTGATAACATCAGTTCTGAAATATTAATTTGGATGGATGCTGACATGATTTGTCATAGCAAAATCACTTTAGAACAGATAAGTCATCTTATACCTATGAATGTAGATATTTGTTATCTAGGTCGTGAGGGCAAATATTCAGAATGTGGTTTATATTCTATGAATTTAGCCAGTAAAATGACTTTAGATTTCCTAAAAGAATTTAAACGTATGTATGACCAAGCTGAACAAGGAATTTTTCTTCTAGACGAGTGGCATGACAGTTTTGTTTTTGATGAAGTAATGAAAAAATTTCCTCATTTAAGAAAACATAACTGGAGCGCACATTTATCAGACCTTAGACCAACAAAAAGACATTCAAAAGGCGAAGGGCATCCTTTAATAAATTGCGATTGGGGGAAATATCTTGACCATCTTAAAGGATCACGTAAAAATACTGGTAAAAGTCTGCCAACAGATTTAATTATTTCTAGAAATGAAAAATATTGGCAATGAAACAGCATTTTGGTCTTTATTTTCCTGAGTACGACACGCATTTTCCAAGAATGTTAGAAAAAAGTCTCAATAAAGACAATGTCTTAAGGTATCAATGGCGTCAACGTGATCATGCCATAAACATTTGCCATAATAAACGTATCTGTATTGATATTGGAGCTAATGTAGGACTCTGGAGTTGTGATTTAGTCTATAAGTTTGAACAGGTTATAGCTTTTGAGCCTGTAGAAGAATTTAGAGAATGTTTTAGGCGCAATGTGAAGAAAAATAACTATATTATACATCCTGTGGCCTTAGGAAAAACAGAATCATTTATCAATATGAATATAACAGAAGGAAATACCGGGCATAGTCATGTTGATCTCTCAAGTTTAGGTCAAGGTAACATACCTTTACGTACTTTAGATAGTTTTAATTTACTTAATGTAGATTTGATAAAAATAGACGTAGAAGGCTATGAAGAAGAAATTTTATTAGGTGCTATGAATACAATAAAAATTAATAAACCTGTTCTAGTAGTTGAGCAGCAACATCATGAATATAAAAACGACATGATTAATAAGCCTGCTATTAAGATTTTAGAAAGTTGGGGTTATATGGTACAAGCACAGTATAATAAAGATTGGATTTTACAATGTCAAATTTAAAAATAAGATTTTTTAGTGATAGTTTTAAAAGTAAACGGGCAAGCCATCGTCTAAGAGGTGATGTTGTTAGTCAAGCTCTTAGAGAATTAGGGTATGATGCTAAGGTAGTAAGAGATTTTTCAGATGTTGACTCAAATACTATTGTAATTTTTCTAAAAAGAAGTTTACCTCCTTCTATTCAACGTGCTAAAGATCTGGGTGCTAAAACTGTCTATGATTTATGTGAAAATAAGTTTGATGAAAAAGAAGAATATTGTCCTAATTGCGCTCTAGTAGATGTAGTCAGCGTAAACAGTGAACAAATGGCTATTAGCACTAAGAATTACACTGAAAAAGACAGCATATTAATGCCAGATCCTTTCGAAAGGCCAATTTTAGCTCCTAGATTTCGTCCTGGTAAAACTTTAAACATTTTGTGGTTTGGGTCTCAGTCTAGTTTTAAATTTTTACCCCTAATCGAAGTTTGGCAACGTTTAGAAAAAGAAATAGGAAATTATACCTATCACATGATTATGTCAAAACCTCAAAGATTATTAGGTAAGATGCTTAAGAGACAGAGTAAAGGTGAAATTAAAGGTATTAATTTGGATAAGGTTAAAATGTATGATTGGTCTTGGGAACTACAAGGGCAGTTATTAAATGATTGTGATTTGGTCTTGATGCCTGTGATAACTGAAAATTATAGAACAGATACTAAAAGTGCTAATCGAGTGATTGATAGTTTAATTTCAGGAAGATACGTAATAACCAGTCCCTTAGCAAGTTATTTGGAATTTGCTGATTATACATGGCAAGATCCTGATTACATCGCTGGAATTAAACATGCCTTAGATAATCCTAGTCTTATACTCTCGAAAATTAAAGAAGGACAAAAGCATACATTAGAAAATTTTAGTCCTAAAAAATTGTCCAAGGCTTGGATAGAAGAGATTATAGCCAAGGTAGGTTTATAATGGGCAGTCCTAATGACTTAATCTATATTAAAGAAACATGCCCTAGAGTAGATGGCGCTATCTTAGAAATAGGAGCAAGAGAAAACACCACTGGTTTTAGAACCTATTTCTCAGATAAGTGTACGGAATATATTGGAACTGATCTAGTAGAAGGTCATGATGTTGACATAGTCTGTGATTTAATGAATTTTGATAATCCTTTACCAAAAAATTATTTCGATCTTGTTATATGCTGTAGTGTTATGGAACACGTACCAGCTCCTTGGATTTTAGCCGATAATATATCTAATCTTGTTCGTCCAGGTGGTAAATTATATATCTGTGTTCCTTGGTCTTGGAGATATCATCCTTATCCAGAGGACTATTATAGATTTAGTTTTAGAGCTATCGAATATCTTTACCCTCACTTTAACTGGGAAAGATATGCTTATTCGACCGAAAACGAAGGAGATATTAAATGGGTGGAAAAGTCTGCTATAAGCGATCGTAAGATGGTCTATGCTCTACATGACGATTCTGGTCGTAAAATAAAAAAATATCTTTCTTATTTGTTGATTAACATGATAGGAACTAAAAATGTTATCTGAAATAATTGCTGATAGATTATCTAAAAATTTGCCTATTAAACTTCATTTAGGTTGCGGGCATCAAAAATTACAAGGGTATCTAAATGTAGACGGCGAGTTTATGAATTATGATAAGGAGATTATTATACATGATATCAGTCAACCTTTTCCTATACCAAATAACTGTGTTGATGAAATTTTAACTGTTCATGTTATAGAACATTTTAGTAGAGAAATTCCTCCTATAATGTTTAAAGAATTTCTTAGAATATGTAAACCTGGAGGATTTGTGGCTACAGAGTGGCCAGATTTTCTTAAAATGTGTAAAGAAGTTGTTAAAAATCCTGATTGTTTTTGGACTACAGATAAGAGATTAGTAAAGCGAACAATTTCTGGAATATATGGTGACTATGCTAGATATCCAGACCCAGTTATGCTACATAAATGGGGGTACAGCGAAGAAAGTATGATAAAATTACTTACAGAAATTGGGTTTAGCACCGTTCACGCAGAACCTAACAGATATCCTAAAAGTGGTATAGATAGCAGAGTTATTGCGTACAAATAATGGCAGCTAAGATAGTTAAAGAATTAAAAGGTTTCTCAGGAAACCAAATCTTTTTAATGGGTAAGCATGGAAATTTTTTTGTAAGGAAAATAGGAAAGATAGACAGAAACATAGAACGTATGACCGCTCTATCAGCTGAATTTCCTGTTCCTAAAATCGTAAAATTCTCAAAAGAAGCTATTGACATGGAATATATTCATGGCTTGGATATTAAAACTTTTCTTAAAACTAATAACTATCGAATATTACTAAATTTTATTATAAAAATATTAGATAAGTTTAAGGCAGATAATATCATAAAGGATTATTCAAAAATCTATAAACAAAAATTAAATGAAGTAGAGTTAGCGGAAGATATAGTTTTTACCAAAGACGAGCTATATGAAAAATTACCTAAAACTTTACCATCAGGGCAATATCACGGAGATTTTACATTAGAGAATATAATTTATTCTGAAAATAAAGGTTTTTATCTAATAGACTGTGTTCAAATAGAATACGATTCATATATTTTTGATATAGCTAAGATGAGACAAGATTTAGAATTAGGTTGGTTTATTAGAAATGAAGATTATTTTGAAATACAAACTAAATTTATCCAACAAGAACTATTAGAAAAATATCCAGAAGCTGCTAGTAATTATATTCTAATTTTAATGCTATTAAGAGTATACAAATACACCACTAGAGAAAGTTTTGAACGTAATTTTTTAACACAAGGAATTAATAAATTATGGAAATAATTATGCCCGCTGCGGGTTTATCCACAAGATTTCCTAACATGCGACCAAAATATATGTTAACTGACAATACAGGAAAAATGATGTTTGAAAAATCATTAGCTCCTTATCTGGGAAAGTATCATATTACCATGGGTATTTTACAACAACATCAAGACGAATACCAGATAGCAGATTATGTTAAGAAGGAATATAGTAATGTCATTAATATTATAATTTTACCATCTTTAACAAAAGGACCTGCCGATACTGTAAATCAGATTATTAACCAAGCAGGTATATCAGGCGAAATTTTGATTCGAGATTGTGATAGTTTCTTTGACCATGAACCACAAGAAGGCAATTATGTTTGTGTTTCTGACATACAGGATCATGATATTCTTAAACGACTAAGTTCTAAAAGTTTTGTAGTTGTAAACAATCAAGGCATTTTAACAAGCATAAAAGAAAAACAAGTAATATCTAGTAAATTTTGTGTAGGTGGGTACAAATTTGAAGAAGCAGATCTTTTTACCAGAACTTTTGAAAAATTAATAGCATGGCACGACAAGGAAATATTTGTAAGTCATATAATCGAAGATAATCTAAATAATCTACATATTTTTAAAGAAAATCTTGTAACTAACTATATTGATGTAGGCACAGCAGAAGATTGGTTGGACTATAATAAAGTTAACAATTAATTATGTCATTGGCTATTTTTTACAACGGTGATAAAAGACATAATCTCAATATCACCTTAGAAAATCACGATAAATTATTTAATAAATTAAATGAGTTGACACCTATAAAAATTTATTGGTTTACAAAGGATGATCCTGAAAGGGGCTTTTGTCCTTATGAAGAAGGTAACATTCATGATGATAAAGTATATCGTAGAGGGCAAGGTGGAGGAATACAGATATGGGACTTTTTAAGAAGTTGCGAAAGAACTACCGAGCCATTTGTGATGAGAATGAGAACTGATACTTGGTTTACAGATACTAGTATAGAAATTATACTTGACGAACTGCGTGAAATTTTAAACAATCGAACTGATATAGCTTACTTTGGTAGTGACTGGATACATGAGAACGCAGGAAAGATAAATCAAAAAATACAGGTTATTAATGGTACTGCTCCAGGAGTTCAAGATTTTGTAATATTAGCTAGAAGAAATAAATTAAAACCTAGTAATGAAATTATTGACTATATTAATTTTTTGCCAGCTAAAAAACGACGTAGTGGCAATAATTTGTTTAAACTTTTAATTCCAATGCACCAAGAAGATGGTTTATGGGTTCAAGAAGTCAACGCCTATAGAATTTTATGCCAAATTTGGCTTGTGAGAAAGACCTATCAAAATTATCCTAGTGATATGGAAGTATGTAAAGATTATATTCAAAGCTATATTTTAGATGACAAGTCAGAAGTAGGAAAGAAAACCTTTATTATTCCACATCCTATGCAGGATGCTGTAGATTGGTGGAGAGCCCAACAAAGATGGAATAAACTTGACTTAGATATAAAGGATTTTAAAAGATGGCAATTGCCCTAGTATATATTGGTCAAAATAGATTTTTTTCAACCGCTCAAAAGAATCATCAAGAATTAATAAACAAGTTAAAATCTAAGCATGAATTAAATGTTTATAATTTTATTAAATCTCAAGACGATGCGACCTGTCCATTTAATAGCAGCGGGGGAATTCAAGTATGGGACTTTTTAAATGCCATTGACTTAACTAGCGAAGAAATTCTAATCAAATTTAGAACAGATTTATGGTTTACTCAAACTTCTATGTTAATTTTACAAAAAGAATTGGATAAAGTTTTAAGAGGAGAACTTGATACTGTATTTTTAGGACTAGACTTTTTAAATGGTTACAATAAAATTAAAATGTATACTGATTTTAAAGAAACTAAAAAGGTCACAGACTTTGTTATAATTACAAAAAGAAATGTATTGAGAAATAGAGAGGATATTGTTAGAGATCTAACAGGGGTTAAAAAGAAAAGTGGTAATCAAATGTTTAAATCTATAATAGATGAAAATGCTATGGCATTATCAGTAAGTTGTCAAATTTATCTATTAAGAAAAGATTATACAGATCCAGAAAACTACATAATTTATAAAGATTGGACTAGTGAATATCATAAAAGTCAAGAGTCACAGCTATGGGTAAGTGAGAATCCTAGAGTTATACGGAAAGAGTTTTAATGTTTAGTGATTATTTTTATACCAGTATAGAAATTGGAAAAAGATTTCAGAAAACAAATACTTCATGGGGAGGTGATGACTGTAAAAATTATCATAATCAAATACGTGTTTTAATGGACAAATATCAAGCAAAAACATTATTAGACTTTGGTTGTGGTAAAGGTCGGCAGTATGTTAACCTAGTTCCTTACGGGTTACCCTACGATAAAACAACAGAACCTATGACATTTCAAACACGGATTAATGCCCAAGAAGTTTATAAGTACGATCCTTGCGTGGAAGAATTTAGTACAGAACCTTGTGGTCAAATTTTTGATGCTGTAATTTGTACTCAAGTTTTGGGCAGTATTCCTGATATAGACATGAAAAATTTTGCTAATAAGTTAGCTGGATATGCTAGAGAATTCGTTTTTATTGGTTTACATAATCCTTTCAAGCCCATTAAGAGAAAAAAAATGATGTATGATTCTAAATACATCAGTTATCCTCGATCAGTTGATTGGTATATAAAACAATTTGAGCATATTACAAGACCTGAAATATATTGGTGGTTTAGAGATTATGAAACAGAATATAATCATTGGTACTATTCGCTAATTTAGATATGGTAAAAATTTCTGATAAATTAGACCTTTTTTACTTTCTTGATCTGTCCAATGACAAGCAGACAAATCATTAATCCATTGAGTTCTATCATATGAATATGGTTCGTTAATAGAATCAATATTTCGGTTAGCTACATCCCAACAAACTGAACTAGAATCGTCTACCCATAAATGTACACCTGACATGATAGCTGCTACACCACTACTGCTATTAAACACAAACGCTCGTTTAGCATTTTGTAAATCTTGTAATAATGGTGTACTTACACTATTACTGATATAGACACCTTTTTGTTTAAGATGTGATAAATCTGAAATCTTCCCAGGATGAGGTCGTAGCATAATAGGATCATTATTAAATCTACGTATTTTATTAATTTTGTCTTCTGCCCATTTTACAGGATTTAAACCTTTCATTCCCCATCCACCGTCTCTTTGAATTAGTAATAAGTTATATTCTCCGCTATTTTTCCAAGGAGCCATGTGTAAATTAAAATCTCTCTGTATTTGTAACCATTTATCATTATTGCTATTTTTATTAGCATACTGACCTTTGTCATATTCGACGCTGTTTATGCTGTAGCGTAAGTACAAACTTTCTGTATCAATAAATTTAAAACAATTAGCATCTATAGACATTGTATGATCCATATTGTCTTTCTGTCGGTTTACAATTTCGGCTCTAAATTTAATATTTGGTGTACTAAGTATAGGACTAGGCCAACCTAGAATAACAGCCAATTTTGCCGGAATAAATCTTAGGTTATCTTCTATGTGTACAGACGCACCAGAGACTCTTGCTCCATGAGCAAAAGCCAACAGAGTATCTATTTTTCTTCCTGCCGTTTGTTTTTGTAATGAACTTAGATAAACGACTACATCAAGTTTCTTCATTTAGGATACGCCAAGCAGTACCGTTTTTCATTTCAATTTCAGAAAACTGACAGTAAGCTAAATGAGCAGCCCATTCAACTATTTCATCTTTAGTAGGAATGTAAGGATTTTCTATTTTAGCCAAGTTGTTTAATGAAAGGTGTTGAGCAGCATTAGGACCTAGAGTAAATGCTGGCTTACCAAATAGCAGTGCTTCAGTAGCAGCTATACTATTAAATGTTACTAGACAATGAATATCTTTTGACAATGCCATTTCGATACTATCTGAAGAGACTCTGTCTCTTCTACTGGGTTTTGTTCTCACGATAATTGGTCTATCAGTATATTTTTTAATAGTTTCAATAGTTTCTGTTAGCCAATCATCCAATACAAGACCAAAACAGGACATTGCTTTTTCGCTTGGAGGACAGAGTAAAATATTTTTTCCTTTGGTAAACTTAGCAGGTTTTACTCCAGTAGCATCCAGTCTATCTGTTGGTCTACGTTTAATAGGACCGATATTCTGCATGGCATTTTTGGTAATTCTATGAAAGATTTTTTTCCTTCCATTTCCAAAATAACCTGTGTCAATATAGAAATAATCTCTTCCAATTTCTTCACATTTCTTCATATGCTTACTCTTGGTAATACCTCTAAAAACTACAGGGACCATGGAATTTTCAACTTTATCGTAGTTTGTAATTCTGCCTCCACATCCCACAACAAATGCTTTAAGGTAAGGATCATAAGGATGACCCTTTTCGTCGTCGCCTTTTCTTTGCCCATCTACAGCAAAAGCATTTTCTTTATTAAGCATTTTTACACCTGTTATTATCTGTTCAAATGTTGATCCTAGAAGTTCACCTTCCGGATCTACTCTATAATTTACAATGTCAGCAAATACTTTTTCTATCTCAGAAGGAACATTATCATGAGGTTTAAGAATAGGGTCAGGCCGAATAGCATCGAGATATTTATTGCGTTCATCTAACCAATTAGCTCCGTATTCGCAATGAAAATAATTTGGAAACCAGGGACCTCCTTCTGTATAATGTATTGCCTTAGGCTTGCCGTCTTTAGGTTCTTTATACCAATTTACTAGCCAGTTCCATTCGTGATCTAGTTCTCCAATATGCTTGTCTTCTAACCATTGAAATCTATGTAGATAGGAGGGTTGCTTAGAATTGACTAGATCTGGAGTCAATACTGCGTTAGAAGGATGAGCACAATTAAACAATATCATACTACTCCAATTTTTCCTAGGATAGGCATATTGAAATTTGCCGTCCATCTTAAAGCCTTCTTCTGGAGTGTAATCATGCTTGACTACCATTACAGCGTACTTGTCGTCAGCAAGTTTAAAGAGTTGTTCTATATCCCCTAACCATAAAAAGTCACAATCAACAAATACTGCCCAGCCTTTATATTCAGATAAATGCGGAACTAAAAATCTAGTGAAAGTAAATTCAGTGCTGGCTAGGTAATCCACAGGCCTAGTGTATATACCTTTCTCTCTTAATTCGTGTTGTTTTAAGGGTTCTACAGATGCCTTAGGTTGTCTGGTTAGAATACTATATCTACATATTTGATATGCTATATCTTCTCTTGAGTCCCACCCAATATAAATTTTCATTTTCTTTCAATGTCCTCTTCTACGCATTGATCGCCGTATTGTATTTCTAAAATATGGCATGGTTGATCTGTGTCATTACGACATTGATGCCATACTTCACGACCAATGATATAAGTTTCATTGGCTTTTTTATGTATAGTATTTTGAATACCGTTAAATTCAGTTAATATAGCACATTGGCCTTTGAGCACAAACCAATGTTCATTTCTATGAAAGTGTCGTTGAAAAGACAGACTCGAATGAGGATTAATGACTAATTCTTTTACTTTGTATCCGGGTTCAGATCTTATCACACCATACCAGCCCCATGGCCTGTCTGTTCGATTTATAGTCCAATTATCTAATATCCAACTGCTCGAGTTTAGTTTTTCTTCTCCGCCTACTCCAAAGACAAATTCAACATCATCAAACACCATTTCTGGACAGTTACTTTTATTACGGTCGCCGCCGTTAGCAAATATTAATTGGTGTTTTTTAGGATACATTTGTTTGACCGTTTCTATAGCTTTTATAGAAGTATTATCGTCATCTTTAAAGGTAATAACCTGATCAACCATTTTCAAACTGTTTATAAGTTCTGTTCGTTCCCAACAGGGAAGAAATGGTCTACCTTTTTTCCTACTAAGCCATGCATCGCTGTTGACGCCGACTATGAGTTTATCCCCTAATTTTTTTGCTTCTTTAAAATAGTTTAAATGCCCTGAGTGTAAGGGGTCAAACCCTCCAGTAACTAATACGATTCTCATGGCTGTATTTACAATGAAGCGTCCTCCATACCGGCAACTCTGAGTTTAACGATGTTGGTAATCATCCATTGTTTTTGATCAAGTGCCTTGGTAACACCTAACCATTTATTACGTATAAGAGCGAAATCATTGATAATTTTTTCAAAATCAACAACATCATCTTCGCCCTCTACGTATTTTTCACAGTCTCTACTACTTAGAGCACGTTGATAATTTTCAAGATACTTACGAAAATATTGGCTTTTCAGTCGACGCAGTTCGATGTTTAGATATTCAAGAATAGCTTCAATTTCTTGTAACTGTCCATACCGATGCTCCACAATACCGGGCATATTTGCCGCGGCCTTTTCTATATTACCCGTTATACGGCTGTCTACTTTTGCTGCCTGTAATTCGGCTTCGTAGTATTCGACAGCATCGGGGATATTACTGATATCCTTGGATATCTTTGTATACCAGTTCATTCGTCGTCTTCGTAGTCCCAGTTATCTTCTTCGTAATCTTCAGTTTCCTCATCTCCTTGATCTAAGTAGTATTCTATGGCTGTGTCTAAGTCGTCGTCTACACCAGTGGCAGACTCCATTACCTTATCTGAGATGCCATGGTCGGCAAGTAGATCAACATATCGTTCTGCAACAGCTTCGACATTTTTCTTATCTACATATTCTTTAAACAGCATCCAGATATCGGCAATTTGATTCTCATTCATTTTCTACAGGCTCCTCAGGTTGTTCGACAATAGTTTTCTTATGGTTGTGATAATCATTCATTATCATAAGTAATTTATCATCTTTCCACTCTTTTCTATAGTGTAAGTGTTCTTGACCACTACTGTCAACAAACTTGAGTCTGTTTCCTTGTT
>Ga0214917_10002978_pt1 | contig 20101 bp, 19 predicted proteins | sample LL_1208_BB_MetaG_FD_177983 | JGI IMG/M metagenome (GOLD analysis project Ga0214917, IMG submission 177983) | Freshwater microbial communities from Lake Lanier, Atlanta, Georgia, United States - LL_1208_BB | ecosystem: Environmental > Aquatic > Freshwater > Lake | place: USA: Georgia | collected...
GGCCGCCGCCGCGGCAGCTCTGGGCCACATGGATGGCTTCGTGGTTGAGCACGCGCACGAACTCACGACTGCCCTTGGCGGGCACATCCGGGCGAATCCGCAACACCGCCGCCCGGGGCTCCCACTCGCCCGCTGCTCCCTGCTTGCGGGGTGGTCCGAGCACCACCGTGACCCCCCGGCGATGCAGCTCCCGCAGCAGGGCGGCGATGGCGCCACGCTCGACCTCAAAGCTGGGGGGATTGCGCATCAGTGCCTTGATCTCGGCCACACTGAGCGGCGGGTCGGTGGACAGGCGCCGGTAGATGTAGCGGGTGCCGCCGCCGGGGATGGGCTCCGCCCGGGGCATCCAGCTGCGATCGGCGGCATCCAACTGACTGAACAGCAGCTGCTCCCGTTGCGGAGCCAGCGGGTAGTCCTGTTGTCGCACGGAGGGCGATGGTTCCAGGCCGGTCTCAGGGCTGGCCAGGGCAGGGGCCTGCACCATCTGGCTCACGGAGAGGTGCTGGGCCAGCAGGGTGAGGCCGATGCCTCCCATCACCAGCAGGCCGGCCAAGGCCGGCAGCGGCCGCACCCGCGGAACCCTCACAAGCGGGTCGCCGCAGCTGCCACACACCAGGGCGCCGTCGCTGCGGCGGGCCAACCGCAACGGCCGGGGATGGCAGTAGGGACAGCGGAGGGTGGCCATGCCCCGATTCTGGCGAGATGAATCGCCCTGGAGACGCCCGCACCGTTGCAGTTGCGAAGATGCCCGGCTGTGCTCTTCCCCTACCCCGATGCCCCTCACCGCCCTGGTGCGCCAGCTGCAGCAGGCCAGCCTCACCGGGGAGGTGCTGGAGCGCTGCAAGCGGCCCGAGCGCCTGCGGCTGAGTGGTGCAGGCCGCGGCGCGCGGGCGTTGATCAGCAGTGCCCTCGCCGGCGCTGGCGAGGCACCGCTGCTGGTGGTGGTGCCCACCCTGGAGGAAGCGGGCCGCTGGGCGGCGCTGCTGGAGCTGATGGGCTGGCCCAGCTGCCAGCTCTATCCCACCAGCGAGGGCAGCCCCTACGAACCATTCGACCCCACCAGTGAGATCACCTGGGGGCAGCTGCAGGTGCTCAGCGAGCTGCTCGATCAACCCCAGCGGATCGCCATCGTGGCCACCGAGCGGGCGCTGCAGCCGCACCTGCCGCCGCCAGCGGCGCTGCAGGCCCAGTGCCTGAGCCTGCGCAAGGGCGACACGGTGGATCTGGAGCAGCTGAGCGAGACGCTGACGCGCCTTGGCTATGAGCGGGTCCCCAGCATCGAACAGGAAGGCAGCTGGAGCCGCCGCGGCGACATCGTGGATCTGTTCCCGGTGAGCGCCGAACTGCCGGTGCGGCTGGAGTTCTTCGGCGAAGAGCTGGAGAAACTGCGGGAATTCGACCCCGCCTCCCAGCGCTCCCTCGATCCGATCGACGTGGTGCGCCTCACCCCCACCGGCTACGCGCCGCTGATCGCCAGCGCCCTGCGGGAGGCCATGCCCGATGGGCTCGAACAACTACTGAGCCCCGAGGCCTGTGATCAGCTGCTGGAGGGGGGCAGCCCCGAGGGCCTGCGGCGGCTGATGGGGCTGGCCTGGGCCCACCCCGCCTGTCTGCTGGATTACATGCCCCCGAACACCCTGATCGCCGTGGATGAACGGCGCCACTGCCTCTCCCACGGCCAGCAGTGGGCCGACCACGCCTCAGACCACCACCAGGAGGTGTGCCAGGAGCTGGCGGCGGCGGCCGGCATCGGCGCCGAGGCGATCGCGGCGCTGTTGCCGCCGCTGCTGCATCGGCCCCCCGCCGAAGCCCTCGCCCAGGCGGAGGCCTTCGCTGGCTTCGACCTGGCCGAACTGCACGAAACCGACCACCACCCCAACAGCTTCGATCTGGCCTCCCGCTCGGTGCCGGCCTACCCCAATGCCTTCGGCAAGTTGGCCGGCCTGGTGAAGGGGTTTGTAAGCGAGAAGGCCACGGTATGGCTGCTGTCGGCCCAGCCCAGCCGAGCGGTGGCGCTGCTGGAGGAACACGACTGCATCACCCGCTTCGTGCCCAATGCCGCGGATGTCGCGGCCATCGCGCGACTGGTGGAGCAGGGCACCCCGGTGGCCCTGAAAACCAAGGGCACCGCCGAGTTGGAGGGTCTGCAGCTGCCGGCCTGGAAGCTGGTGCTGATCACCGACCGGGAATTCTTCGGCCAGCACAGCCTGGCCGCCACGGGCTATGTGCGCCGGCGCCGCAAGGCGGCAAGCCGCACGGTGGACCCGGGCAAGATGCAGCCGGGCGACTTCGTGGTGCACCGCAACCACGGCATCGGCAGGTTTCTCAAGCTGGAGAAGCTGGCCATCGGCGGCGAGTCGCGCGACTACCTGGTGGTGCAGTACGCCGACGGCCTGCTGCGGGTGGCCGCCGATCAGCTGGGCAGCCTCGGCCGCTACCGGGCCACAAGCGAGACCCCGCCCGAGCTCAACCGCATGGGCGGCACCGCCTGGAGCAAGGCCAAGGAGCGGGCCCGGAAGGCGATCCGCAAGGTGGCGGTGGATCTGGTGAAGCTCTACGCCGAACGGCACCAGGCCGCGGGCTTTGCCTATCCCCCCGATGGCCCCTGGCAGCAGGAGCTGGAAGACTCCTTCCCCTATGAGCCCACCCCCGACCAGCTCAAGGCGATCACGGAGGTGAAGCGCGACATGGAGCAGCCCCAGCCCATGGACCGGCTGGTGTGCGGCGATGTGGGCTTCGGCAAGACCGAAGTGGCAATCCGCGCCATCTTCAAGGCCGTGACGGCCGGCAAGCAGGTGGCGATGCTGGCCCCCACCACCGTGCTGGCCCAGCAGCATTGGCGCTCCCTCTCCGAGCGCTTCGCCCCCTATCCCCTCAAGGTGAGCCTGCTCAACCGCTTCCGCACCGCCGGCGAGCGCAAGGTGATCCAGGAGGGTCTGGCGGAGGGCACCGTGGATGTGGTGGTGGGCACCCACCAGCTGCTGGGCAAGGGCACCAGCTTCAAGCAGCTGGGGCTGCTGGTGGTGGATGAGGAACAGCGCTTCGGTGTGAATCAGAAGGAAAAGATCAAGGCCCTGCGCAAGGACGTCGACGTGCTGACGCTCAGCGCCACGCCGATTCCGCGCACGCTCTACATGAGCCTTTCGGGGGTGCGGGAGATGAGCCTGATCACCACGCCACCGCCCCTGCGCCGCCCGATCAAGACGCACCTGGCGGCCCTGGATGAGGAGGCGGTGCGCAGTGCCATCCGCCAGGAGCTCGACCGCGGCGGCCAGATCTTCTACGTGGTGCCGCGGGTGGAGGGAATCGAAGACGTGGCGGCCCAGTTGCGGGCGATGATCCCCGGCCTGCGGCTGCTGGTGGCCCACGGCCAGATGGCCGAAGGCGAACTGGAGAGCGCCATGGTGGCCTTCAATGCCGGCGAGGGAGATCTGATGCTCTGCACCACGATTGTGGAAAGCGGCCTCGACATCCCGCGGGTGAACACGATCCTGATCGAGGACGCCCACAAGTTCGGCCTGGCCCAGCTCTACCAGCTGCGGGGCAGGGTGGGCCGCAGCGGCATTCAGGCCCATGCCTGGCTGTTCTATCCAGGCGATGCCTCGCTGAGCGAAGCGGCCCGGCAGCGGCTGCGGGCGATTCAGGAATTTGCCCAGCTGGGCTCCGGCTATCAGTTGGCCATGCGCGACATGGAGATCCGCGGCGTGGGCAACCTGCTGGGGGTGGAGCAGAGCGGCCAGATGGAAACCATCGGCTTTGACCTCTACATGGAGATGCTGCAGGAATCCCTCGCTGAGATCCAGGGCCAGGACATCCCGGCGGTCGACGACACCCAGATCGATCTGCCGATCACCGCCTTCATCCCCGGCGACTGGATCACCGAAAACGACGAGAAGATGGCCGCCTACCGGGCCGCCGCCGACTGCGGCAGCAAGGAGGCCCTGGTGGAGCTCGCCGCCGGCTGGGTGGATCGCTACGGCGCCATCCCGGCACCGGTGCAGTCGCTGCTGCAGCTGCTGGAGCTGAAGCTGGTGGCCAGGCGCTGCGGCTTCTCGCGCATCAAGCCGGAAAAGCCCAACATCGCCCTGGAAACGCCGATGGAGGAACCGGCCTTCCGGCTGCTGCGCCAGGGCCTGCCCCAGCACCTGCACGGCCGCCTGGTGTACCAGCCCGGTTCAGGAACAACCGCCAAGGTGCTGGCCCGGGGCCTGGGGGTGCTGCCGGCCGAGAAGCAACTGGAGGAGCTGATGGGCTGGCTGAACCAGATGGCCGCCCAGATCCCCGGCGCCGATGGCCTCAGCGACGCCCAGCGCGCCGAGCAGCAGACCGCCCAGAACCAGGCGGTGCTGGCGGTGTGACAGCGGCTCTCATCCAGCTCAATTGTTCGTTACGATTGCGTGAACTTCCTTAATGCGGCCGGCCCATGGGCGAACTGATGGATGTCACCGGCGGCTTCGAGGGAGGCTTTGGCCTGATCTCAGCCCTGGTGAGCGTGGTGGCCCTCGGCATCTACGCCCTCAGCCAAGGGGATCCCGGCAACGACGACGACGACTCCTCCCCCGGTGGGGGATTGATGCAGCCCGTGGGCGGTGCCGCCTGAGGCGCGGCTCCGCAACACTGTTCAGCCCCGGTGCTTAGCGCGGCAGCGCAGCCGGCAGGTTGGCGCTGGCTGGGTCGAAGGTCTTGGCCTTGCTCACCGTGCCGGCGCCACGCACCTGCTTGAGCAGCGTCGTTTCGGCCACCCGGTACTGGCTGTCCTTTTTGGTGCCCAGGTCCTCCAGGCGCAGCTTCTGAGCTTCGTCTGAGCTGAGCTTGGCCCGCACATCGGGGTCGATGCCGTGCTTGTGGATGTCGCGGCCGCTGGGGGTGAGGTATTTGGCGATGGTCACGGTCATGCCGGAACCATCGGATAGGCCCCGCACCGATTGCACCAGGCCCTTGCCGAAGGTCTTCTCACCCACTAGCACGGCACGGTGGTTGTCCTGCAGCGCCCCGGAAAGGATCTCGCTGGCACTGGCGGAGCCCTCGTTCACCAGGATCACCAGCGGCCGCTTGGTGAGGGCACGGCCATTGGCCCGCTTGACATCCTGAATGCCATCGCGGGTCTTGGTGGACACGATCACTCCTTCATCCAGCCACTGACGGGCAATGGCGATGCTGGCCACTAACAGGCCGCCTGGATTGCTGCGCAGGTCGAGCACATAACCCTGCACATCCTTGTCCTCAAGATCCTTCACGGCCGCGGCCATGTCCTTGGCGGCGGTGGCGTTGAACTGCTTGAGGCGGATATAGCCGATCTTGGCGCCATCGGCACTGGTGTTCAACTGATGCTCCACGGCATGGAGCTCGATGCGTTCCCGCACCAGCGGAGTCTCGATCAGCTTGCCGGCCCGGCGCAACTGGATGGTCACCTTGGAGCCGGCCTGGCCGCGGATCAGCTTCACCGCGTCCTCGGTGCTCATCCCCTTGGTGCTCTTGCCGTCGATCGAAACGATCACATCCTTGGGCATCACGCCCGCGCGGGAGGCGGGGGAACCCTCGATCGGGCTCACCACCACCAGCTCCTTGGTCTCCTTGTCCAGACTCAGCTGGATGCCCACCCCGGAGAGTTCTCCGGAGGTGTCGATCTGCATCTCCTTGAATTCCCGTGGATCCAGGAAGCGGGTGTAGGGATCATCGAGGCTGGCCAACATGCCACGGATTGCCTCGTAGCTCTCCTTGGTGCTGCCATAGCTCTTGGCCAGCACCTGTTTACGGAGCGTGCGCCACTTCTGCGGCGTGTACTTGCCGTTGATATCGAGATAATCGCGGAAAACGATCTGCCAGGTCTGATCAATCACCTCCTTGGGACTGTCGCTGATCAGCGAAGCAGCACTGGGGGCCAGCAGGGGAGGCAGGGCCACGGCCGTCATGGCGCCCAGGCCCACGAGCACCAAAACCGGCGTGCGACCAATGATGCCCCTCTTGGAGCGACCGCTGGTGCGACCCATGCCCATGCCCTGAGCTCCCGCTCGTGTGATCCTTGTCAAGCTAGCCCCTGCAATGCGGGCTGGAGGGGCGAGAAAACCGGAAGAAAACGCGGCTGTTTGGCGGGTCCCGCTCAGGGATCCACCCAGCGGCCGTCCTCCTTGATCAGGGCGATCAGGGCCTCCACCCCCTCAGCCTCCGGCACCCGCCGGATCTCCTCGCGGCCCCGATAGAGCGAAATCACACCCGGGGTCTTGCCCACATAGCCGTAGTCGGCGTCGGCCATCTCACCGGGGCCGTTCACGATGCAGCCCATCACGGCGATGTCCAGGCCGGTGAGGTGGGCGGTGGCGCTGCGCACCTGGTGCAGCACCTCTTCGAGGTTGAACAGGGTGCGGCCGCAGCTGGGACAGGCCACGTATTCCACCATCGTCTTGCGCAGCCCCAGGGCCTGCAGGATCGAGTAGCACACCGGGATTTCCTTCTCCGGCGCCTCGGTGAGCGACACGCGAATCGTGTCGCCGATGCCCTCCGCCAGCAGCGGCGCGATGCCGGCGGTGCTTTTCACCCGGCCGTAGTCGCCGTCGCCCGCTTCGGTCACGCCCAGATGCAGGGGGTAGTGGAACCCCTCCGCATCCATGCGGTCGGCCATCATCCGGTAGGCGGCCATCATCACGGGAGCCCGTGAGGCCTTCATCGACACCACGATGTTGTGGAAGTCGAGGCGATCGCAGATGTGGATGAACTCCATGGCGCTCTCCACCATCCCCAGCGGCGTGTCGCCGTAGCGGAACAGCATCCGCTCGGCCAGGGAGCCATGGTTCACACCGATGCGCAGGGCCTTGTCCTGCTGCTTGAGCAGCTGCACCAGCGGCTCGAAGGTGTCGGTGATGCGCTCGCCGATGGCGGCGATCTCAGCCTCGGAGAACTCGGAGCGGTTGGGATCGGGCTTGTCGAACACGAACAGGCCCGGGTTGATCCGCACCTTGTCGACGTGCTGGGCCACCTCCAGGGCGATCTTCATGCCGTTGTGGTGCACATCGGCCACCAGCGGCACCGGGCGGTAGGTGCTCTCCAGGCGGGCGCGGATGTCACCCATGGCCTTGGCATGGGCCAGGGACGGCACCGTGACCCGCACGATTTCGCAGCCCGCCTCATGCAGGCGGCGGATGCCGGCGGTGGCCCCCTCGATGTCGAGGGTGTCCTCATTGATCATCGACTGGACCACCACCGGGTGCTCGCTGCCGATCCACACATCACCCACCCGCACGCTGCGGGTCTTGCGGCGCTGAAGGGTGGTGGCGTAGCGAGGGTTGCTGGCCCAGGCGGCCAGGTCCCCGGGGCCAGGGGCGGCAGGAGCGTCAGGGCGGGCCAGGGTGCCGGTCATGGCGTCAGGGAGGGAATGGGCCGAGGCGTGGCGCAAGCCTGTCACAACAGGGCGGTCAGCTGGCGGCCTGGAGTTGAAGCAATCGCCGCTGCACGTCCTGGAGGTCGTGCCAGGTGAGCCACTTGGGTGATCCGCGCTCCCGGGAGGGGTTGCGGAGCAGGTAGGAGGGATGAAAGATCGGCATCAACCAGCGGCCCTGAAGGCTGGTCCCCTCGCCGGCCCGCCACTGGCCGCGCAGCTTGGTGATGCCGCCCTTGATGCCCAGCAGACCCTCCACCGCCGTGGCACCGGCCAGCAGCAGCACCTGGGGATCCACCAGGGCGATCTGCTGCTCCAGCCAGGGCCTGCAGGCCGCCATCTCCAGGGCCGTGGGTTTGCGGTTGTCCGGCGGGCGGCACTTCACGATGTTGCACACGTAGGCATCGCGGTTGCTGTCGATTCCCACGCTCTCCAGCATCTGATCCAGCAGCTGACCGGAGCGGCCCACGAAGGGGAGGCCGGCCTCATCCTCCTGGGCCCCGGGGCCCTCCCCGATCACTATCAACCGCGCCTGGGGATTGCCGCGGCTCACCACCACATTGCGGCGCCCGGCACTGAGGGAACAGCGGCGGCAGGCCTCGCAGCCGATCGCCAGGTTCGCCAGGGCCTCGGGCCCGCTCCCCGGCAGCACCAAGACGGGCTCTTCCACAGCAGGCCCTCCCAGGCGACGGCGCAGGCGGGATCCTATGGGGCCTGGGAACCTGCCGGGCCGGGGGTCGACCCGGGCCGCGGAGCGAGCACCAGCAGCAGCAGGCGGTTGCCCTCCGGATCCGCCAACCAGGCCTCAACCCCGAAGGACTCCTGCCGCGGCCCCTCCAACAGGGCAGCCCCCAGGCCCTCCGCCTGGCGGATCCAGGCCGCGAGCCCATCGGCATCACCGGGCCGTTGCAGGCACAGCGACAGTCGACCGGGCTGCCGCGGCCGGGGTCGCGTCCGGGAGGGGCGATAGATCTCCAGCCGTCCACCGCCCGGCAAGGCCAGGCGCCAATGGTGCTCAGCCAGGCCCACGGCCGGCGGCTGTTGGAGCAGGGCCCCGTAGAACCGCGCCAGATCGGCGGGATCGTCCGCCGCCAACACCACGGCGCAGGCGGGGGAGGCGCTGGGATCCATCGGGGCGGCTGGGGGATCGGGGGTTGGCGGTGAAAAGTCTGGACTGAACGAAATGCAGGTGCGGCGTAGGGCAGGATGAGGAGATCCCTGGCCCCAGCGCGCAGGGCTGCTGTCCCCCGTCGCTGCACCGATGCTGCGCCCGTTGTCGCTGTCTGCCCGGGCAGAAGCTCTGCAGCCCTCCCTCACCCTGGCGATCGCCGCCCGTGCCAAGGCCCTCAAGGCCGAGGGAAAGGACATCTGCAGCCTCAGTGCCGGCGAACCGGACTTCGACACCCCCGCCTTCATCCGCCAGGCCGCCAGCGCCGCCCTGGAAGCAGGCCACACCCGCTACGGCCCCGCCGCCGGGGAGCCCGCCCTGCGCGAGGCGATCGCCGAGAAGCTCAGCCGCGAGAACCAGGTGCCCACCAGCACCGATCAGGTGCTGGTGACCAACGGTGGCAAGCAAGCCCTCTACAACCTGTTCCAGGTGCTGCTGGGGCCTGGCGATGAACTGCTGCTGCCGGCGCCGTTCTGGCTGAGCTACCCGGAAATCGCCAAGCTGGCCGGCGCCACGGTGAGGCTGATCCCCAGCGACGCCAGCGCGGGCTTCCGCCTCGACCCTGAACAGCTGGAGGCCGCCATCACACCGGCCAGCAAATTGCTGGTGCTCAACAGCCCCTCCAACCCCACCGGCATGGTGCTGAGCCGGCCGGAGCTGGAGGCGATCGCCGCGGTGCTGCGCCGCCATCCGCAGGTGGCGGTGGTCTGCGATGAGATCTACGAATTCCTGCTGGCGCCTGGCCATCAGCATCACAGCTTCGCAGCGGTGGCGCCGGATCTGTCCGATCGGGTGTTCACCGTGAACGGCTTTGCCAAGGGGTGGGCCATGACCGGCTGGCGCATCGGCTGGCTGGCTGGTCCGAAGGCCGTGGTGGCCGCCGCCATCGCCCTGCAGAGCCAGAGCACCAGCAACGTGTGCAGCTTTGCCCAATACGGTGCCCTGGCGGCCATCACGGGTCCGCGGGACTGCGTTGCCGCCATGGCCGCCCAGTTCAACGACCGCCGCGCCCTGCTCAGCCAGGGGCTGATGGCGATGCCGGCGCTGAAACTGCGACCGCCCGAAGGGGCCTTCTATGCCTTCCCCGATGTGAGCGCCACCGGCCTCGACTCCATGGCCTTCTGCAACCGCCTGCTGGAGGAGCAGGGCCTGGCGGCGGTGCCGGGAGTCGCCTTCGGCGACGACCGCTGCATCCGCCTCTCCTGCGCCGCCTCCAATGCCACCATCGAGGATGGCCTGGAGCGGCTGCGTCAATTCATCGCCAGCCTCTGAGCGGGCCTGCTCGGCACAATCACAGGGTTGATCAGCGGCGGCCTGGGCCGCCCCTCCCCGATGCGCCGAGAACCGATGGCCGCCGTGCTGGCGGGCCTGAGCCTGACCCTGCTGCCGGCGGCCCAGTCCCAGTCCCAGTCCCAGTCCCAGTCCCAGGCCCAACAGAGCAGCCCGAAGGCCGTGCTGCGCATCAGCGCCATTCCCGATCAGAAGCCGGAGAAGCTGAACCGGCTGTATGGCCTGGTGGCCAACGAACTCAGCAAGCAGCTGGGCGTTGCCGTGACCTACGTGCCCGTGACCGACTACGCGGCGGCGGTGACGGCCTTCCGCACCGGCGATCTCGACCTGGTGTGGTTCGGAGGCCTCACCGGTGTGCAGGCCCGGCTGCAGAAGCCCGGTGCCCAGGTGCTGGCCCAGCGCGACATCGACGCCTCCTTCCACAGCATCTTCATCGCCAACAGCAAGAGCGGCCTCAAGCCCATCAACAGCGTGAAGGGCCTCAGCGCGCTCAAGGGCAGGCGCTTCAGCTTCGGCTCGGAGAGCTCCACCTCCGGCCGCCTGATGCCCCAAGTCTACCTCGGGCAAGCGGGGGTGAAGCTGGGCGATTTCGCCGGCGGCGCCCCGGGCTTCAGCGGCAGTCACGACGCCACCATCGCCCTGGTGCAGAGCGGCGCCTACGAGGCGGGCGCCGTGAACGAGCAGGTGTGGCGCTCCAGCCTGCACGACGGCAAGGCCAACCGCGCCAAGGTGCTGGCCATCTGGAAGACCCCTGGCTACCCCGATTACCACTGGATTGCGCAACCAGGCCTCGACAGGCGATTCGGCAAGGGGTTCAGCAGCAAGCTGCAGCAGGCGATCCTCAGCTGGCGGCCCAGCAATCCCGAACAGAAGCAGATCCTGAGCCTGTTCGGTGCCCAGCAGTTCACCAAGGCCAATGCCGAGGCCTACGGGCTGATCGAGCAGGTGGGGCGCCAGATCGGCAAGATTCGCTGATGGGGATCCGGGGGGAGCCCAAGCCAGCGGCTTCGGGCCAGAATCATGCCGATGGGATCTCCCTTGCGCTGGCATGACCCTGCTGGTTGATGGCGTGCTGCTGATGGCGGCTGTGGTGCTGTGGATCCGCAGCTGCAGCGAGGGCGACGACGTGTGGACCCTGTTTCTGCGGGGCCTGGTGGCCGTGGATCTGGCGGTGGTGCTGTTCGGCAACAGCCAGCTGTTGATCGAGCTGCTGCTGCTGGCTGGAGCCCTGGCCCTGCCCTCGCTGACCCGGATCGAGCGCTCAGGGCGAACACTGCCGTGAATCCCCGAGGTCCCGATCTGGTGGAGGTGGTGCTGGTGGGGGTGATCCTGGCCCTGGGGGCCTTCCGGCTCACGCACTTCTAACGGGCAGCATGGGCCCATGCCCAATGCAGCCCACCCACCGTCCACAGCCGTGCTGGAACTGCGCGGGGTCAGGGTGGAGGGCCGCAGGGCACCACGGCTCGATGGGGTGACGCTGCGGGTCGACGCCGGCGAGCGGGTGGCCCTGATCGGCCCCAGCGGGGCGGGCAAGAGCAGCCTGCTGGCGGTGGCCAACGGCCTGCTGGAGCCCACTGCCGGCACGGTGTGGTGGGAGGGATGCCCCCGCGCCCGGTCCCGTCAGGGCCGGCGGCTGCAGCAGGCACGGATCGGCACCCTCTGGCAGGACCTGCGGCTGATCGAGCAGCTCACGGTGCAGCAGAACCTGAATGCCGCCTGCCTGGCCCGCTGGGGTTGGCCGAAGGCGGTGCTGAACCTGCTGATGCCCCTGGACACCCCGGCCTGCAGGCAGGCCCTCCGGCAGATGGACCTGGACCCCGCCCTGCTGGAGCAGCCGGTGTCGGCCCTGTCGGGCGGGCAACGACAGCGGGTGGCCATGGCCCGACTGCTGCGGCAGGAGCCGCTGCTGCTGCTGGCGGATGAGCCGCTGGCGAGCCTGGATCCACGGCTGGCGGCAGAGCTGTTGGCGCTGCTGCTGGAGCAGGCCCGTGCACCACGGGCCCTGGTGCTGAGCCTGCACCGCCCGGATCTGCTGGCCGGCTTCGATCGGGTGATCGGCCTGCGCAACGGCCGCATCGCCTTCGATCAGTCGGCCGAGGCGATCAACGCCGGCCAGCTGCAGGCGCTCTACGGCCAGGCAGAAAACAGCCAGGACCTGAACGGTGAAGGGGCCGCGCTGCCGTGAGACCCGCCCCGCCCCTGCTGCTGCTGCTGCCCGCCCTGGTGCTGGTGCCGGTGCTGCTGCAGTTGCCCGCGCTGATCCACGGGGGAGGCTGGGAGCTGATCGGCCAGTTCCTGCTGGCCGCTCTCCAGCCCTCGCTCGATCCACTGGTGCTGCGCTCGGTGCTGACTGGGCTGGGGGTCACCACCGGCATGGCGCTGTTGGGCTGGGCCCTGAGCCTGCTGGTGGGGTTGGTGCTGGGGGGCGCCAGCTCCCGGGTGCTGTGGCGCACCGTCACGGGCCATGAAGCACCGGCCTGCGTGATGCGCCGCGCCCTGGCCATCCCCCGCTCGATTCACGAACTGATCTGGGGCCTGTTGCTGCTGCAACTGCTGGGCCAGCAACCAGCCGTGGCGGTGCTGGCCATCGCCATCCCCTACGGAGCCCTCGTTGCCCGGGTGGTGAGTGATCTGCTCGATGCCCTGCCCCCACACTCCCTGGAGGCCCTGCGGGCCGGCGGCGCGCCGGCACCGGCGGCCCTGCTCACCGCCCTTGGGCCCGCGCTGCTGCCCGGGGTGGTCAGCTATGGCGGCTACCGGCTGGAGTGCGCCCTGCGCAGCGCCACCCTGCTGGGAGTGTTCGGCCTCGGGGGCCTGGGCAATGAACTGCTGCTCACGCTGCAGTCGCTGCAGTTCCGGGAGCTCTGGAGCAGCCTCTGGCTGCTGCTGGCCGTGATGCTCACGTTGGAAGCCGCGATCGCGGCCCTGCGGCGCCGCTGGGGGATGCCGGGCCGCTTCGGACTGCGGGGAGGCCAGGTGGGCCGACGGGGCCGGGAGCTGGTGCTGGTGGGACTAGGCCTGGTGCCCGTGTTGATCCTGGTGGCGCAGGCCCTGGCGGTGGATCCCCGAGCGCTGCTGCACTGGCAGAGCCTGCCCGCGCTCACGGCGAATGGCTGGGGTGCAGCTCTGGCGCTGCCCTGGCCCGGGCTGATCCTCAGCACCCTGGTGCTCACCCTGCTGGCGGCAGGGTTGGCGGTGGGGGTGGCACCGCTGTTGCTGCTGCTGGTGGCGCCCTGGTGGTGGGGCCGCCTCTTGCTGCAACTGAGCTGGGCCTTCGGACGGCTGTGGCCCCCGCCACTCACGGCGCTGCTGCTGCTGTTCGTGTTGAAGCCCGGCGTGATCACCGCCGCCCTGGCCCTGGGCTTCCACAACCTTGGCATCCTGGGCCGGCTGTTGCTGGAGGGGGCCGAGGCCACCCCCGACGCCAGCGAGCAGGCCCTGCGTTGCAGCGGCAGCGGGGCACGGCTGGCCCTGCTCTACGGGCGCTACAGCAGCCTGGCCCGTTCCTACCTGGCCTATGGCGCCTACCGGGCCGATGTGATCCTGCGGGAAACGGTGGTGGTGGGCCTGGTGGCGGGCTCGGGGCTGGGGGCCCAGCTGCGGGAGAGCCTCAGCTCCTTCGCCTGGGATCAACTGCTGTTGCTGCTGGTGGCCTACGCCGTTCTCACCCTGGTGGGGGAAGATCTGAGCGACCGCGGCCGACGCCGCCTGCTGGCGACTGCCTGAATGAGCCATCCGATCCCCCGCAAGCTGATCGTGCTGGGCGACAGCGGGGTGTACGGCTGGGGAGATCCCGAGGAGGGGGGCTGGTGCGAACGGTTGCGGCGCCACTGGATGGCCCTGCCCGATGGGCCGGTGCTTTACCCGCTGGGGGTGCGGGGCGACGGTCTGGAGCGGGTGGCGGCGCGGCTGGAGGCCGAGGTGAACTGCCGCGGCGAGCTGCGCCGCCAGCGGCCCCACGGCATCCTGCTGGCGATGGGCCTGAACGACTGCGCCCGGGTGGGACGGCCCGATGGACGACCGCAGCTGGATGCCGAGGGGTTCCTGTTCGGCCTGCAGCAACTGCTGGAGCGGGCCAGGGCCCTGGCACCGGTGCTGGTGCTGGGCCTCACGCCGGTGGTGGAGGAGCTGATGCCCTACGCCGAGGTGCTCTGGTATCAACTCGACCAGGTGCGCCGCTATGAGGGTCTCCTGGAGGAGGCCTGCCTGGAGGCCGACGTGCCGTTCCTGCCGCTGCTGGATGGCCTCCTGGCCGATCCCTGCTGGCCCCAGTGGCTGAGTGCCGATGGCCTGCATCTCAACGGCGACGGGCATCGCCAGCTGTTTCAGCGGCTGCAGCGCTGGCCCGCCCTGCTGCAGTGGGCCCAGCTGCAGCCCATGGCAGCGGCCACACCCCTCGTCTGAGGGAGCGGGAATCCACCGACTGGGGGAGCCGACAGGCGGGTGAGGCGAACGACGGTGAAAACACCGATGCTTCTCGCTCCATGGCCCCCCTCGCATCCTCAGGCCCCCGCCGCCAACGCAATGCCAGCTGCCAGGCCAAGAACGCTCTGCTGCTGGCCGCCTACGTGAAGGCCCCCACCACCGAGGCCCGCAACCGGGTGGTGAACGCCAACCTGCCGCTGGTGTGGCAGGTGGCCCGCAGCGAGGCCCGCCGCTCAAGCGCCTGCTTCGAGGATCTCGTGCAAGTGGGCAGCCTCGGGTTGATCAAGGCCGTGGAGAGCTTCAACCCCAGCCGCGGCGCCACCCTCAGCTGCGTGGCGGTGCCCTACATCCGCGGCGCCATGCGCCAATACGTCCGCGACCACTGCCAGCCGATCAAGGGCAGCCGCAACCTGCGGGAGCTGCATCAGCAGGGGCAGAGCCTGCAGCAGCAGCGCCTACATCACGGCCTGGCCCCCCTGCTGGACACCCAGTTGGCGGCCACCCTGGGCTGCAGCCTGGAGCGCTGGCACGAGGCGGTGGCCCTGAACCGGGCGCTGCAGATGGGCAGCCTCGACCAGCCGGCCTGCCGCGAGGGGGGCGAAGCCACGGCCCTGGTGGATCTGGTGGTGGATCCCCAGGGCGTGGATGCCTATGGCGCGGTGGCCCGGGCGGATCAAGGGCAACTGCTGCGGCAGTGCCTGGGCCAGCTGCAGAGCGACCAGCGGCATCTGCTGGTGGGTCGGGTGCTGCAGAACCGGTCGTGGCGGGAACTGGGCGCCCAGCTGGGCCTGAGCGGCAAGGTGGCGCAGCGCCGCTGCCAGGAGCTGCTGGCTCAGCTGCGGGAGCAGCTCAGCCCGGTGCTGGCGGTGGGCTGAACTCAGGCCAGCCCCAGGGCCTCCGCCAGCACCAGGGCCAGCAGGGCCGCAATCAGGGTCTGCAGGGCATTCACGAGCTCATTGCTCAACCAGCCCCAGCGCCGTTGCAGGGTGGCGCCGATCAGGCTCTCCAGCAGGGTGGCCACCAGGCCCACCAGCGTGACCAGCAGCCAGGCAGATCCGCCCTGCAGCAGCCCCAGCGCCAGCATCACCAGGGCCATGAGGGCGCTGCCGATGGCACTGGCGGCCGTGCCCTCAAGGCTGATGGCCCCTTCCGTGCCCGGTGGCACCGGTTGGAAGCTGGTGAGCAGCACGGTGTGGCGGCCCCAGCGCTTGCCGATCTCACTGCCAAAGGTGTCGGCGAGCTTGGCGGCGAAGCTGGCGGCAAAGCCGATCAACAGCCAGGGCACCGGGGCGGAGGGCAGCACCGTGAGCACCGCCAGGGTGGCGCCGGTGGCCGCGGATCCCCAGACGTTCTCGGGCCCGCGCCGCCCCCCCCGCCCCTCCGCCAGCCCCAGTTGCTGCTTGCGGCGGAAGCCGAGTTTGGTGACCAGCGAACCCAACACCAGGTAGAGCACCACAGACCACCAGCCGGGCCAACCAAGGGAGCCCAGCAGCAGGGTGCCGAGGATCCCCGCCTGCACCCAGCCGGCCCGGGTGAGCAGCGGAGCCCTCTGGGCCAGGGCGATCAGCACGGCATTGATCAGCAGGGCCACCAGCCAGTGCTGGAGGCGATCAGGTGCCACCAGCAGCCGAAGCTCGAGCATGCAATCCGCCAGGAGTGGCACCCAGCACAACACGGCCAGCCGCGCCGGGCCACTGCCGCTTCTGTTGCGCTGCCCTACGGATCAGGCCCCAGCAGGCCATGCGGCAGGCGCCGCAGCAGATAATCGGCCCATCGGCCTCCTGATCGGCGCCATGGTGTTCAACCGCAAGGGCAAGTTCTTCCTCAACCTCGATGAGAAGGCCGCCGACAGCAGGGTGACCGTGGCTCCGGTGGCCGTGGCTCCGGTGGCTCAAGCAGCCCCAACCGCAACCAGCAAGACCGCTGCTCCGGCCCAGGCCTCAATCCCCGCCAAGGCCGCTGCACCAGCCGCAGCCCCAACCCCAGGCGCCACCAGCAGCGACAGCCCATCCGGCCCGGTGCTCACCACCGCCGAGGCCATCGCCGCCGAACTGGCGGCAGCCCAGGCCGACCGTCCGCCCCTGAGCACCGCCACCTTCGCCCCTGAGTGCGTCACCGCCGGAGGGGCCCTGCCCATGGGCCGCCGCCGCGGCGGCGCCAATCTGGCCGGTTTCAAGGCCATGGCCGGCAGCCTGTTTGGCAAGAAGTGAGCCCAGCGGCGGTTCCACCCAGCTGAGCCGAGCAGGCACCCAGCTGAGCTGAACAGCCCTCAACAGGACCAGCGCCGATGCCGCCAGGCACTCAGGGCGGCGATGGCGGCCACGGCCGCAGTGGAGGAGCGCAGGATCCTCGGGCCGAGGCACACAGGGATCCATCCCTGCCGCTCTGCTGCGGCCTCCTCGGCCGCACTCCAGCCCCCCTCCGGCCCGCAGGCCAGCCACAGGGCCTCGGGGCGGTGATTCACCTGCTCGAGCACCTGCTCCAGGGGGGGCAGACCCTCACGGCGGGTGGTGGCCAGCAGCCGCAGGCCTGAGGCCTGCCCCCAGCCCTGAGCGGCGGGGCTGGGATCCGGCAATTGCGGCAGCCACAGGCGCTCGCACTGCTCCACGGCCTCGCGGGCGATGGAGCGCCAGCGCTCGGGCCGGAGCTGCCCCAGCACGGCGGTGCGATCACAGATCCAGGGCTGCAGCTGATCCACCCCCAGCTCCACGGCCATGCGCAGCAGCACCTCGTAGTCGCGTTTCACCACGGCGGCGGCCAGCACCAGCTCCGGGCAGGGGCGCGGCTGGCGCTCAAGGGGCATGGCCAGGGGCTGTTGCAGCCGCGCCTGGCTGCGCCCCTCGATCCGAGCCTCCCAGAGGCCTCCGGCACCATCGACAACCGCAAACAGCCCACCCAGCCCGAGCCGCAGCACCCGGGTGAGGTAGCGGCTTTCCTCAGACCCCAACGCCACCAAGCCATCGGCGGCGGCGGCCTGCAGTCGCTCGGGATCGATCAGCAGTCGGCGCCGCTCCTGGGCCACCGCTCAGGCGTCCGGAGCAGCAAGCGGGAACAGACTGTCCGGGTGCTCATCCACGGGCCAGTCGTCGTTGATGCCGCCCACCAGCAACTCCTCAATCTGCACCACATCGCTGTCGAGCTGGCGCAGGCTGTTGATCAACACGTCGAGGGCCACGGCATCGCTGGTGCCCAGGTCGACCCAGCAGCGCGCCCAATCGGCCTGGTATTCGATCTCGCCCATGTTGTGCATCAGGGCCGGCATGGCCCGCTCGGCCACCTCGGCGTCGTAGGCCATCCAGCTCACATCGGCCCCCTCCTCATGCACCTGCAGGTTTTCGGCGTTGAAACCGCCCAACTTGCCCAGGAAGAACCAGCTGTCGAACACGGTGTCCACATAGCCCCGCTCCCCCTGGCCAGGGGGATGGGAGAAGCGCAGCCAGATCCAGCAATTGAACGGATCAAACTCCCGAAAGCGAATCTCCATCGCGCCGCGGCTCCAGCAGGCAGAGGGTGACCCCATCAAACATGCTGGGGCCTCCAGCGGGCCAGTGCGGCCAGCCATGCTCGAGCTCCGATCCCTCCACTACCAGGCCGCCACGGCGCCCGAGCCGGTGCTGCGGGGGGCCAGCCTGACGCTCAGGCCGGGAACCCCCTCCCTGGTGGCGGGCCGCAGCGGCAGCGGCAAAACCACGCTGCTGGAGTTGATCTGTGGCCTGGCCGAACCCCAGGGCGGCCAGATCCTCTGGCAGGGGCAGGCCCTGCGCGCCCGGCAGCGGCGCTGGCTCTGCGGGCTGGTGTTCCAGTTTCCGGAACGCCATTTCCTGGGCCTCACGGTGGGCCAGGAGCTGAAGCTGGGCCAGCGCCGTCTGCCCTCCGAGCGGGCCGAGGCGGTGCTGCGGCAGGTGGGTTTGCAGGGCCTCTCGCTGCAGCAGGCACCGGAGCGCCTCAGTGGCGGCCAGCAGCGGCGGCTGGCGCTGGCGGTGCAGCTGCTGCGGGATCCGCGGGTGCTGCTGCTCGATGAGCCCACCGCCGGCCTGGACTGGTCGGTGCGCGACGAGGTGCTGGAGCTGCTGGGCGAGCTGAGCCGGGATCGGGTGCTGCTGGTGGTGACCCACGAGCCAGAGCTGTTCGCCGGACGGGTGGAAGCGGGCCACAGCTGGCGCCTGGAGCAGGGCCAACTGGTCGGCGCCCCTGGACTGGAGCTGCGCCAACGCTGAATTCTGGGTGCGCCAACGCTGAATTCCGGGTGCGCCAGCGCTGAATACAGTGCCGTCACCACCAGGGCGTGACCGAGGAGCAGGGAGATGACGGATCGTCTGGTACGGGCCACGGCGGCCGGCGGGGGCATCCGCCTGGTGGCCGTGAGCACCAGCACCACCCTGCGCTACGCCCGCCGCCGCCACAACCTCTCCTTCCTCACCACGGCCCTGCTGGGCCGTGCCATGACCGCCGGCCTGCTGCTGGCCAGCTCCATGAAGGTGCGCCACGGCCGGGTGAACCTGCGCATCGCCTCCGACGGCCCCCTGCGGGGCCTGATGGTGGATGCGGGCCGCGACGGCAACGTGCGGGGCTATGTGGGTGATCCCAGCCTGGAACTGGATCTGGTGAGCGAGGCCGATGGCAGCCGCCATTTCGATTTCCGCCGGGCCTGCGGCACCGGCTACCTGCACGTGGTGCGCGACCTGGGGGAGGGGGAGCCCTTCAGCTCCACGGTGGAACTGGTGAGTGGCGGCATCGGCGACGATGTGGCCTCCTATCTGCTCCATTCCGAGCAGACGCCGTCAGCGGTGTTCGTGGGAGAGCAGATCGACAGCAGCGGGGTGCGCTGCGCCGGGGGCGTTCTGGTGCAGGTGCTGCCCAAGGCGGCCCGCGAACCTGCCCTGGTGGCACTGCTGGAGGAGCGCTGCCGCGAGATCAGCGGCTTCAGCCGGCGGTTGGCCGCCTGCGAGGGCAACCTGCAGGCCCTACTGCAGGACATCTTCCCCGACCTTGATCCCCAGCTGCTGGAGGAGGCCGAAGCCAGCCAGGAGGTGAGTTTCCACTGCCCCTGCAGCCGCAAGCGCAGTGTGAATGCCCTCAAGCTGCTGGGCCGCGATGAGCTGCGCGACATCCTGCAGGAGGACGGCAAGGCCGAACTCACCTGCCACTTCTGTAATGAGGTGTATCAGGTGGGTGGCGGCGAGCTGCAGGAGCTGATCGCCGAGTTGACCTCAGCCTGAGCAGGCTGGAGCCACTCGATCTGAAGCGCTCAACAGCCTCTGGCGATCAACAGCCTCTGGCGCTCAACAGCCTCAGGCGATCAACAGCGCCCCGAGGATCAGCAGCACCAGGGCCGGCAGGCTCTGCAGTTGCTGCGGTGCCAGGGGCAGGCCCAGGGGAAGCCCCTGGGACAGGGATGGATCCAGCAGCCGCAGCAGCAGCCCGCCCAGCAGCAGTCCGAGGCTGAGCAGCAGCACGCTCCAGCCGGCTGCCGCCAGCAAGCGGCCGGTGCGGCGCTGCAGGGCCACCACGGCCAGCACCGTGGCGCAGGCCAGCAGCAGTTCGGCATTGGCGGCAGAACCCAGCAGAAGCAATGCCGCCAACGCGGCACCCAGCAGCGGGATCAGCCAGCGTTCACGGCCCTGGGGCCAGGCCAGGCTGGGCAGGGCCAGGGACGGCAGCTGAAAACTGGGCTTGGACAAGGCGGGCAGGCTGGGCAGGGCCGGCAGGCTCGGCCGCAGCGGCGGCGTGGCCGGCGCAGGCCGGGTGGCCTCCCGCTGGGAGGCATTGAGGGCCGCTGAGCTCACCCGGCCCTGCTGCCGTTCTTTCAGACGGTCCATCAGCACGGCGTCGTAGGCCGCCTCCAC
>Ga0214917_10002979_pt1 | contig 20096 bp, 19 predicted proteins | sample LL_1208_BB_MetaG_FD_177983 | JGI IMG/M metagenome (GOLD analysis project Ga0214917, IMG submission 177983) | Freshwater microbial communities from Lake Lanier, Atlanta, Georgia, United States - LL_1208_BB | ecosystem: Environmental > Aquatic > Freshwater > Lake | place: USA: Georgia | collected...
AATTTGGGCATGCGAAAAATGCGGTTGTGCCGGCCCACCCGGTCCGACCAATAAAGCACCGGGCCTTTGGAGGTGGCCGCCACCAAAAGGGCCAGCAGCACACAGGGTACACACAGTGCCAATATGGACAACATGCTGACCGATACATCAAATATGCGTTTCATGACTTTGCAATGAAAGTGCAAAAATAGTCAACATAACGGCTCACAACAGTTTTTTGCTCATACTGAAGCAACGTCCGATTGCGTGCAGCCTGGGCAAACTGCATCCGCAGTTGCGGATACTCACAAAAGCGAGTCAATGCCGCAGCCAATTCATTCACATCACCTACTTTCACCAGTAAGCCGGTTTGATTTTCTTGAATGGCATCGGTGATGCCGTAAATTCGTGTACCAATTGCAGGAAGTCCAACTGATGCGGCTTCCAAAATTGCCATCCCAAAACCCTCCCGATAGCTTGGTAAACACAAAAAATCAGCAGCTGCTAAAACATGTTCAGGCTTCTGGTAAAAACCTAATATCACAATGCGCTCACTCAAAGTCGCTGGAACATACTCGCGTATCCGCAAAGTTAAATTCTCCTCGTCTGGTCCGACGATCAACAGCCACAAGTTAGCTTGGGTGGCTGCACTCACCAAAAATGCATCCACCAAATCCATAACGCCTTTATCTCTGGTTAATCGCCCAAGGAAAATACACAAAACGGCATGCTCTGGAATACCCAAATCTTTCCGTAACTGTTTACGAACTTCCAAATCTGTTCGAAATCTATCTGTATCCACCCCAGAAATTGATCCTGCCCCAAGCACATTTATTTTTCCCATAGGCGCAATGGATTCACTCACCAAAAAATCACGCTCGCTGGCACTTACAGCCAATAGGTCTGTCGCCAAAGTAGCCGTCAATCGATCTGCGCTTTTTAAGATCAACCGCATTAAACCGCGCCTTGACGCCCACACCTCGCCTTGAAAGATGTGCACACGCCGAGGCACCCTTCGCAACCATGCCGCCAACATCCCTAACAACCCTGCTTTAGGTACAACCGAAACCACAATATCAAAGCGCTCACGTCGAAACAGTACGAGCAAGGATGACAAGGCCAGCAGATCTTTACGAGGAGTTAACTTACGCTCGATGCCAACAGAATACATACGAATTGGCAAGGATAAAGGTGGCAAATAGGTATCGCTATGCAGATTAGCAATTAGCGTCACATCAAAATATTTAGAAAGTTCCAGCAAATGTGCTTTCAGGAAAAAATGAATTGTCAAGGGCGTCGCTGATATCACACACATCCTATGAACTTCACCACTCATTTCAATTGTCTTCTCAAAAAACGCCTGCGCAAATACTTGATGCAAGACCAAGAGGCTGCCAAAAACCAGATCGGCCAACTCAACTTTCCGTCGGAACGCAAAACCCTCATAGCCGCTAACTCACGCTTTTCGTGCCTCCACAATTGACCACTGTAGCCACCTGGGCTAAAGTCTGGCCGCAAAGAATATGCAAGGCACAACTCCATTCTTTGTGCAGAGAATCCAGCCAAGATGATTTGGAGCCAAAGCAAGTAGTCTTCAGTCACATCCTTGCCCATGAATCTGAATGGCAAGTCTCGGCGCAACATCACGGATCGAGTTGGCAATCGATTGGAAAAAAGCATCTGTAAAGTCGTCAACGTTGTCGACGCTACGGCTGCTTCATCTACATGCTCATGTTGTCCGTCGCTAAGCCTGGTTCCATGACCACATAATGAAACCTCTGGATGTGCTGACAACCACGACCACTGTATTTCTAATTTTCTTGGATGCCACTCATCGTCTGCATCCAAGAATGCCAACCAAGGTTGCGATGCAACTTCCCATCCAGCGTTTCTAGCCATGCCAGGGCCACCGTTTTTGTTTTGTGCAATCACCTTGATTAACGAAAAGTGTTTTTTTTCGTATTGCAACAACATTTCCAATGTGCCATCGCCACTGGCATCGTCAATCAAAATGATTTCTGAGGGTTGAAGTGTTTGGTGGAGGGCTGAGTTCAATGCCCTAAATAGCGTGTCAGTGCATTGATAGCAAGGAATAATGACCGAGATGGGTGCAATTGATTTTGCATCTGCCCCATGCTCTCCGTTGCCAACTACTTGCAAGATTGCGTACCCCTTAAAGTCTCTTCTATTTTTTCCATAAAGGCGGCCAGGATAAATTCCGGAAAGAATCGTGGATCAGTAATGATCCTTTGACGCCCTTTGATAAGGGCTTTTGAAATGCCTTCTGCTATAGAGTTGGCATCGAGTGGTTCAAAATAAACAGGGTAATCGCCTGCAACCTCGCGCATCACAGGCAAGTCAGAGCAAGCCAAGGGCGCGCCAGACATCATGGCCTCTAAACAAACTCTTCCAAAACCTTCACATAAAGTAGGATAAACAACCGCGTCCGTTGCCGCATAAGCTGTAGACAACTCATCATCGGAGAGCTTTCCGGCAAATGCAATCTGCTTACTTATCCCCAGTGGCAGTAGGTCCAATACTGATTTCCAGCGCTGATCAGCAAGTCCAGTTACCAATAAGCTGAGGTCCGTCTCTCTATGTACCAATATTGCAAAAGCATGTGCCAAACGTTCGATATTTTTGCGATATTCTGATCCACCTGCATAGAGTACAAAGCGACCACTGAGGGAATGACTCTGCCTAAAAGCAGAGATTTTTTTATAAGCAACAGTTTGTCCAAAGTGGGTTGGAACAGAGTTGTAGACGACGGTTATGTTCGCATCTAGAACGTTATAACGATGAACCAGTTTGTCTCTACTTGTTCGCGATACGGTCATGACATGTGTTGCAATTCGAAGGTTACGCCTGAGCATTGCCAAGTAATAAGCTCTGATTCGACCTGGATATAAATCTTTCATTTCTTCCAGACAAAGGTCATGCACCGCAATAACACTTGTAACACCTTTCGGAATGCGAACATCGTGGTATGGGCTCAATACCAGATTGGGATGTAAACGTTTGACTTCACGCGGAAAAATGACGTTGTCGTACCACGGGTGGCGAAATGCTCTGGGCAGCCAAGTTGGCCATGTCACGGTTGCAGGCTTCCAGTTGGACGTCCGGGGTAGAAAACCCATTTCGAAAGGGGGGCCCAGGAGCATGAAATGTATGTCGGGACGATTGGTAATCCAACCTGCCAGTAAAGGGGCGAACCAGTGGGCGATCCCGCCGTTGTAGAGTGCGAAATTTTTGGTGTCGATGACCACCCGCACCGAAAAGCCTCTTTTAGTCAAGGATTACCGAGCGGGTTGAGCCAATGAGAATGACGCACCGCATCTACTTTATCAGCGACATTGCGTAACAAATTAGCCGTCCTACCGCGGCCGCGAGTGAGAGAAAACATAGACCTGCGATTCACGGTCTTTTCCCACTTGACAATATCCTCCACCACTTTTTCAGGCAGTGTTTGTAGTTTGATCAGTTCAAGGGCCATTTCAAAGGCCAGATCCACATAGCCATAAACCGCACACCCGGCCCAATACCTGGCTAATTCTGCAACTGGATCGAGGGAGATTTTGCATAAAGTACTAAAACTCTCTGGCGTTCTGAAATACAAGGCATCAGCAGCGATCAACTGCCCTTTTCTGCCAACGATGTGTGCACTTCGCCTCCACTTGTGACACAAAAGGTTGCCCAAATCAAACAGCATGAATCCACGCTCACGCATAAAGATGTCAACCTCGGCAAACAAAGGCTGCTCGGCGTATAACTGTGAAAATTCCACCTCCAATTCCACCACATGAAGGCTTTGGGACAAGCAATTTTCAGCTCCCTGAAGGATGGCCAATTCAGTTCCCTGGGTATCTGCTTTGAGGGATGTAATTTTCAAATCAAACTTTTGACTCGATGCATCCAAAGTCGTACAAGGAACACGCAGACTTTTCACCACATCGAAATCTGATGGATTTTGATAGACCCTGTCAATCACAGCCCTGTTTGGCGACAACAAGGAGGTATTGGTTTGATGCATTGTCACCAATAAATCAACATCTTCGCTATTCGCTCCGAGTGCGGCGTTGACCCAAAAGAGGTCCTGTTGCTTGGGCAGTTTGTCAAAGGCACGAACATCGGGTTCAAACCCTAATACCTGCAATTCCGATGGTCCGAAAATAGACCAACGCGGATGCACTCCGCCAGCCGCCCCTGCATCGGCCAATACCACGGGCGCGTGTTTCAAATGCAAGCGCAGGCTTGCTGGCATCATGGGATCCATAACAGGTGAATTCATTGATACAGCTTCATGTTATCAGTAGCCTGTTGCGAGTTCATCTTGATAAAGTTGCATCAGCTCGTCTATATTGGGTCCGGCATAGTCATGATTCACATATTCAAAATTCAAGTCGCCCTCAAAAAGAATTGCAAGCTCAAATTCAGGTCTTGCAAGAGAGGGTATTAACCATGTCAATGGTTTGGGAAAGGGCCCAAGCTTAAATTTGCGCGCCAATTTTGCCATGAGATCAAATCTAAAGAGCCATGACAAAATAATCCCACCATTGCTTAAGCATACTGTCACAGGAAACTTCGCAATAGCCTTGAGATGGCCGGAGTTGCTGCAACTGAATATCCAACGGTGATGACACCAACCTGGATAGCGCCATGACTCCATGCCCCGACTTAACTCCTGGTGCTTGTTGGGCATGGAAACAAATCCTGCTGAGAAAAACTTGTGTGCTTGTGACAAAACAAATTGTGGGTCACGGATATCTTCCAAGGTATGGGTACAAATAAAGAAATCCGGTTTGACTGCGGCAATTTGCACCCATGTATCTTCATTTTGCAGATCACCCTTGATGAGTCGATCTTTATTTCCAACCACATCAACGTAATAATCAACGAGATCATCACACCATGGATTGGCACACCCACCCAAGTCAACTACAATGTATTTTGGATTGGCTAATTTCTTCTTTCGTAGAAAATCCCTCACTTCATTTCTGATGGACTTTCCATTGCTGATCTTCAACATTTTGATCAACTCTCCGGTTATTCGCTTGTCACGGAACAAGACTTGCAAAAACTTTTTGGTATTGCATCAGCACCCGATCCCATTGAAACGCTTCAGCATGCTTTCTGCGTCGAATATCTGGCGCTGATTGCAAGGCATGCCTCAGGGCATCAGCATAGGAACAACAATCATGAACATTGCAATAGAAACCGGTCTCTCCAACCACAAAGCGCTGACGTGGTCCATCATGCGCCACCACTGGTAATCCGCAAGCCAGTGCCTCCAGAAAAACAAGGCCAAAAGTTTCCATGGGTGATGCCAGACTAAAGGCGTCAGCAGTTTGATACAAATCAGGCATTTGCTCGGGAGTCAATTCAAGAAAATCTACTCTTCCTGATCTTGACAGTGGGTGGGAAGTCAATTCATCCTTTAGCGGTCCACGACCTGCACAAAGCAGGCGAGTATTGGAGTCTAATTTCCAAACAGCATCAAACAGAAATTCGTGTCCCTTACCCTTAGTCAAGGCTGCTGAACACAGTATCACCTTGACTGGCCTGACCTCCTTTGAAATCGGTTCGGTAAATCGACACGTATCAACCCCATTGGGAATCACCTTAATCGGCATCTTTGGAAAAATATTCCTAGCCAATTCAGCATCTGCAGGGGTAACTGCCACAAAAAAGTCTGAATGATGCAACTCAGATAGCACAGGTCCTGCATGCCCTACCGCAATAATTCGTGCGGATTTCTTGTAGAAACTGGCAAACCGGTAAGACCAAATGCCTCCAAAGGGCATGATGATGTCAAAGTTGTTATCTCTCAAGAATACCCTGCTGTTTAACATCAGGGTCAGTGACTCAATATCAGTGCTTGCCAGGTAAAGGCGTGATGGGAGCCTGTAGAGCAACCTCCAAAGTCCTGACTCAGTCCTCTCGCGGCATAAAAGCTTACTGAATTCAAATTTCGCCCCTTTTGCAGCCTCAGAGTGTGGCCCCGAAAGAACAGTAACCTCGAGAAAATCGGTATCAAGGCGTCGAACAAACTCTCTGACAAATACCTCCACTCCTCTTCCAAGGCTGCCGTACCTGGGTGCAATGATGAGTAATTTGAGCTTGGCCATCTGAGCGCTATCTTAATTTGACATTAACAGGCAGGCCCCGCAGCAAACCCATTATCCAAATCAGGGGCAAGTAAAAAAACCCGAAGCAAATGGAAGACAAAACAATTTCAAGCAGATCAATGTCCACCCCGCTGACATAAGTTCGCAAGCAAAACTGAGATGCAGTTGCAGCAAATAACAATGCCAAAGTAAAGCGAACAATCCACCACACAGACTTTACAAATAATTCTTTTGAACCACTGCATACCCTCAATAGCAAAACGGCCTGAATCAAGGTGCCACACAGATTAGCCATCAACCAATGCAACAGGGCAAGTTGGGTGATACCTGTTCCCCCCCCAAAAAGCAATGTCAAGCACCCCACTAAAACCATTCCTAGGCCCGTATACATCACACTACGCGCTTCGCCAATTGAAATCAATGCACGACCCATCACCAATCCAGCCGAGATAGGTATGGCGGCGAAGATGGCTAAACGCAAAGATTCTGTGGTCATGGCCTCTGCAGCAGCGTCAAATGCACCTCGAGCAAAAATGATATTGATTAAAAAATTAGCGTTTATCCACACGGTGGTACACAAACCACCAATGAATAATATGATTATTCTGACGACAACTGTTATCTCATTAAACATCTTCACTCTGTTGCTTGACGATGCATAAGCCAGAAATCTGGGCCACATCAAATTGGAAAGATTGACTCCAACAATGGTGATGATGACATTGGTAATTGCAGATGCATATTGGAAAGAAGAAATGACACCCTGATTGAAAGTGGTCAGGACATGCTTTTCTGTGATTGCATAAATTTGACTGGCTGCATATGTGAAAATCAAAGCACCACTGACAGCCAAAAAACGATTACCCAACTTATCTGGCCAACTGGGTCTATATTTCAAACCAACTCTGCGAAGCGTTAAATACTGGCATGCAACCGTGACAAATTGCCCTGCCATCAAGCTAGAAGCAATAACCTTATCATGCAATGTATCTACCAAAATAAACAGCACACCCAAAGTGGTCAAGGCCCCAAACATCCGGAAAATTGACTGTTCAACCGTTCGGTTGTATGCCACCAAAATAGTGCTTTGTGTTTCTGATACAGCGATCAAGATAAGAGATGGCGCCAACCAGTAGAGATGGCTACCTGCGAGGATGGCTGTCGTGGGTTGATTGCTGCTCACTGCGGCAGCTATCAGATGTTCGGACAACAGATAAGCAAGCGCGATTCCAGTGAGCGCCACCATGAGAATCAATGTCATGACCCTGGAAAAATATCTCTCTGCCAGAGTTGCATCCTCTCGCCTCATCGCAGCGAACTCTGGAACCAAAGCCTCGCGCAAGGGGGCCAAAGGGAATGCCAAGACATTGACAATGGTAAAAGCAACCCAGTATGCATCTAGCTCTGCAGAAGTCCCAAATTGATAGGAAATGACTGCAAGAGTGGCAAAACCAGTCAAAAAACTGACTGCAGAAAGACAAGTTGTCCAGACAAAGTTTTGTTTGAATGTTGCTGCCATTGGGTTTAATCAAACAACACAATGCGCGTTTTAAATGAATTCAGGTACCTGAATGGAGAACAAGTACATTGGGTATATCAAAATTGTGTAGATAAAGTAAGAGTCAGATGTAAATGATGAATAACTGTCAGCAATCAGAAACACAGGAATATCCATTCACCGGGCTCTAAGCCGCTCAATCCAGCTTAAAACGCCTGAGAGAACAAAAAGTAATCCGGCGATTATTCCACCCAAAAATTGACGATATTTTCCACCGTCGGATGTTTGTATTGATTTTCCGACCGAATGCAAAGCAGCACCAAGCAGACCCAACTTAAGGTAAACGGCAAAATAGTCTTCAGGGGTTGGATTTGCCCGTTTCTGCGCACCAGCATGTAAAGCCAGCATTTCCTTCACGCGATGTGCATAGGTGTGTCGATCCAGGACCCTGTGCCTTGCTGCCGCGCCCATATCCATGCAACGATCGGGATCAGACAGTAACGTTCTCACCATTCTCAAAAGAGATTCCTCGTCTTGATAGACAAGGTAGTGGGTCCCCTCTTCAAATAGCTCTTCCAAACCATTTTCAACAATTGGATCAGTCACGATAACGGCGCCGGCACCTGCCGCTTCAAAGAAGCGCATATTGACATCATTGTGCACACTTTTATTGAAAACAATTCGGGATTGGGCATAGATGCGTTGCATCTCCATTGGGCTGGCAGAATTGAAAAAATGAGAGGGGAATACACGTCTAAGGCAGTTGAGTAGTGCATGCCGTTGAGGGTTGGCTGGAACATGCATAGAGCCCACATGCGCGATATCGACACACTTTTGCGGCAGGGGCAGGGGCAGTAATTCCGGGGCAAATGCAAGCGGTAACCAGTGAACTTGCGGCAAACCCTCTTGGTGCAATCGTGCGACATATTCTTTTTGCGCAATGAAGCTTACGTCAAACAGCCGTGATATGCGTAAGTGTTTGGCAAAGTCCATATGAGTGTCAATGCCGTACCATGCAGTGATACAAGGCAGCATTTCCAACCCCGCAGGAAACAATTGCATGCTTCCACCCTCAATGAACAGAAATAGTTCGGGTGAGAATTTGAAGCCTCTGCATAGCTGATCCACGTCAACAACTCCGCGACGATTGACATTGGCCAGGGGGCTTGGGAGATCGGAGCAAACCAGTAATTCGTGCCCGTTCTCACGCAAGGCAACGATCAGATAGTTTGCTGTAGCCGGAAGAGTTAACGACGCAACGACAACAATGTTCATGTGAGCCGAGCGCGTATCAAAAATTGGCAAATTGATAAATCCGGAATGAAAGCAATAAGTGGGGCCGTTGCAATCCGTCTGAATAAAGACAAGTTTTCTCGGTTGTACATCATCTTGTCGATTTTCAATCCACTTGCTTCGAACATGTCAACGATTTCCTTGCGTGTAAAGAACCGCAGATGCGTCCGATCCAGCAGGCCTGAGTCTTCATATTTCCATCGGCCGCGCAACACCAGGTTGTAAACCAATGCAATATTACGGACATTAGGAATACTGGCAACCACATAACCACCAGGACGCAACCATTTTTTGTACTTCAGCAAGGTGCCCCAAGGATCACGAAGGTGCTCAAGGAGATCAGCAAAAACAATGCAATCAAATAGTGTTGTATCCGATGGAATTTCAACCGTCTCAACATCGCCAATCCAAAATTGCGTGTAGTCATTTTTCAGATATGGGGCTGCATCAGGATTGATTTCAACGCCATACACCTCGTTGACACCAGCCTCACGCAGGCTGCGACCAAAACCGCCAAAGCCGCAGCCGACATCAAGCACACGATTGCAAGCACTGGGCAAAACTCCCAGCAAATCTATTCGACTGCCTGTGAAATACGCTGAGCTAGGCATGTCGGCTTGATTCATCTATCACCTATTCGTTGAAATAGAAACAAATTTTTGTCCCAAGCGTCGGGCGAACCAGGCCGCATTTGGGTGTATATTATTCTGAGCTTGCGAGTTCGATCATCTTGAAATTCATAACCTTGCTTACGCATGAAGGTAATCCATTCGAGATCAGACTTTAGATTGATGTGTCCGGCAATGCCACGAGCACGACTTATATTAAAGAGAAGTTCGCTGATTGACGAGACCTTTTTCAACAGCCCTTCAATCTCGTCATCAAGCATGTGCTCCAGCACATCAAATGCCAACATGACATCTTTTGAACTGATGGCTGACTCTTCCAAGTTGGTGACATAGTAATCAGGAAATTTGCCAAAGTGCTTCAGATACAACTGTCTGGCTTCGACCGAATAATCGCAGCCCATGTAGTCAACACCTTTGTCCCTCATCAGGTCAATCATCACGCCTGGACCACACCCAAAATCCAAAATACTTTTCCATTCAGGTTCGCTGCTTAGCATTGCAGCCAGTACCAGTCGAAGCTGCAACCATTCCCGAAACCAAGCATCAGCAAAAAAATCACTGCCGTAAACAACCTTCTTTCTGAATAATCGGTTAACTATAGTTTTAAGCACTTGGAATCTTCCACTTCTTTTCAAAATAGGCTTTGTTGCGAAGGTGAAGTGCCTGCGTATCAATTTCTTTTCCAAGATAAGACACAGTGCTGTTGTAACTGCTCACCCCATGATGGTGGTGATGGATGAGGTTCAGGCCAGGCACCGCCAAACACTTCAGCCCTTGCGCTCTAAGTGCAAAACTCATGTCAATCTCTTCAAAGCCTGCGGGTGAGTACGATGGATCAAAGCCACCGACATTGCGAAAAGAATTTTCACGCAACATGAACAGAAACCCAGCTATGGCGTCGGCTTCCTCTATATTTTTTTCGCCTACAAATCTTTCGTGCTTGGCTCCATTCCAACGAGCGCCCACGGGCCCAACCTGCCCTACGGTCTGCGACTCCATCAGTACCTCGTAAAGTTTTTCAACACCACCGGAACCAATTTCAACATCATCATTGACAAAGCAGAGTACTTCACCCTCGGCCATTTCTGCCCCCATGTTCCAAGAACGAGCAACGCCCACATTGACGCTGTTGAGGCAGTATTTATGAATGTGTTCGTGTGCTGTGACTAAATCAATTAACTCCTTATCTTGTCCATTGCAGACAACTATCACCTCATGCGTCAAAGTTACGTTGTTATGCAAATCACGCAACACATCGACCAGGGTATAGCGCGGCATGAAAAAACGCGCCTTGTTCAAGGGGCGCTTAAGGTGAAGAACGGGGATGATGAAGCTGACTTTTAGATGTTTATGGGTCATGATGGGATTTGCTCCATCGCATCCCAAAACTCTTCAGTAGCGTTGGAAAAATTACTTGGATTGCCAATGTTGAATGGAAATGAAGTTGCACCGACATTATGGTTGGTGATCAATTGACATCCGCAAAGCGCAGCCTCAGTAACCACACGCCCCTGCGGCTCTGGCCATCGAGGCAGAAAGACAAAATACTTGGCTCTGTTCATATATTTCGGAATTTCAGAATAGGGAACACTGCCATGATAGGTGCCAAAGTCCAATTTCTCCCCCGGGGCAATTTTGCCAACGAAGTGAATATCAGCATCGCGAAACTGTTCACGCATTGCAGTCAGGCCCTTGGCCTCTCCTATGACTCCAACGAAAAGATAGTCAATGTCACGCTCAAGTCCCTGGTCGTAGAACATGCTTGTGTCTATCGTAGGCTTGAGGACAAAGCTCGAACGACCTCGGACATCGCCCAAAATGCGCTCTATGGTCTGCTGATGAAGGGGCGACAAATAGACATTCATCGCCGAACGTGAAAACAGATTGCGTACCAGGGGATCCAGTGCAAAGCACTCTCGCCCAAAGTCACGAAGCGCCAAGTTGTGGATGATGTGTGCCGGCGACTTGTGCTGGCATTGAGCATAGACCAAACCGGAACAGGGCAAATGACCAAGGTTGCAAACGTCAACGTATGCGTTACTCATATGGATGAATAGCCGATTGGCTGCAATTTCTTTCAATAGGTCAGGCGGAAAACGCAGCCAGCTGCCCCTGCTCTTGAGGGTTTGCGGGAAATTAAACACATCAACCAACCAATAAAGTTCTGCCGAGCTGTCGCATTCATTGACGCGAGGGCGGACTGATCGCAGACGAATGGTATGACCGCGTCTACGACCAGCTTCAATCAAAGATCGAGTGATCATCTCTCCTCCGCCCCCATACTTAAAAGGGTTGAAGTAGGAGAGGCAATCAATTCGCATTAATGACCAGCCATAAGTAGTTCGTCAAAATAAGCAATGGTTTTTTTCAAACCATCCTCTAAAGGCACCTGAGGAGTCCATCCATCCAGATGTTGCTGCGCGCAACTGATATCAGGCCGTCGCTGCATAGGGTCATCTGCTGGAAGTGGCTTAAATACCAGTTTGGAATGCGAGCCAGTCAGCACAATGATTTTTTCAGCCAGTTCTCGGATGGTGAATTCGCCTGGGTTGCCCAAGTTCAAAGGTCCCGGAAAACCTGGTGAACCATCTATGCCACTGGGGATATTCATGAAACGAATAAATCCCTCAATCAAATCGTCCACATAACAGAAGCTGCGTGTTTGGCGACCCTCACCATAAATGGTAATGTCTTCTCCGAGCAATGCCTGCACTATAAAGTTACTCACCACACGCCCATCATTGGGGTGCATGCGAGGACCGTAGGTGTTAAAAATCCGAGCCACTCGAATATCGAGTCCGTGCTGGCGGTGGTAATCAAAAAACAAGGTCTCAGCGCAGCGCTTACCTTCGTCATAACAACTTCGAATGCCAATGGGATTCACATTGCCCCAATAGTCCTCCGTTTGAGGGTGGACTGCTGGGTCGCCATAAACTTCGCTGGTGCTTGCCTGAAAAATACGGGCTCTCACTCTCTTGGCCAGTCCGAGCAAATTGATGGCACCGTGAACACTGGTTTTGGTGGTTTGCACGGGATCATGCTGGTAGTGAATTGGGCTCGCAGGACAAGCTAAATTGTAGATCTGGTCCACCTCAACATAAATTGGAAAAGTCACGTCGTGACGCAAAAACTCAAAATTTGGGTGATTGAAGAGATGTTCTATGTTGCGCTTTGTCCCTGTGAACAGGTTATCTGCGCAGAGAATTTCATCCCCTCTTTCTAGAAGTCTGTCGATGAGGTGAGAACCAAGAAAACCGGCACCGCCAGTGACAAGAATTCTCTTGCGAGAGTTATATTTTCTCATTGACATCTTTCATGTTTAAATCTTCTCAAAATTTTTATCTTCTAGTCAATGGGGTGATTAAAAAAAATAATGTCCAGATGGGCTATATCCAGCAAGCAAAAAAAACAAATTGTCTCTAGAGGGAGACCAAATGGGTAATGATCATTTTTTTTGAAATTTGAATATGCATTTTTGATAATCGGCCAAACCCAGACTTGGGATTGAGTCACGGCTATGAATATTTATCATAAAGTTATCAATAAATCACTATGCTACCGCCGTGCCCGGACACGCCTGACCAAACAAATTCATTGTTAACACATCAAAGTCAGATAAGAATTGACTCTAAATTTTACGACATGAATGACTTTGTTTTGAAATTTCATGTAGGTGGTCGTTTGAAACATGGGGCTAGCCATCACCATAAACACTGGCAAAAAAGTCATATGCCAGCTAAATGTGGGCAAATCAGTGAAGGTTGAGCAGAGGTGAAAAGCTGACAGTTGAAAGGTGTAAGTCCATCACGGCCGCAACTACACGGTAGAGTTACTCGATGCTTGACAAGGATCTCAAAAGGGAAATTCATTCCCATCCAAACGAAAATTTGGCTCAGTCCAGTAAACCCCGCAGCGACAGGGTCTCTGCGGGACTCTCAAAAAGTGAGAGAGTTTCTCTCAAAATGCATTTGGTGGTGGATGGTTGACCGTGTGCAGACTAGCTTCCCGAGCTGATGAGCACTGGTGCGGGTTGCTGCGGATCAAGCGCCCAACAGGCGGCGGGCAAGCACGCTCTGCATATCACGGCGTCCGTCCGCAATCAGGTAAATGATGACTTGGCTGCCTGTGACACGGTAGATCACGCGGTACGGCTTGAAGAATGTCTGGCGGTATTCCTTGATGCCAAGACCGACCAGTTCCTTTGGATAGCTGCCGCTTTCCGGGAATCTCGACAGGCTCTGCACAACGTCCATCAACGCATCCAACACATGGTTGGCGTTGGCGACGCAATCGAATTCGGAGATGTAGTCGTGGATGGCCTCCAGATCCTGCTCGGCCCCATCGGTGAGCAGGACCTCGAACTTGGCCGGCGTGCCAGCCATCAGACGACGGCTCGCTTGGCGCGAAGACGGGCAACGACATCGGCCACGGGTTTGACCTTGCCAGCGGCCACATCCTGATTGCCCAGCGCCAGGATTTTCAGCAAGGCCAGTGTCTCTTGCGTCTCCTCGAAGGAGGCGACGTCTTGCAAGACAGCCTTGGCCTCCCCGTTCTGCGTGATGACCATCGGTTCACGCTGCTCTGCGAGATGCGTCAAAACCTCGGCTGCGTTGGCTTTGAGATAGCTGATCGGCTTGACTTGTAACGAGTAGCGCATGGCGGTGCTCCAGACATGATTAAGACTTAATATAGTCTTTTTATAGTCCGATGGCAAGATGCGAATCAGATCCGACCCTGTACCCCATCGCTCTGTAGCCAAGTTGCTGCTTGTCCCACATCCGCAGCAGCGCCGGATAACCTCAGCGTGACTTCGACACGGTTCCTTTCAAAAAGTACAAGATGTGTCCAGTGCTATTCGCATTCCAGTCCCCAGAGTGCGCTTTGCCGCCTGTTTTAATTGAACCGTTGCCTACAAGCGTAGCCTTTCGCTACCGCCTCGTGAATGGATTCCACCGCTTCTACGCCTCCGTGCACGTGGGTTACACCCATATACCGGTCGAAGAGTGGATCCCTCCTAGGGCTAAAAGCCTCCGATGGCGTAGTAATTCTCAAATAGCCACCCCCAGCCTATACCGGACCCCCAGGACGAAGTATCTGCTGACAACTTGCGGCCAACAGCCGCCCCTTGTGAACGTGAGTCCAGCCTATTGAACTGACTGCCTAGGCTCTCTTCCACTCAAACCCATTGACGTTTTGCCGCATAAAACCGTGATTCGGGTGCGGTGCGCACCGCAGGCCTCGAGCGAAAACAGCGAAAAACAGCGGCTACTTGCCCCCAGTTGGGGCTATTTGGGAGAGGCATGGAGAGACCAGCGCACCGCAGGCGGATCGCGTAAATGGCTGATTCGCAATGGAAAAAAGAAAGGGGTCAAACTCAGCGATGAATTTGACCCCCGATGGTGAATGGTGGAGCTGGCGGGATTTGAACCCGCGTCCACAAGCCTTCTTCGAACAGTTCTACATGTGTAGTCGTCTGATTGATGTCTCGCCAAGTGCACCGCGCAGCGACACGCTGTGCACCCAACCAGTACCCTCTTTTCTCGCCGCCCACCAAGGTACCCGGTGAACGGCCAGCCCATATGAATTACCTTGCAGCCTGGACACTTGGGATGTTGCCACCCCAAGCACCCTTGCCCAGCCTATCGGCCAACTGTTGCAAGGCCCGCTGGATTAAGCAGCGAGTGCGAAACGTTCGTCGTTTGCAGTTAGTTTTTTTCTGCGGATTAACGAGGTGACAGAACCTCGACATGCCCTGCCGCGCGTCCGAACCCATGTCGAAACCAGTGCAGCCCCTGAACCCTGTAGTTTATTCCAGATCGAGGATTTTCAATAGCTCCAGCGGGGAATGGATATGGGCGTGTGCACCCCAGTCGCTGACTGGCAGGCCTTGGCCCAAGTAACCGTAGTTGGCGGCCACGGTCCACATACCGGCTGCACGCCCAGCCAGGATGTCGCGCTCATCGTCACCTACGTAAACGCAGTCCAGGGGCTCCAAGCCCAAGCGCTGTGCCGCCTCCAGCAAGGGTGCGGGGTGTGGTTTGGGGTGTGCAGTGGTGTCGCCGCAGACGACCGCACCGACGGTTTTGAACAAATCCATGACATCCACAATGGGGTGGGTGAATCGTTCCATTTTGTTGGTCACCACCCCCCACGCGATTTGTTGACGCAAAAGGGTTTGGATCAACTCGGGCACCCCATCAAAAGGCTGGGTCAACACGGTCAGTGCGGCTTCGTAATTGGCAAAAAACTCGTCGCGCATTTCGTCGTAAGCGTCATGGTCCGCCGCGATGCCAAAGGCCTGTTGCAACATGCCGCGCGCGCCTGAGCCGACCAAGGGTCGGTAATGGGCCAAAGGCAAGGAGGGCAAGCCACGGTTCAGTCGCATTTTGTCCGCGGCCGCGCCCAAGTCGGGCGCGCTGTCAATCAAGGTACCGTCCAGATCAAACAACACCGCTTTGACAGGGCGCGGCGGCATCATGCACCCAAACTCAGTTGTTTGCGGTATGCCATCAAGTAATTGACGCTGGTGTCTTTGTTCAACCAATATCGACGGGTCAGCGGGTTGTATTGCATGCCTTGTAGGTTTTGCAAATCCAGGCCTGCCGCTCTGGCGGCATGGGCCAACTCGCTGGGCCGAATGAATTTGGCAAATTCATGGGTGCCCTTGGGCAGTAAACGCAGGATGTATTCGGCCCCCACAATGGCAAACAAAAAAGATTTGGGGTTGCGGTTGAGGGTGGAGAAAAACACCCACCCGCCCGGCCTGACCAAGCTGGCACATGCCTGCACCACCGAGGCAGGCTGGGGCACATGCTCCAGCATTTCCATGCAGGTGACCACATCAAAAGCGCCGGGTTGCTCGGCGGCCATGCCTTCGGCGCTGATTTCTCGATAGGTCACACCGGCGGTCTGGGCCTCCAGGGCATGCAGTTGTGCGACCTTGAGCGCCTTGGTGGACAAATCAATGCCTGTGACCTGGGCACCACGGCGCGCCATGGCATCCGACAAAATGCCGCCGCCACAACCCACGTCCAAGGCCTTTGCACCGGCAAGGTTCACCAATTGGGCAATCCAGTCCAAGCGCAAAGGGTTGATCTGGTGCAATGGCCGAAATTCGCTCTCTGGGTCCCACCAACGGTGGGCCAAATCTGAAAACTTGGCCAGCTCAGCGGGGTCGGCGTTGATATTGGGCATGGGACGATTGTCTGGGATCTGGTGTTGTGGCTTGGGCGGGGCATAAAAAAACCCCGCCAAGGCGGGGTTGGTGGATAAACCCAGAGATTTATTTGTTAGCGCGGGTGCCGACCACTTCGATTTCAACGCGGCGGTTTTTGGCACGTCCTTCGGCAGTCTTGTTGTCGGCCACTGGTTGCTTCTCGCCTTTACCTTCGGTGTAGACGCGATTTTTCTCGATGCCCTTGCTCACCAAGTAAGCCTTGACCGCCTCAGAGCGGCGTACCGAAAGCTTTTGGTTATAAGCATCTGAACCCACTGAGTCGGTGTGGCCCACTGCGATGATCACTTCGAGGTTGATGGCTTTGATTTTGCTCACCAAATCATCCAGCTTGGCTTTGCCTTCGGTCTTGAGCACGGCTTTGTCGAAGTCAAAGAAGGCATCGGCCGCATAAGTCACTTTGGTGGCGGCAGCCGGTGCAGGTGCAGGTGCAGGTGCAGGTGCAGGTGCAGGAGCCGGGGCGGGCATGGCAGCAGGAGCAGGCGCAGGAGCAGGAGCAGGAGCGGGTGCCGGGGCTGCAGGAGCCAAAGCACCGTCGCAGTCCTTGGCGGCCGTGGCAGGCGTCCAAGAAGCGTTGCGCCAGCATTGACCAGAAGCGTTTTTCCAGACTTCGCCAGAAGCATTGCGCCAATTGTTGATGTCTTGCGCAACCGCGGTGGTTGCCAAGGCTGCAGAGGCGACCAACATCGCCAGTTTGTTCAATTTTTTCATGGTTATCCTCATCTGGGAAAAGGACGCAGGCATTCTGCGAATCGTGGCTTGAGGTGACCATCACCGTCAATGCTCAGCGGATTGTGCCACACAGATTCAGGGGCCCAACTGTCAGGCCATGGGACATACCCATGGGTGGTCAATGACCGAAAATTTGTTGTGAATTCACGACAAACCATGGCTTTGACAGGGCAAACCACCAAAACTGTAATCAAAAGCCATGGTCAATCGTGCTGCCGAATGGCCGGGTCGCAGGCCTAAAATCGCCGATTTACCTGTCAGAGACGCTCACCCATGACCCAGTTCGCCAAAGAAACCCTGCCCATCAGCCTGGAAGATGAGATGCGGCGAAGCTATTTGGACTACGCCATGAGCGTCATTGTCGGGCGTGCCCTGCCCGATGCCCGCGATGGTTTAAAACCCGTTCACCGCCGGGTGTTGTTTGCCATGCACGAGCTCAACAACGATTGGAACCGCCCCTACAAAAAGTCCGCCCGCATTGTGGGCGATGTGATTGGCAAATACCACCCCCACGGCGACAGCGCGGTATATGACACCATTGTGCGCATGGCCCAGGACTTTTCCTTGCGCCACATGTTGGTCGATGGGCAAGGCAACTTTGGCTCGGTGGACGGCGACAACGCCGCAGCCATGCGTTACACCGAGATTCGCTTGTCCAAAATCGCCCACGAAATGCTGGCCGATATCGACAAGGAAACGGTTGACTTTGGTCCCAACTATGACGGCAGCGAAAAAGAACCCCTGGTGCTGCCTTCCAAACTGCCTAACTTGTTGATCAATGGATCGGCTGGCATTGCGGTGGGCATGGCGACCAATATCCCACCCCACAATTTGAACGAAGTGGTGGATGCCTGCCTGCACATGCTGCGACACCCTGAGGCCAGTGTGGACGATTTGATGGACATTGTGCCCGCGCCGGACTTTCCCACTGCCGGCATCATTCACGGCATACAAGGGGTCAAGGAAGGCTATCGCACCGGGCGAGGACGGGTGGTCATGCGAGCGAAATGCCACTTTGAAGACATCGACAAAGGCCAGCGCCAAGCCATCATCGTCGACGAACTGCCCTACCAGGTGAACAAAAAGACGCTGCAAGAGCGCATGGCGGAGTTGGTGCACGAGAAAAAAATCGAGGGCATCAGCCACATCCAAGACGAGTCAGACAAGTCTGGCATGCGCCTGGTGATCGAACTCAAGCGCGGCGAAGTACCCGAGGTGGTGCTCAACAACCTGTACAAGCAAACCCAGTTGCAAGACACCTTTGGCATCAACATGGTGGCCTTGATCGACGGGCAACCGCGCCTGTGCAACCTCAAAGACCTGATCAGCGTGTTCTTGGAACACCGCCGCGAAGTGGTCACCCGCCGCACGGTGTTCACCTTGCGCAAAGCGCGCGAGCGCGGCCATGTGCTGGAAGGTTTGGCGGTGGCCTTGGCCAATATCGATGAATTCCTTGCCATCATCCGCAACGCACCCACCCCGCCAGTGGCCAAGGCCGAGTTGATGACCCGCTCCTGGGACAGCGATTTGGTGCGCACCATGCTCACCCGCGCCCGCGCCGAGGGCGGTGTGGTCAATGCCGCCGATTACCGCCCCGATGGCTTGGAGGCTGAATTCGGCATGGGCAGCGACGGCCTGTACCGCTTGAGTGACACCCAAGCCCAAGAAATTTTGCAAATGCGCTTGCAACGCCTCACCGGTTTGGAGCAAGACAAAATCGTCAACGAGTACAAGGAGGTGATGGCCGAGATCGACGATTTGCTAGACATCTTGGCCCGCCCGGAGAGGGTGTCGACCATCATTGGCGATGAATTGAAACAGTTGCGCCAGGAGTTCGGGCAAACCAAGTTGGGTGCGCGCCGCAGTCTCATCGAGCACAATGCACAAGACTTGGCCACCGAAGATCTGATCACGCCCACCGACATGGTGGTGACACTGTCGCACCTGGGCTATATGAAAAGCCAGCCCTTGTCAGAATACCGCGCCCAGAAACGCGGCGGGCGCGGCAAACAGGCCACCGCCACCAAAGAAGACGATTGGATCGACCAACTCTTCATCGCCAACACCCACGACTACATCTTGTGTTTTTCCAACCGTGGGCGTTTGTATTGGTTGAAAGTGTGGGAAGTACCCGAGGGTTCACGTGGCTCACGCGGTCGTCCCATTGTCAACATGTTTCCGCTGCAAGAGGGCGAAAAAATCAATGTGGTGTTGCCCCTCACCGGCGCCGCGCGCACCTTTCCGGCCGATCAGTTTGTGTTCATGGCCACCTCGATGGGCACGGTGAAAAAGACCTCCTTGGATGAATTCAACAACCCGCGCAAGGGCGGCATCATCGCGGTCAATTTGGACGACAACGACTTTTTGATTGGCGCCGCCTTGACCGACGGCCAGCACGACGTGATGCTGTTCAGCGACGGCGGCAAAGCCGTGCGCTTTGACGAAAACGACGTGCGCCCCCTCGGTCGCAGCGCGCGCGGTGTGCGCGGCATGATGCTGGATGAACAGCAAAGCGTGATCGCCATGCTGGTGGCCGCGCAAGAAAACACACCGGGCCAAACCGGCACCCCAGGGTTGGTGCGCAACAGCGTGCTCACCGCCACCGA
>Ga0214917_10002981_pt1 | contig 20086 bp, 20 predicted proteins | sample LL_1208_BB_MetaG_FD_177983 | JGI IMG/M metagenome (GOLD analysis project Ga0214917, IMG submission 177983) | Freshwater microbial communities from Lake Lanier, Atlanta, Georgia, United States - LL_1208_BB | ecosystem: Environmental > Aquatic > Freshwater > Lake | place: USA: Georgia | collected...
GTGGAAGCACGACCCACGACCTCACGGTCCTCGGTGGTATCCGTGTCAGCAACCTCTTGGTGACCGATGCATTGGCCGACCCTGCGCATGTCATGGGAGGAACCAATCCGGTCAGGGTCGCCGCTAGCCCCGGAAAGACCGGAACGATGGCATTTGTCCCCGCCAGCGCCGGGGTCTATCCCCTAATTTGCACCGAGGCTGGCCAGAAGGAGGCCGGCATGGTCGCCGCCCTGACGGTGGTTGCGCAGTAAGGCTTCACCCAACGCTGAGCGATCCACTCCCTGCAGTTCAGACGGTGCGGGTGGAATATTGAACATTGGAGGCAGGACTGTGACACGCAACCGGAAGTTGGCTGTCGGCGGCGCGGTTACGATGATTATCGGGGGCCTTGTCGGCGTCGTCGTGCTTGCCACCACCGGACCCGCAGTGGGATCTGCCCAGACGGTGGTGGCGCGCGAAATGGCCTACGTCCCGATTGACGTGACGGGCGTCGTAGGAAGGCCAGTCACGATCCAGTTTAAAAACGAGGGTCTCCTTGAACACGACTTCAACGTGATGGGGATCCGCGCGAGTGGGGTCAAGGCAGTTGATGTCGGTGTCAGTTCCGCGCACGGAAGCGCACATGGATCCGCACCGGAGGCGGTCCACGTGGCAGCCGGCCCTGGGAAGACCGGCACCTTGACATTCACACCGCTTGTGGCCGGTGAATTCCCGGTCGCGTGTTCAGTCCCCGGCCACAAGGAGGCGGGCATGGTTGGGACACTGACCGTTACTTCAGAATAGGTTGCCGTTCCCACCCGAAACTCGTCGGCACGATGCGTCGTGCGAGTGCTGAACCCATCGTGAAAGGTGAAGACTGATGACCAGTGTGCTTTTGACCGTTCCGGAGATTTCCTGTGCCCATTGCGCCCAGTCGATCGTGAAGGCGCTATCGCCTGAGGCAGGCGTAAAGCACGTATCGGTTGACGTGGACCATCAGCAAGTGCGTCTCGATTTCGATCCAGCCACGATTTCACTCGACCGCGTCCGGGAGATCATGGAAGAAGAGGAATACCCGGTCACGGAGGTTGCGGAGGTCGCCCAGGCCTGACCAGACACCGAACTCCGGCGGGTGATCTCCCGTGCTACCCTCCCAGACCGGAAGGGTGCTTGCGACCGAAATTAGGCCGGTCCGCCCTGCACCACCGATGCAAGGAGAGACCGTGACACCACCCGCCGGAAGCCCGCCACCTGAGAGCGTGCACGCCAATCTCAAGCCCAAGGTCCACGTCCCTTGGGAACCAACGCGCACGATGCCCCACATCAAGATCACGAATGTGAAGGTGATCTGCACCGCGCCAGACGGCATCCGCCTCGTGGTCGTGAAGGTCGAAACGTCTGACCCTGGCCTCTATGGGTGGGGATGCGCAACATTCACCCAGCGACCGCTTGCGGTTGTCTCAGCCATCGAGGACTACCTGAAGCCGATGGTCATCGGGAGGGACCCGAACGACATCGAGGACATCTGGCAGACGGCTTTCACCAGTGGCTACTGGCGGTCCGGGCCGATCATGCATAACGCCATGAGTGGCATTGACCAGGCCCTCTGGGATATCAAGGGAAAGCGGGCCGGGATGCCCCTGTATGAGATCTTCGGTGGCAAATCCCGTCAGGCGGTTTCCCTGTACGGTCATGCGTCGGGCCGGGATATCCACGAACTCGAGGACAGCATCCGTGGGTACGTCGAGCGCGGCTATCGCTATGTGCGTTGCCAGATGGCCGTGCCGGGCATGTCCATGTATGGAACCCGCGCGAACCTTCCTGAAGGCGACGACCACAGCATCGCTGCCGACGGTACCCCTCGCCTCAACCGGTCGCTGCCGTCATTCGAGCCGACCCCATATTGCCGCATGGTCCCCCGCATGTTCGAGCGCCTCCGGGGAACGTTCGGCGACGAACTCGAGTTCTGCCATGATGTTCACGAGAACATCCCTCCGATCCAGGCCGTCCAGTTGGCGAAGGACGTCGAGCCCTATCACCTCTTCTTCCTGGAAGACGCCCTCGCGCCAGAGGACATCGACTATTTCCGCATCATCCGCCAGCAGACCAGCACACCACTCGCGATGGGCGAACTCTTTGTCAACGTCAACGAGTACCTGCCGTTGGTCCGCGATCGCCTGATCGACTTCATGCGGGTCCATATCTCGGACATCGGTGGCTTGACACCTGCCCGGAAGCTGGCAGCCTTGTGCGAGTTCTTTGCGGTCCGCAGTGCATGGCATGGTCCGGGTGATGTCTCCCCGATCGGCCACGCGGCCAACACGCACCTCGACATGTCCATCTGGAACTTCGGGATCCAGGAACAGACCGTTTTCGGCGAACGGACCCGTGACGTCTTCAAGGGATGTCCGGAGATCCACGATGGCTGCTTCTGGCTGAACGAGGAGCCCGGCTTGGGCATGGACGTTGATGAGGAAGCCGCAAAGAAGTACCCGTACCCCGAGCATCCCCTCAACGGCGCATGGGCCCCGCGCCGTCGTCTCGACGGCACCACCATTCGCCCGTAGCGCTGTCCGGAACCCTACTCCCCTCTCCCGCTTGCGGGGGAGGGGTTGTTTCTTTGCAGGAGGCCACCTGAGGTTTTCTCCGCAACGGGTTCGCCCGCCGCACCGACCGGTGTGAAGCAGTCGCGAAGGGCGACGAGGGCACCCAATCCGAGCACTGCCCCGATCCATACCGTGCACAGGCGGATGATCAGGGTTGCGGCACCGGCAATGGCGGGAGAGACCGATCCCGTCAGGATTCCCGCAATCGTTGCTTCGGCCGCCCCCGCACCACCGGGCATCAGCGACACGGCTCCGGCGAGGGTGCCTGCGTTCAGTGCTGCGAGCGCGTAGCCCAGCAGGTCGAGGTTCGCAGGCAGTCCGAACGCATGAAGTGCGTACCAAAGCGCAAGGCTTTCGGCTCCCCAGGAGAGCAAACCCAGACCAAACGCCAGGAGTAGGCTTCGCACGTCAAAGATCATCGCGGCGCCATCCGCGGTGTCGCGGATCCGTGAACCCGCCATCGCAACGATCCGTTGAGCGCGGGGATGGCTTGAGAGCCGTGTCCAGATTCGGGCGACCGGTTTTGGCAGCCCAACCCGTGTCCCACCTATCAGGGCGAGCAGGGAACATCCGGCGACCGTTCCGGCCAGCGTGATCGCCACCGGCCACGCGGTGTGCCAGATGATCGACAATCCGGCCCCGGTGAGCACGAGGACCGCAAACCCATCGGTAGCACGTTCGGCAAGGCTGATCGGCGCTGCGCGCCAAGCGTCCACCCCGGTCCTGCGACTAAGGAAATATGCCTTCAGAAGTTCGCCGGTCTTCCCTGGGGTGACGGTCAGGGCAAACCCGGCGACGAAGATCAACGCACTTTCGGATAGCGTGGGGTACGCGCCAATCCGGTGGCAGTAGTAGTGCCACTTTCCGAACCGGATCGTCGCATTGACCGCAGTCAAGCCGATCGCGATCGGGATGGCGTCCCACGCGAAGGAGTCGAACGCGCCCGCCAACTTGTGCCAATCGCTCCACAAACCGACGGCCACGGCGGCGGCGATGGCAATCACCCCGCTCCAGGCAACCTGCCGTGCAATGGAAGCAAGCGATGACGGTGCGCCTGAAACGCCAGACCCCCGCACAGTCCGGTTATCCAGACGATGCGAGGGTTGGTGCCGGGTTCCACCTGAAGCCGGCGTATTTGGGGGAAGGGACGTGCCTACAGCGCCCCGTCCTTGGCTTCGATCTGGAGCCACGACACGGTCACGAAGATAACGGTGTAAAGCGCAGTCAATTCGCCGACTGGCGCATCGCCGAGGCGATCCTGCGTCACCGACATCGCAGTGCCGGTTAGCAGCGAAACCACCACAAGCAACGCACTCAGGCCACCACGTTCGCTGTGCATGAGCCACCGGCGGATTGCCACGGTCACTGCGGAAAGAATCCCGATGTAAACCCAGAACAGGTGCCTGTCATTGGTCCATCCCAAGATTTCCATCATGGCTACCGTGCTGAACACCGCAAGTAAACCGAACAGGATGTCCCGATGGAACGTATTTCCTTCAATGACCTCGCCGAGGGCGTTTTCCGTTCTGGTGTCACTGACTACTCTGAACAGCTTGATTGCCCTCAGGATCCGTAGCCCTTGGATGAACACGACCCATTGGGGAAGTTCGCCCTCGCCAAGAAATCCGAGGTAGTTGGCGAGGACAATGAAGAACGGAAGGATGGCTATGAGGTCGATAATCCCCCAGATGCCGAGCAGGTAGTCACGTGATCGCTTCTGGTACACCGCATTCAGCACGTAGTCGATTGCAAAGAGGAACGCAATCACCCCTTCGAGTACGACGAAAATGGTGTGCGGGATGCCCTCCGCCTCCTCAGGAAACGTGAACCATGGCTCACGTGTAATCGCCTTTGCAGCTGCTGCTTCCGCATCGGTCGGGGTAGGAGATGGTTCAGGCGTAGGTTGCGGGGTCACCGTAGGCAGCTCAGACACGGTTGTTGGCAAGGTCCGGTTCCGAGAGATTTCTTCTTGAACCACTTGACGGATCGAGGTAACCATGTCAGGTGTCGCGGTCGGTTCTACCGTCGCAGTCGGCGACGGCATGTCGGCAGGTACGAATGTCCTGAACTCGGGCGCACCCTCCAGGACGAGTAGGACAAGTGAAATGGCTACCAGCCACGACACCAGATACGCGTGATGGGCAGAATCTGACGTGCCATCATGGCTATAGGCATGACCAATGTACTCACGGAGGCGGGTCGTCCACGGGACGTGTGGGACGGCTGCCGACTGAACCGGACCGGCCTCCACAGGCGCCTCTCCTGGAACTTCTACGGCGGCCTTCGCCTCGGCTGAGGCTTCAGTTTCAGCTTTGGCTTCTGCCTTTGCGTCTTCGGCCTCGGTCGGTTGGGATGGCGTCACTCCTGCTGGATTGGATGGCGCCGCCGTGTCATTGGAAGGCGTCGCAGATTGGGACGACGGCTCGCTGGAACTACCCGATGCTGGGCCCGGTTGCGTTGATGCCATCGCTGGTGTGCCCTCCTGTGACCCCTGAGCAGCGGGACTGGTCACGGCTGTGTCGGTAGAGACGCTGGCCTCAGCCACGTTGGGCCGACCGTCGTCATGTGTCGCTTGGGGAACCACCTCGTGTTCTTCCCCGTCTGGTGTCCCCTTGGGAGGATCAGTCGGCTGAACACTCGCGCTTGGATCCGGTTTCTGGTCAGGTGCAGACGCATCCAGGCGCTGCCAGCGGGGAGGTTCCACGTTCGTCTCGCCTTCCCGTCTAGGTCTTCGCTGCCAACTTGCGTCCGGTTGGGATGACGATTGCCGAATCACGGATCCCGATCACGTAGTCATCGGGTGGATTGATCCGCACCTGACGTTGTCCACGGGCTTCCGCAAGAACGTCCTGTCCTGACTCCGCGAGCATTCGTTCAATGAAGCCCTGAACCCAGCCGGTACCGGTTCCCATGACGTCGTTGACCGACAGGCTTTCCGGGTCACTGATGATCCCGATGACCAGTTCGGCGCGCTCACTGCGGAACCATGCCCGGCACTCAGCCAGGTTCTTGTTCCAGAGTTCCTGTGGCACCACCTGCTTGCGAATCGCTTGCGCACTACCGGCACCGAAGAGCTGTCGTGCACCGGAACCAAGGCCAGGCGCGCGGGAAACGGCAACCAGGTAGAACGGCTGCCTGGTGTCGCGCACCTCGATTTCGCTTGCGCCGGCATTCTTGATGTAGCCGGTACGGCCCGGGCTTACGACCTCGGCGACAATCGTTGCGTCCTTGTTCAACTCCCGGACCGAGATCACGTACCGGAAAGTACGGTCATCGGCGCCGGAAAGGGCACCTGCGACTTCGTCGGCGACGATAATCAGGGCCTTCGCCCCGGACGTTCCCGCCGATTGCAAGACTTCCTTCTCCGCGGGACTCCCTTGTATATGAAGGAAAGTCGGCTCCGAAAGCACGTGGCCGAGCGCGTCCTTTACCGACATTGAGTCCTTGAGTTCATCAAGCTGCTTTCCAATGTCTTCGGGCTCGCCGATGTTCACGAAGATGATCGGTGCGGATATCCCTGCCGTCGCGATCAATGCGCGCGCAATCGCAGGCACACCTCGGTGCCAGCCTAGGACCAGGAAATGTTCAGTCCAGGCCCGTGGTTCGCGTTGAACGTATCGCTGATCCATACACCCGACCCTTCAACCGTCGCCGCCCAGTGTCGCGTGAAACGCACCGTCGCGCATTGTAATAGAACGGCCCCTCTCGCGGCTTGAACCGCGCATGGTTCCGAGCGTGGGGGGTCCGAAGACATCGTTCTTGGCGGCACGCTATCATAGCGGCACGTTTCGTCAGGTGTTGTACCTGACCGTGGAGGGGTTTCATGCGTGTCGCTCAGTCACCTCCCCTGACCCAGGGGCCCTCTTGGGTTCGTGGCTTCCTTGGGCTATTCGGTCTCGGCAAGACCGCAGCAGATGCGCCTGCAGATGAGAAGAAGCCGGCAGCACCACCCGTGCCGGGGGTTGTCGCCCGAACGGTTCAGCAGTCTCGCGAGACGCTGAGTGGCATTGGCGAGAGTGTCGCCTCCGTCTGGAACCTTGCCAACGACAACCGTCTGGCCCGCTACGTCATGATGATCGTGCTCTTCACGGTCGGCCTCGGCGTGCTCGTCTATTACATCGAACACTGGGCCGCTCCGACTGGAACCAGCCTCGAGGGTGAATCAATTCAGATCACGAACCTCGAGCGCGGTCTCTGGTGGTCAATCGTCACGATGACGACCGTCGGGTACGGTGACTTGGTCCCCAAGACCACCCCCGGTCGGATCATCGGCTTCCTTACCATGCTTTCCGGCATGGGTCTCACCTCCCTTGTTACCGCAGCGTTCTCCAGTCTGTTGGTCGCCCAGGCCCTCGCGGCGAGCAGTGGTCTCGAGGCCATCACCTCTGTCGGTCATACCCTCATCACTGGGTGGAACGACCGGGTTGAGGCGGTCATTCAGGGATTAATCGCGTCCACCCCTGGAGGCAAGCCGGAAATCGTCCTGGTCAACCTCTTGGATCAGGAAAAGCTCGCAGAACTCAAGTACAAGTACCGGCGGATCAATCTGCGCTTCGTCCGCGGTGACAGCACCAGCGAGCAGGCCCTTGAGCGTGCCGGAGTTGCGAAGGCCTCCAACTGCATCGTCATGGCCGACACCCTTGTCGCCCCAGGTGGTGAGGACTTGCGTTCCACGGTGATCGTGCTCACTGCGAGCAAGATGAACTCGGATCTCAAGATCACCGCGGAGCTCATGATCTCCGACAATGAGGCCGACATCCGGCGCGTTGGTGTCGACGACATCGTCCTTGCCGGTCAGGACGCCGGGTTCTTCATGTCGGCCGGTGCTCTCGCTCCAGGCCTCGGCAATGCTGCTCGCGAGATGCTTCGTGCGTCCGGTGAGGCCGAACTGCGGCGCATCGACTTCCCACGCAACCTCCGTGGATTGACCTACCAGGAGGTCTTTCAGGCGTACCGGCAGCAGAACATCCTGTTGGTCGGGCTCATTTCCGAGCGCATCAACGTGTCCCTCGATGACCTCATGGGCGCGGGGACTGGCTGGGTGACTGGCCTCATCCGGCGCCTTATGGCGGAGGCAAGTTCAGAGATCCTCGGACAGGACCAGGAGAAGATCCAGGTTCTTTGGGACCCAGGGGATGAGTACATCATTGGGAGCACCGACGCGGCGCTGATCATCGCGCAACCCCTCACGGTCACCTAGCATCGGATATCGTCCACTAAATCTGTGGCGGGCGGCAGTGGCCGGTCCGCCGTACGGCTCCTCAGGGATCAGGAGGCACACATGACCGCAACCCTTCCGGCGATTGTCACCCATAGGAACGGCCTGCGCATGGGCCCTCACAACTACGAAGAGTTCGACTACGCGAAGATCGAGGAGTTCGGCGCTGACCCGGGCGAGCAGATGATGGACTGGGTCAACCGGGGCAAGAAGGCGAACATGCTTGCCGAGTTGACCGAGGCCGAGATCGCGATGATCTTCGCAGGGGGCGAATTCTTCCATTACGAGCCCGGCGACGTCATCATCCCTTGGATGGACACCAAGGACAGTGTTTTCGTCCTGCTTGCCGACGGACGCGTCAGGATCATCACACCGATCATCCTGCCTCCTCCGGTCGGAGATTGGCTTTCAGGTGAGAAAAGCCTTCTAGAGTTGCCTGCACCGCAGGTGGTTGGTCACTTCAACCTCCTTTCGAGCACAGTCCGCTCGGCAACAGTTGAAGCGGTCGTCCCGATGGACGCGATCGAAGTGCAGAAGAACTATCTCGAGAAACTGACCAAGACGAACCTCCATGTCGGTGCCACGCTCTTCAAGAACATTGGACGGGCCCTTCAGGGCCAGTTGCGCTTCACCAACAACGACGTGCAGAACCTTACGGTTGCCGTCGCCCTTGCCTCGCGAGCCCTTCGCAAGGGCTAAGCCGACTGCATTGCGTTGTTGATATGGACAAGTGAACGCCACCCTCAGGGGTGGCGTTCATCGTTCCCGGTAGTTCGTCAGACCCCTGCCTGCCTGCCCGCAGGCAGGCGGAGAAAGTCGAAGTCGCAACCCTCTGGTGCCTGCGTCACGTGCAATTGGTAGAGGCGACGATACCCCCGGTCGAACGTCAGCGGTGCAGGTCTCCAGTCGTCGCGCCGACGCGCGAGTTCATCATCAGGGACGTCAAGGTGCAGGTGGCGGCCCTCCACGTCAAGGTCAATCCAGTCGCCATCCCGGACAAGCGCCAGGGGACCGCCAATCGCGCTTTCCGGGGCGATGTGCAAGACGACGGTGCCGTACGACGTTCCGCTCATCCGGGCATCGGAGATCCGCACCATGTCGCGGACCCCTTCACGCAAGAGTTTCGCCGGTATCGGCATGAAGCCCACCTCCGGCATTCCTGGCGCGCCGACCGGGCCGGCGTTCTGCAGCACCAGGATGCTGTCTGCGGTCACCGGCAAGTCCGGGTCGTCGATCCGTGCGCGGAGATCGTCGATTGACCGGAACACGACGGCTTGCCCCCGGTGCTTCTGGAACCGGGGAGATGACGCGATGTGCTTGATCACCGCGCCATCCGGACACAGGTTCCCGCGCAGGATTGCTAGACCTCCTTCCGGAGAACGTGGTTCCTCGCGGGCGGCGATCACGTCGCGGCGGCGTGCGACACGGAAGCGTTCCAGGTTCTCGCCGACCGTGGAACCGGTGACGGTCATAGCCTCGTGACGAAGCAGTGGTGCGAGTTCCTTCATCACCGCCGGCACTCCTCCGGCATCGAACAGTTCCTCCATCTGGAACTCCCCCGACGGCTTGAGGTTCACCAACCAGGGGGTCTGGCGGGAGAGTTCGTCAAACCGGTCAAGCGGCACCGGAATTCCGAGTCGACCGGCAATCGCCACCAGATGGACGACGGCGTTGGTTGATCCGCCGAGTGCCATCAGCACACGGATGGCGTTCTCGAATGCCGCTTCGGTCATGATCTGCGACGGTCGCAGTCCGGCCCGTGCAAGTCGCACCGCTTGGCGTCCACTCATCTCGGCGAATTGCAACCGGCGGCTATCAGGAGCGGGAATGGCGGCGTTTCCCGGCAGCGCCATGCCAAGCGCTTCGGCCATGCTGGCCATCGTTGACGCGGTGCCCATCACCATGCATGACCCTGCCGAACGGCAGATCGCATCCTCGATGGCCGTGTATTCGTCGGCGTCGATCGTTCCCGCCCGAAGTTCCGCGGTGTACTTCCCGCAGTCAGTGCAGGCTCCCAGTTCCTTGCCATCGTGACGACCATTGAGCATGGGGCCCCCGGAGATCATGATCGCGGGGACATCCGCCGACGCCGCACCCATGAGCGCCGCCGGCGTGGTCTTGTCGCATCCTGCAAGTAGCACGACCGCGTCCATCGGTTGGGCGCGGATCATCTCCTCGGTATCCATAGCCATCAAGTTGCGGAAGAGCATCGACGTAGGTTGGGTATGCACCTCGCCGAGCGAAATGGTTGGAAACTCAAGCGGGAAACCGCCTTCCTGCCACACGCCCCGCTTGACCGCTTCGGCGAGTTGGCGGAAGTGGTTGTTGCAGTTGTTGAACTCCGACCATGTCTGTGCGATGCCGATGACTGGTTTGGTCAGGTCTTCCTGGGTAAACCCCATTGCCTTGGTGAATGCTCTCCCGGTGAAGCCGGAAGGGGTGCCTCGTTCGCCAAAGAAACGGGCGCTGCGCCCCAGAGCCGGCGGCCCGTCAGCCATCGTCTCGGGTGCCGTCCCGGCATCGGAAGCCGTGCGCTTTGGCAATCCCTCCGCGCCGAGAGGTGCATCGCCGCGGGCGGGATTGCGCGGGTCGTCATTGCCTTGGGCGTTGCGGTCGGCCGGTGGTGGCCCGTACATGATGCTCACGATGCGGTTCCTGTCGTGGTGTGATCGAAGGGGTGAGTCGCGCGGTCCTTGTCAGGCTTCGGGTGTCAGGTGGACAGCCCCGGACTTCCACCGGCGACGGAACGAAGGACGCATCACTGCCTCCGGTGACTGGATTGTCAGCCCGCCGTCGATCATCATCGTCGTACCGGTAACCCATTTCGCCTCGTCGGACGCGAGAAAGAGGGCACCGTTGGCAATGTCCTCGGGTGTCCCGATGACCCCAAGCGGGTAGCAGTCCAAATTCCCCGCCCACTCCGCTTCGTCCGCCTGGACGCGCGGGCGGCTTGTATCGTTCAGGATCAAACCGGGACAGATCGCGTTCGCACGGATCCCATGTGGCCCGTAGTCGAGTGCGAGGTTTCGGGTAAGGCCCAGGATCCCGGCCTTCCCGGCTGAATACCCGCCGAAGTGCGGGTTTGTCACCACGCCGTTTGCCGAGGAGATGCTCGTGATTGACGGACCCGCCTCCCTGCCGGCGTCCATGAGGTGTGGCAGTGCATACCTTGCGGTCAAGAACACCGAGGTCAGGCACCCATCAATTGTCCGGCGCCACTCTTCCTCGGATATTTCGTGGAGGTACTTCACGGTTGCCATCGCGGCGCAATTCACGACCGTTGTCAAACGTCCGTAGGTCGCGATGGCCAAATTGACCAGCGATTGGACGTCCTCAGTCACGCTTGCATCGACGCGCAGCGCGATTGCGCGTCCACCGAATGCGGTGATCTCGGCAGCGACGGCCTGTGCGCCGGCTTCATTGACATCGCTCACCACGACGGCGCACCCTTCCTGGGCGAAACGTCGTGCGATCGCGTGGCCGATCCCTGCACCACCTCCACCGGTGATAATTGCGACTTTGCCTTCCAGACGCATGCGCTTTCTCCAGTCTCTTCCCGCCCTGCCGTAGCTCTTCGGGGCGCTTCTGCCCCTCTCATCCGGTCACACCATTCGGTTCGCGGGATGGTAGCGAAGCCTATCCACATCAGGGGCTATGGGGAGGGCCAAGCGAAGCGCCCAGATATTTGGTCGGTTCGCACTGTTCCCATTTTGGCGCGTCGACGCGGGACTACAATCTTGCCCATCCGAGACGCGCGCCCGGTCTTTCCGCCAATGCCCAGAGACTCCGCTGAAGACGCGGATCAGGGTCGAGAGCGCGCCGGATCCTGAGAGGGGATTGCGAATGACTGCACAATCGACCGGATCGGAGCATATAAAACCGGCGGGCTTTGTGAGGAACGAACATATATATGGTGGTGGCGACGGGGAGCGAAGCGAGGGGTTGGGGAGCGAAGCGAGGCCAAGCGAAGCATATAGATCAGGCGGGGTGGGGTGGGCACGGGGGCGCCTCGATGGCAAGGTGGTCATCGTCACCGGCGCCGGTGCGGGGATCGGACGCGGTGTGGCCGAACTCTGCGCGCACGAGGGCGCGGCAGTCATCGTGGCTGACCGCTCGGTACCCGGCGGTGAGGCAACCGCGCGTGCCATACACGATGCGGGTGGTCGCGGACGCTTCGTGCAGACCGACGTCGCAGACGAGGCAAGTGCTGCCAATGCCGTGGCGCAGGCCGTATCAGAATTCGGATCGCTCACCGGTCTGGTCAACTGTGCCGGCATCTACCCGCGCGCAACCATCGAAGAGACGACGGTGGAACTCTGGGACCAGATCATGGCGGTCAACCTTCGGGGTCCGTTCCTCATGTGCCGGGCCGCGGTTCCGGCGATGCGTGCTGCCGGTGGCGGCTCAATCATCAATGTGACCTCTACCAATGCCTACTCTGGTTGGTCCAACCTGTTTGCCTACTCCACCTCGAAGGGTGGCTTGCTCGTGATGACGCGGAACCTTTCCCGCGGTCTGGCGCGTGACCGGATCAGGGCGAATGCCCTCAATCCCGGCTGGGTCATCAGCGAGAACGAGATCGCTGTCCAGGCAAGAGATGGTCACGACCTTGCGTGGATCGAGGAAGCTGGGAGGCGCCAGCCCTTGGGTCGGACGCAAACGCCGCAGGATTCCGCCTATGCTGCGGTCTTCCTACTCTCAGACGAGTCATCACAGGTAACCGGGACGGAGATGAACGTGGATGCCGGCCGGTCCATGCCAGGGCAGGGTGGTTCCGCCTAGGTGTGCTGGAACCCTCCGGAGGCACGCACCCCGTGTCATTTGAACAAGCCCGACGGGTTGGCGCTGCCCACTCACTCCCCGTGTGTCCGCTCCTGCCATATTGCCAAGTTGGTGTGAGAGACTGAAAGACCGTGGACCTTCAGGCACTCCTCAACCCGCTGGCGATCAATCCCTTCGACCTCTTTCCCACGTCGCCAGATGCGGGGACGCTGATGGACGCCGCCGAGCGGTTTCCGGGCGGCCCGGTGGCGCTGGTGTTCGTGCTTTTCTGGTCGCCATGGATGGCTGCCATTGGGATCCCGGCGGGACTGATCCTTGCCCGTCACGCCGGTATCAATCCGTTCGTGACGTTTGGCCTCTATGCCCTGACCGACATCATGGGAGCGATGATCACGCACCCTCTTTATGCGGTCATCAAGCGATACGGCGGGCGGGTGGCCTTCCTCAGCACTATCGGCCGTTGGTACGTGCGCATCGCGATGATCGGGGCGAAGCCTCCGCGCATCGATGATGTCCGGAATGGTCCAATCTGGCCGGCGCTGTTCCGCATCGGGGTCGTCGCTTTCGGGTTCGATATCTACCACGGTGGCATGGTCATTGCCGGGTTGCCGGTCCCTCGGCTGCTGGGCTGGGGGGCGGCTCTTGCAGGAGACCTGATCTGGTTCGGCGTGCTCTTCGCGACCAGTACCGCAGCTGCCGCCGTCGTCGAAAACGACAAGACCGTGGGAGTCATCACCGTCGTTGCGATGATTGCAATTCCCAAGATTGCCGAGTGGATCTTCCCCGCACTCCGAGGAAGTTCAGCTCCGGCGAAGAGCCCCGCTCCGACGAATGATGGCGTAACCGTGAGCCCTGCGCTCGCTTTTGCCGGTTCATCCAGCGGGAAGGTTGCGCTTACTGGTCGCCATCGGGATGCAGTGCCCGCGACCGGGGTCGGCGGCGGTCGGCGTTCTGCGAAGCGCGGATCAGGTGCTCAACCTCGGCCTCGTACTCATTGACATCAATTTCGCCGCGCGAGAACTGACCCTTGAGTATCGTGAGCATCTCGTCGCGGTATTCCGTGTGCGTCAGCGTTCCGGCAAGGTATCGACGCTTCAGGCCGTCCTCGGGGAGTTCGGGAGTGCGCTTCCCATCACTCGTCTCGTCTTTGGGTCTCGACGCCCGCCAGATGAGCCAAGCTGGCAGGCCGATGATTCCGGCTGCGACCGCTCCGGCGATGGACAAACCGATCAACAGGACGACCAAGGCAAGGGCGGCGATCACGGCCACAAACGGGAGGGCAACCAAGCCCGCCGCTACCCCGATCACTGGCCCGACGACCGCTGGAATGAGGACACCGAGAAGGATGACCGCGGCAACCGCACGCCACAGAAACCGGCGCATCGGCCGTGTTCGACCCTTCCTCTTCATGTTCCAGTCCGTCCCTGACAGGGCCCTGACATGCGCGTGGCCCGGCACATTGGCGTGCGGTACCTGCCGGAGTCTACGTCTCCGCCGTCCCGCATCGCACCGCGGGCGTGCGCGCCGGTACCATGCGACCTCAGGGGAACGAGTGCCATGATGATCCTCGTTGGGCGGACAGTGATCTTTGCGTGGGCCTTGGGCATCGCGTATGTCGGGTACCTGCTTGTCAGTGGTGAGATTGGGGTCATGACCGCGGCGTTGGAGGCCGGCCGGACGCTCGACGTCGTTCTCAATGCCATCTTCACCACATTGGTCGCCACGATGGTGGCCATCACCGTCGGCCTTTTCCTGTTCGTTGGTGTCGCGAACGAAGGCAGCTAGGACCGCCTGGTCAAGGCGCGCCCCGCCCGCTTTTGTTGGCCTCGTGCCTGGCGCGCCATGTCGATCCGAAATAGCGACCAGGGCCATCAATCACGAATCGCGGCCGTGATGGCGCTGCCAGTTTGACGAAACCCCAACACGATGTTTCCTGATCTCTGGATGGCCGTGATTGCGGTCTCACTCGGCGGGATGATCGGCATCGTTCAGGGAACACTTGGCGCAGGTGGCGCAATCCTGACCCTGCCGGTCCTCGTCTACGTGCTCGGCGCTCCGGTGCCTGTCGCCACTGGAACGAGCATCGCGGTGACCTGCCTGAATGCCTCGGTCGGGGCGTTGCAGGCGTGGCGGGTGCGCCGTGCACTTCCGAGAGTGAGCGTGGTTCTTGGCGTTGGAGGCATCCTTGGCACATTTGCCGGGGCATGGTTGAACCACCGGACCCCCGAAGTCGTGGTCCTCGGCCTGTTCGGTCTGATCATGCTTGCGTCAGCAACCAGCATGTTCCGTGGCGGAACCGGACCCGAGTCGGCGAAACCTGCACCATTGATCTTTACGCCCGTGTTTATTCTCAAGGTGGTGGTCGTCGGCCTCTGCGTCGGAACGCTTACCGGGCTCTTTGGTGTTGGGGGAGGGTTCTTGCTTGTGCCGGCCCTGGTGACCGTGCTCGGCGTGCCGATGCGCATGGCTGCGGGAACGTCGATGATGGCGATCACCCTGAACTCCATCTGGGGGCTCGCCGCCCATACTGGCCTCGGTGGCATCGATTGGCTTCTGGTGGCGTTGCTTGGGGGATCGGGCATCGTTGGGGTCGTCGCCGGTGGCCATTTGTCGGGACGCGTGCCTGAACGCCACCTCCGTCGGGCTTTCGCCGGACTGGTCTTCTCGCTCGCGGTCTACACGCTTGCGCGGAACGGGACGGCGCTTGTCGCCACCATCACGTCGTGAACCCTTGCGCCCGAGGGAAACCCGTTCGTCTCCCTATGTGTTGACCGCTTGGTGGTCTGCGCCGTCGAAGGCTCGGCGCCACCGATGCGCTAGCGGAACGATCGCCAGAGTGATCATGCCGAGGACCGCGAATGAACCGGTCAACCCCACGATATCGGCAATGGCGCCGTAGATGACGGGAGCGGACGCGGTTGCGAGCAGGGTGCTGGTGTAGAAAAGGCCATACGCGCGACCCCGCTGATCCGGGTCAACAAACGGAGCCACAAGTCCGTAGAGAACCGACGACGTGCCGTTGAGGGAGAACCCGAACGGCAGGATTGCCCACAGGATCGCGGCTTTTGGCGCGAAGGGGATGAGGATCAGGCCCGACGCCGTCACGATCTCGGTCACCATGATCGTCACCGTTGGCCCGGCCCGCGTCGCCAACGGACCGCACAGGAACTTGCCCGCCGCACCGGCGCCAAAGAGGACGGCGAAGGCAACACTGGTTTCCGCCGGTGTGAGGGACGCGCGGTCGAAGACGAACGGGAGTAGCGCCAGAGCCGCTCCCCGGGCAGCTGCATCAAGCATGCCTGTTGCCGTCAAGGCGCCGTACGCACCCGGGTTCCGGATTCCCCACGCCCGGACCCTCCAAGAATCCCGGTGCCAGATCGAAAGGGTATGGCGTGTCACGGCACCCGGTGTCGACGCAGCGAACTGGTCTCGCATGGCCTGTGCCACCGATCCTCGCGTCACGGGTACCGCCAATGCATAGACGACCGCGAACACAAGACCGGTGATCCCCAGGGCGATCACTCCCCCGCGCCAACCGTAGTAGTAGGCACCCAGTCCGCCGATGAACGGGGCCGCAATCTTTCCGATGTCCCCAGCAAAGTTCAGGGTGCCAATCGCCTGGGGCCGCCTCGCATCGCTGAACAGGCGCGAAACCAGGGCGTTTGCCACAGGATGCTGCGTATTTCCGCCGATACCTGCCAGGGCGGTCCAGATGAGGAGGGGGATGAAGGTTGCAGTGGCAGCCATGGCGATCAAGCCCAGGCCAACGGCGCCAGTGCCTGCGGCCAGCAGCAGGTGTTCCCCGACGGTTTCGGCGAGCATCCCGGCCGGGACTTGCAACAGGGCTGAGGCCCCTCCAAGGATTGCCTTGACCGCACCAACCTGTCCGTAACTCAGGTGCAAGTCGCTGGCGATGAGGGGCAGGAGAGGGTAGACGCCCGCGAAAAGGGCATCGCTGACCGCGTGCATCGACGCCACACTGGCGAGGTGCCATCCTGCGCGGGATCGGAAGCCCCGTCCCGCGGGAGGCCATCCGACCGCATCCGCGGCGGTTGGCGAGGTCAGTTCCGACATCCGCGTACCGTAGCGCACCGCGTTACGCTTCTGTCGTCAATGTTTCCGGTGTCACTATTGCGGTGCCTGTTCGCCCTGGGGCTTGCGTGGCTTGTCGGAGCCTGTTCAGTCGCGGATCCCGGGACTACGGCAGCTGCTGTCGTTGGAAGTCCGACCGCGATAGCCCCCCAAGGGACGTTCGTTGATGTCGCGCGGATTGCGCGTGATGCCACTTGGGCGCCCGGTGCGCTTGCCGACCACTTCGGGAAGCACGGAAGTGAAGGTCCGTGGCCGGACACCGGCGCATATGACCGCAGTGCCCGGGACACGATCCGCGCCGGGCAGCCATTCACGTACATTGATCGGACCGCGAACGTTCGTCGACGCGGGTTCTACGATCCTTCGGGAAACCGTTTCACCAGTGTCACCGAGGACCTCCGTCGCATCACCACACACTTTTGCCCGGACAATGGTGAGCGCTATGTCCTCCTCCTGCCCGAAAGCACGTACCGTCGATGACGCGTGATGGCATCCCACAGGGATCGCATGCGAGCCTCGTGATCATCGGTCATCTCCTTGATGAGAAAGGCATCGAACCGGGGCGTGCCCTTTTCCTGGTGCAATCCGAGGGCATGATCCTCCCGGGGCGTGTGGAGGCCGTAAGCGGCTACGTCCTCGGACGTGACGGGCGGGTGCACCGGTGGTGGCTATCGTGGTCTGAAACCGGGAACACCTACCAGTTGTCTCCGTGGGCCGAAGTGCCTGACCCAGTGGACGCCTTTGGTGTCGATGCCGAATTTCGCGACGCGTGGTCGGTCGTTTTCGATGGGAGTGGCGACTGAGAACTACCCAACCCAACCCCACGCTGCGCTCTCACCCCACTCCACCCAACCCCACCCTTTATGTATATGGTCGCTGCGCTCACGAAGCCCGCCTGATTTCTATGCTTCGCTTAGCCAGGCCCATCGCACCCTGATGTGAATACGCTTCGCTTGGCACACCCCGTCGCACCTGGGGCTGTACGCTTTGCTCGGGCGGAGTTGTGGTTGGTGCTCGCCGGTATCATTCCTTCCAGTGGCTGGGATCCGCCCCGACTTGGATCCGTGTCATCCATTGGCCCGGAAATTGTTGGGCGCCATGATTGATGGAAGGATGCAAAAGTGAGTTCTGTCTCGAATCACGCGGCCGCGTCTGCCTCACATGCTGATACGGACCTGCCTTATCCGGATGACGACGTTCACGGCAATGTCATGCGCGCGAGGGTCAATCTCCGCAAGGCGGTCGCCCTCTTTGCGGAAGTGAAGGCACTCCTGCTTCGGGGCGGTGATCACACGGAAGCCATCGCAGCGATGGGCAGGGCGAGTGATGCCATTGGGTCATCCACGTACTTCCTGAGCGTTGCCATGAGCAAGCAAGGTGTCGGTTCTGGCCCGAACCTCCGGAACCTGACCCCGTAGCCCGGTCGGGTGACCCCACCCCACGCTGCGCTTTCACACCACCCCAACCCCGCCCGGCCCTTTATTTCTATGATCGCTGCGCTCACGAAGTCCGCTTGATTTCCATGCTTCGCTAAGCCCATCGCCCCTTGATGTGTATGGGTTTCGCTGATGCCCGCCAAACCGGTACCCGTGCGAGAGGCTTGCCATGGCAACCCTGACTGGTCAAGCGAGGACCGGATTACCGGTTCCCGGGTCTATTGCGGGTGCGCTGCTGCGGAATAGCGTCTTCTGGCGATTATGGGTTCGTCCGGCCACCGCGCAGTCGTGGTCGACCGCGTGGTGGCACGATCTGGTAAGCGTCCTGTTTGGTGCGTGGCTTGCCATCGGTCTCTTTGTTGACGGTTGGGCACACAATGCACTCCGGGGCCTGGAGACCTTCTTCACACCTTGGCACGCCCTCCTTTACTCCGGTTTCCTGGCGTGCGCCCTTTGGTACCTCGGATTGACCGTCCGTGCACGCATCGCGCACCGCATCCCGTCCTTGGGGGCAATCCCAGTTGGCTACGGGTGGGGTGTGGCCGGAGTCTTCCTCTTCGGCACCGGTGGCATCGGCGACATGATGTGGCATCTGTTCTTCGGGATCGAACAGGGGATTGACGCCCTCTTCAGTCCCACCCACCTCCTGCTTGCCATCGGGTTGTTCACCATCCTGGCCGCCCCACTGCGCGCAGCATGGCGAGGCCCGTCACCGCGCGTGGGGCATACGATCCGTTCGTTCCTGCCGGTGATCCTGAGCATCACCCTTACCGTCTCGGTCATCGCATTCTTCTTCATGTACCTCTGGACCCCGCTTCGTCCATATCACATCGTCAAGGCGATCTACTTCTCCCGATTTGCGAACGGTGGCGATGTGCGTGCCTCGTACATCACTTCCGGCGTTACCGGCATGCTTGTGATGACTGCCGTGATGATCGGTGGCGTCCTCTGGCTACTGCCCCGGTGGCGACCGCCGTTCGGTACCGTGACCATCGTGTTCGGCTTGGTCGCGACGCTCATGAGCGGTATTGGCGCCTTCGAACAGGCACACCTGATCTGGCCGCAGGCACTCGCTGGACTATTTGGCGACGTCGCGATACGCCACCTCGATCCCGCGCCTGCCCGCCCCACGATGTTCAGGGTCTTCGCGGCCTTGCTTGCCCTTGTTCTCTGGATCGGCGTTCTCGGCACTGATGCCGTCTACCGCGGTCTTGGGTGGTCACCCGAGGTAATCGGAGGAAGCGTCGTCTGGGCGGTACTGACCGCCTTTGGCATTGCAATGCTCATGACACTAGATCCCGTCGTCGGCGTCGTTGCTCCTTCCACGGTTCCGTCTCCCGTCGAATCTGGGACGGGCTAGCTGTGGGGGAAGCCCCACCCCATCGACCTCCTGATGTGAAGACGCTGCGCTCAGGCCAGCATTTCCGGTTGCGGGTAGTAGCATCTACCAATGATGGACGCGTCTGAAACCAGTGCCGGGGAACAGTTGCTGCGCAGTGACGAGGTGGCCCGACTGGCTGTCGTCATCGCCGGAGACGTCCGACTCCATGTCCAGTCGGTCATGCAAGGCCCGTTCGGGATTGCCGGTGCGCAGGCCATCGCGACGCCATTCAACTCCAATCCATCGCCCCCAGATGCGTCTACGCTTCGCTCCCCCGGGATTGGCGGAAGTCCCGGAAACTTTGGGCCAGACCCTACGGGCGGTTTGAACGGTGGCGTTCCCCAACGGTTCATCGCCGCCGGGGTCGCCCTGACGGTCGCCTACACCGCCCTTGGCGAGGCCGACGGTGCGCGCGTTGCCGGGGCACTGCGCTGTGCCTCGGAGATCCTCTTTCCCGATGACCCGTCCGGCTTTGCGCAGGTTGAACGTGCTGCCGGTGTGGCAGTGAGGCACCTCGAACCGATCGAGGAACCGATGATCGCCGACGCTGTCCGCGCCACCGAGGCCATGCAGCTCCGGGTCTTCGCGGCGG
>Ga0214917_10002982_pt1 | contig 20084 bp, 23 predicted proteins | sample LL_1208_BB_MetaG_FD_177983 | JGI IMG/M metagenome (GOLD analysis project Ga0214917, IMG submission 177983) | Freshwater microbial communities from Lake Lanier, Atlanta, Georgia, United States - LL_1208_BB | ecosystem: Environmental > Aquatic > Freshwater > Lake | place: USA: Georgia | collected...
ACCCATACATCATATGATAACAAACTTAGTTTTTCAAATGATTTAGATAGTATAAGAAACACCCCTAGAAGCAAAAAAACAAAATCAATTGAAACTGGTAGGGTAGAAAAGGGTTCATACTCGTCTCAAGAATTTAAGACTGTTAGCAAAAGTTTTGAACCTGTTCCATTTCATACTGTTGAATATAAATTATTACCAGCGTCTCAAAAAATTAACACAGTTGATGACGTGAATGTAAAAAGATATTGCACAAATTGTGGTCACAAATTAGGAAAGACTAACAAATTTTGTGGACAGTGTGGCACTAAAGCCTAAAAAATAAAATAAAAGTTAACGCAAATAACCCGAAGAACTTGCACCTTCGGGTTTTTTATTGTATATTTGTAAAAATAAAAAAAAAAATGAAAGAAGAATTATTGGAAGCTTTTTTAAACGATGTTAAAAAAATAGTTGCAAATAACCCTAATGACACTGATTTAGGAATAGCTATAAGAAGTTATTTTAACAGTTTGCCAGAAATAATCAAAAATTTTAAACAAGAAATAGATAAATACTAATATCTTGGACCTTTAGAAAGATTATCATTCCACCATAAAGGTTGAAGATTGCTTAAAGCCCAACATTCCTTAAACTCTGGGTCATCCACAGATTCAAATTTAAAACTGGTCATCGGTCTTATATGGTCAACATGCCATTCACCATAATTATCCCATGTCATACCTTCCGTAAATTGTTTTTCCAAATGAGCCATCAATTCCTCAATACTATAACCAAGCAATGAAAATGTTTTATTAGTTTTTTTAATACCACGTTCTTTAAGCAATTGCCAAACAGCTGTACGTGTTCTAATACCTAAACGATATTTTGGGTCCTCAGCACGTCTTTTACGCTCATAATCACGTTTATATTTGTTCACGTGTTCTCGATTATCTTCTCGCCATTTAGTATGTAAATCACGCAAATATTCACGGTTATTTTCAGCCCACTCTTTATACCATTCAGATATAATTTCTTTGTTATTTTCATAATACCTTTTATTAGCTGCTGACTTCCCACCTATATTTCGTCTACCCGATGAACCAATCACAACACCATTTTCTTTTAATGTTCTTATAATAATTGTCTTGTGGATACCCATTCGTTGACTAATAGTAGTCGAACCCAACATTTCATCATTATACATTTTTAGACATTCATCTATTTGTTCTCTTGTTAATTCAATTTTTTTGCTCATAATTATAAATATATTAATAAAAGTTTAAAAGGTCAAGTCCTATAAATAAAAAAGGTGAGATTTCTCTCACCTTTTTTAAGTTATATAGATATTTTATTATCTAAGTTCTGCTACGTTGAATGTTGGAACACCATCTACTCTTACGTGGCCGTAAAAGCGATTATTCACAACTTTTTTAGCGTAACGAGTCATGATACCCTTCACTGGAGCGAAGTTGAAAGGATTGTACATGGTAGGAGTAAGTTGCAATGGCACGTATGGTGCGTAGATGTAACCTGTATCCAACAATGATTTACCTTTGTGACCGATGATTACAGAGTAAGATGGTGCATATGGGTCACGGTATACTTGATAACGACCACCCAATGTACCGATTCTTTCGATACCCATGTTATATTGGTCTTGCTCAGGGTTAGCATCAGATACGTGGAAGTATTCTAAGTCATCGAATACAGCTGAAATTTCAGAAGATACAACGATGAAGTTAGCACCACCACGAAGTGTTGACTTGTGGATTTGAGCAGAGATTTGGTTAATCTTAGTGATAAGAGTTTGGTTCCAGTCCTTTTGAGTGTAAGGGCTAGCAGCAGAAGAAGCTCTTCTCCATCCGTTGTAGTCCCAACGCAATTGCCATGCAGCAGCTTTACGAAGGTCTCTAAGGATTTCACGGTCAATTTCCGCAGCAACTTGCTCAGAAAGCATTGCAGTCAATTCAGCTTCAGCATCAATGTTGTGGAATGCACTAACGTCTTGAGCCAATTCTGGTGACCATGTTGCACGTAATTTTCTTTCTTCAACAGCAACAACAACTTCATCAAGTCTGAAAGAAACTTCATTCAATTCAGTTTCCAATTCAAGAGAAGCGTATTCAGCCCAACCAAATACAAAGTTAAAAGCAGTAACAGCAGAAACTGTACTAGCAGAAGCACCTACATAACCATCATAAGTTGCGGTACCAGCAGCAGCAGCAGCAGCAGCAGCAGTTGTACCTACAGGGTGAGTAAGGTCAAGCTCAACATACATAACACCATTTGGTGTAGTCAATACTGGATAAGTTTGTCCGTTAGAAGTAAAAGTATTTGTTGTTTGAACAATACCTTGACCGTATTTTTGAGTTACAATACGGAAAGGAACTTCCTGACCAGCTGCTATAATAACGTTGTTATCACGGTCTTTAATAGCTGAACCAGCTACGCAGTGCAATGAAGCCAAGAATGATTCAGTGTCCATGTTGTTACCATCAGGACCAGTCAATACTTCACGACCACCACCACTATTAGTTGGGTTGAAACCACTCATGCTAAACATAGCATATCTTAGCGAACCATCATTAGCAGTTGGGAAAGATGTTGTACCAGCTGGGGTTAAAATAACAAACTGACCATCTGAATTTAATCTAACAGCATTAGCGTCAGCCAAAGTGTAAGTTCTAATAGTAAGGGTACCTTTAGATTGGTCAAACATACCATCATTGTAGAAAATGTCATACAAGTTCTTAGCCATGAATGGAGTAGTAACACATGTACCAGCAGCTGGCAATACGCAAGATGGAATACCAGTAGAAGCAAATGATGTGTGAGCTGAATAGATAGTGTTGTAAGTAGCGTTGGTTGAGCTAGTTCCATCGTAGTCGTTACCAGCGTTACCAGCACCGTCTACACGGCTAGATGTAAGAGGTACGAAATAGAACAATTTACCGATAGGCATGTTCATAGCTTGAACTGACACAACGTCATTAGCTAATAATTTAGAGAAAACACGTCTTACGATAGGGAATACTACTGTTTCGAATGAACCAGAAGAAGTCGCAGTTGTAGTTTCAGTCAACAAAGTTGAAGCTTGGTTTTCATACAACTGAGCGATGTTTTCTTTTACGTGGCCTTTAAGACCTTCAAGGAAGCCTAAGCTTTCCCATTTTGATTGGGTTTCTTTACGGATAGCCTTCATGTGGTTTAATCCGATGTTACCCACTTGTCCAGATGTTAATAAATGTGACATAGTTTTTAGTTTTTAGTTTTTTTTAGTTATTTGTTTTCAACTCTTTGAATCAAATCAAGGATTCTCTTAGTTGAAGGGTCAACATAGGCGGTGCTTTCGTTTAATTGTTTAGAGCTGCCAGTGGTACCCTCTTTCATTATTTTTCTTTCTATCGCTTCACTAATTGGCTTTCTAGAAGCTAATTCGTTAGCAATAGTTTTGTATAACTTTTTGGACTCTTTAAGGTTTGTAACTTCTTCATCAAATCTTTTGATGATGTTTTGTTTTTCACCTTTGGTTGTCGCATGTTCCATGAACAATCTTGTTACATAAGTCAAGTTGCTATTGAACACTACAGTTTCTACCAACTTTGTTCTAAATTCTTTCAAAGCTTTTCTGAATTCTTCATTCTCAGCTTTAAGTTTTTTAGATTCAGTCAATAAAGTATTGTATTTTTTTGCTGTTTCAGAAACAAGTTTTTTAGCGATTACAGATTCTTTAAGATTATCAGCACCAGCACCTTTAGGTTGACCTATGTTTGCTTTTCCTGGCAATCTATGAGCTTGACCAGAACCAACAGGAATAGCCTCTTCAATAGTTTCTTCTTCCTCTTGTTCCTCCTCTTCACCTTCTTCTTCCTCGCCTTCTTCCTCTTCACCTTCTTCTCCATCTACATCAGCCAAATCAGAAGGTTCACCTTCTTCATCACCCATTTCGATTTCGTAGTCTACTTCATCACCACCTTCAATGTCGTCAACATCAACATCTTCAACATCACCAGCCATTTCATCATCCATGTCTAGGTCTGAAGGTTTAATTACGTATTCTCCTGGTTCAGAGACAGTTAGGTGAATTTCGTCACCAACGATTTCGATTTCGTCATCACCGCTTAATTTTTTGTAAACTGCGATTACGTCATCGTCAGACGCTTGAGTCAAGTCCAATTCTTCTGATGCCATTGCATCCATACCTTCTTCGTATGCGCCTTCTTCGTACATACCTTCTTCGTACATACCTTCGTTTTGCATACCTTCTGTTGGCATTTCACCCTCGGTCATTTTTGATTCAGATTCCATCTCAGATTCTTCAACCTTTTCGGCTGCGCCTTCTTCAATTTCTTCTTCCACATAAGCCTCTTTAGCTAGAGACTCTTTCACCACACCATCAATTTCTTCCTTAGCTACGCTACGAAGTATTTCTTTAGTGTTGGCATTGAGAGCACTTTGAATATTTTGAATATCCAAAAGAGCTTCTTCAAGTATTGATTTTTTGTCTGCCATTTTGTGTTTGTTTATGTTTTATTATTAGATAAATACGACAATATCTATCTTATTTGTTAATAAATATGTCTAGTTTTAAGAAAAGACAAGACATGTCAAAAAATTTTATAAAAAAATGCTTATTCTGACAAGAAATTATCAAGTTTGTCCTTCAAACTTTCTTTTATTACATTTGCTTTTTTCTCAACACTTTCAACGTAAGGTTTAGCTTCAGCAATATCTCTAAATATCCAAGCATCTGGTGTTGATGGTGCAGTAACAACATCCCAACAAATTATTTCAAAATCGTCTTGAACAATTTGCTCACCATTTCTACCTTCTTTAAGTGAACCAACACCTCTAGAAGAGACACCAATCTTAATTCTATTTCTTAAAAGATTTGCAACCTCATCACCTTTGGTTGAAACGATACCATAGTTTATAAAACCTGGTGTCATAAGTATTTCCATTTTACCCATAAGGGTTTTACCTTCCCACCAAGTTTCAATGATATTGTGAGATATTCTATCACCAGCTATAATGCTAGATTCTGGGTGGTCTAATTCACCAACAGCGCTACGTTCTCTAATAGCTTTCTGATATATTTCGTTTTGCTTTTTTAAAACTTGTTCTGGATATATTCTACCATTACGATTAAGAACTCCATATTTTTGTAATATAACATAAACAACTAGCGGTTCTGCAATTATTATTTTACCACTATCAAGTTTTTTGATTTCATTTATGAACGCTTGATTTCTAGGTTCATCAGGACTAATATAACCAGCATCATGCTCGATTAAATAACCGAAGCCAGTTTCTCCACGTCTAAGCGTTTTTATTTTATCATAATTTATATCCATATTTGCTAGCTTATAGATATAAATATCATATACAAACAAAAAAACCCCAGATTTATTTGTGGGCTTTGTTTTTATCTTTTTCTTTTATAAAAATCAAATGTGTCACACTTTTTAAAAACCTCGTCAATTAATACTTCTGCTAGTTTATTCAAACTTTCTTTCATTTCTTCAGAATTAACTGGTTTCATAACATTCAAATAAAGTGTTGTTTCACAACTCATAAAACTTCTTTTTCCTTTTCTTATTCCAGATTCCCTCAAATCCAAATCAACAATTGTCATTTCTTTGTTGAGCTCTAAATTAGATGAATAAGCAAATAATACTTGCTTTACTTTTTTGTTTAAATTCCTAATTGCTCGATTGTAGTTTTCATCACAATCGTCTTTAGGCTCAGCCCAAGAAGAAATATTTAGATAAACCGACTTTGGATTCTTATTATTTACACTTCCAAAAATTACATTGAAATCTTTAAAAATAGTTGATTTAATTTCTTTACCTGTTTTCATATATTACCTGGTTTTTTATAACACAAGTATAATGAAAAAAAATGAATGTGTCAAGTGGCTATTTTAAGTTGCCCCACAAAGCTATTGCAATGCCAATTGCAATTTGAACAAAAGTAATAATTGCTATAGCAGCAGCCCAACGATTCTTTTGTTTGTAAATCTCGTCTTTAGCCTCTTTCATATTAGTTAACTTTTTATAAAATTTATATATTTATTAATAAAAACTATGGAAGAAAAAAAATGTTATGATTGTAAACTTATATTACCATTAAATGATTTTGAAAAGTGTAAAAAATATAAAGATGGTTTGCATTATAGGTGTAAAGTTTGTAAGAAAAAATACAGAGAAAAAAATAAAGAAAAAATTAAAATTTTAAATAAAAAAAGAGACTATGAAAAAATGAAAATAGTAAATAAAAATTACAGAGAAAAAAATAAGGAAAAAATTAAAGATATCAACAGAATAAGTGGTAAAAAATATAGAGAAAAAAATAAAGAAAAAATTAAAAAATATGCAAAAGAATATTACAAAAAAAATAAACATTTAAAAGCTTGGAGAGATATGTTAAAATCTTCATTAAAAAGATTAGGGCAAAAAAAAGAAGCCGCTACTATTGAATTACTTGGTTATTCAGCATTAGAATTAAAAAACCATATTCAATCATTATTTGTTGATGGTATGACATGGGATAATCATGGTGAATGGCACATTGACCATATAAAACCAGTAAGCAGTTTTCCAAAAACAACTCACCCTAGTGTAGTTAATGCTTTGACTAATTTGCAACCATTATGGTGGTTAGATAATTTATCTAAAAATAAATTTATTTATTAAAATAAGTTAATAAAGCTAAGGCAACTCCAAATAACACTTGAACAAAAGTTATAATAGCTATAGTAGCTGTCCATCTATTTTTTTGTTGGTATAGCTCATCTTTAGCAGATTTCATCTGGGATGGCGACCAAACATCGTTAACCTTTTCAATCCATCTGGAATGAGTATCTACTTTACCTTCAACATTTTTAACTTCGGTTAGTTTTTGGTTCAATTCAGAAAAACGACTATCCATGTCAGTTCTCATCCTGTCATAGTTATCATTAAGTCTCTCAAGTTCTTTTAAAACAAGCTTACTGTAATCTCCCCATGTTCCTGTTTCTTCAGCCATGATTATAATTTAATGTTGTTTAGTATGTTGGTTATCTTTACACACATTTTTTCGTAACACTTTATCTTAGATGTTGTTGTTTTTAAACTAGAGACTTCCACTTTGCCGTCATCAATAACGTCTTTTAATTCTTTTAATATTGCATAGTGTTCATCGTTAGGTGTTCTATTGCAAATCTTTTCTGTTAATTCTCTTAACCTTAAGATATTTTCGCTAGGTATTGTGTGTGATGCCATTTTTAGTTTTCTTTTAAACTACTTCTAAGCTCAACAAGTTTAGAGACATTTTTTATAAAATCTTCATTTATTTCTTGTTTGTCACTCAATAATCTATCTTTTACTCGCAAAAGTTTATCTTTTGTTTCCAAGTCAGAACCCTCTAATTTTTCGTTAATTAAATCAATACACTCTCTAACAACTTTACCATAAACTTCTTTCTTTTCATCATCAGTTGACTCAATCAATACTTTTATAATTTGTTTTTCTGATTCATCTAAAACGCCATATTTTTCATTATACTTATCAACCATTATGGTTGTTAACATACTATTTGGTAATTCTATAGTTTCAGAAGTAACTTTTTCCTTGTTGTTAATAATATAATCAATTATTTTGCTAGTTGCCTCAACTATTGTATCAACATTCTCAGCTGATTTAGGTGTGAATATTAATGTGGAAATATTTTCATAAAGCTCTTCGTTCTCAACGTTTGAATTTTTTTCAAATAAAGGTTTTTCAACCAATTTTGAATTTGCTTCAAATATGTCTTTTTTACTGTATTTAGAAAACAAATCGATATTCTCTTTTACAAACATACTGGCCTTATTGATATCTTTCTCTACTTTTTGTTCAATGTTAGTGTAAACCAAAAATTGTGTTTTAAGTATTTCGTTTTCTTTTAAAGACTTAACATAGTTTTTAAACAACTCTTTTTTTGATTTGTCCTCTGACATAACGCTTTCGGATAAAAGCGTGTTGTAAACACTTTTTATATGACCGAAATTTTTTGTTATTTGAGTTAAATTTGTCATGGTTTTATTTTACTTAATAAATATTGTTATTTTACATAAAAGAGATTACTCACCTAACATTTTATCAATGCCGTTTATCATATCATCAACATCTTTGTTTATTTTTACGTTTTTATCGTAAATTTTAACTCTCTCGTTAATCTCTTTTTTTGTTGGTACGATAGAATCTAATAAAGTGTCAACAAATCTACCTTGATATTTTTTGGTTCTATCATCTAATTTCTTTGCCAATAATTTTTTTTGCTCTTTCAATAACTTATCAATTTTTTTAACTGATTCTGTTACTTCAGTTGGAGCAGCTTCTTCAGCACCAGCTTCAGTAGCTGCCTCTTCAGCACCAGCTATTTCAGCCCCAGCTTCAGCCTCTCCACCAGCTTCAGTAGCAGCTTCAGCTTCACCTTCTTCACCACCTCCAAAATCTAGGTCTTCACCACCTACACCTCCACCACCAAACGAACCGCCTAAACCGCCTCCACCGCCACCTGTGGTAGTAGCACCTTCTTCACCTTCTCCACCAGCAGCCTCTCCGCCTTCACCACCGCCTTTAAGCGCTGATTTTATGTCTCCATATACTCTGTCAACTATATCAAACATACCAGTATGTTTAATTACATTAGCAGAATTAGCCAATTCAGCAGCAGCCGCTTTTTCAAGTCTTTGTTCAAGCAAATCTTTTTTGATTTCATCATCAGACATTCCTAATATATCTCGTTTAGCTCTAGTCATTGACATAGCTGCGAACCCATTACCTGCATCAGACACAGCGTCTTTATAAAGCGTTACTTTAGATTGAGTGTGTTCAATTTTAAGCATCTCAGCTTGAGTAGATGGGTTATTAAGTGTAAGTGTAAAGTTATCAAAGTCCTCATCAAAACCTAACAAATACAAATGAATAATGGCAATCTTATTAAGCTCTTGAAGCATTGATTGTTGGATTCTGTTTATAGTTCTAGAAAAACGAATATCTTGTAATGCAAGATTTTTACCTTCACCAGCTGTTTCATCAAAACCTAAAAATGGTTTTGGTACACGCAAAGCTGTAAATAAATTATTTCTCAAATATTCAATATCAGCAATTTGGTCTAAGTTGCTGGCACCTGGTAGCGTATCAATAGGATTTGGTGCGTCTTCAGAGCGAACTGGAATAAAGAAGTCTTGGTCGTTAGATAATTGATTATATCTAAGGTCCATTTGACCAGTTTGTGGGTCAGTGATTGGAATTCTCTTAAATCTATCAGCAATTTCATTTACATATGCTGGTACATCAGCGTCATCGATATTACCAACGTATATTTTATAAACACGTCTTTCTGGCGCACGAGTTACACGATAAACCAACATAGAATCTTCAGATAATATAAGCTGTTTCCAAATACGTCTGGCCTTCTCCAAAATTGACGTACCATATGGTAAACGTCTGTCATCACCAGTTAATCTAAAATGAGCAATTTGCCATGAATTAAATTCAACATCACGGCCTCTCCAATAAAATTTAACTTTGTCTGCAACTGGTACATTTGCATTTGGTGTTTCTCTACCAGTAATCATGTCAAACAAACCACTTTCCCTTCTTTCCATTTCATAGTTTGGCATTTGTTTAGCGCCAGTAACACCATGCACGTCATCAATATTCAAAAACACAAAGTTGTCACCATATTTGCATGTATTTCTAGTCCACATTGGTAAAGATGTATGAATATCTAATCTGTTGAAAAATAAATCCTCTAAAATACCTTTAACACGACTGCTATCTGAATAAACATTAAGTACTTTACCTTTATCACTAAGAGTCGTTGATTCTTCTGCCATGATATCCAAAGCAGCTGCAATTATTGGGTAAAATTCCATCGCTTCAAAATCAGAATATGAACCAATACGAGTTGTTTCATAATTTATTGATTGTTGAAAAAGGCCACTCTCAACCTTTTTCCACATTTGAGCCAAATATTTGTTTTGTTGTGCTTGTAGTTTAGCTCTTTCAAAGTCAGCTCTACTGTCTGTTTTAAGCAATACATCGTTACCCATATTGTAACGTTGTGGTTGCGGTTGACTTTGTTTTAATTTTGCCGAATCAGGACCTAAAATTTGCCCTAATCTTTGAAATATAGTTAAATTTCTATTTTCTGCCATAATATTATTTTTTTATAATGTAAGTTTTAATTCTAAAAAATAAAGATTACTGTACGTAATCACATTCTACATATGCTAATCTTTCTTGCTTACCTATTGGGCTAACAGATAAAGTATAAACATAATTAGTTATCCAATCCTGACCTTGAGACCCAGCCGTTGCATTACAGTAATATGGTTTTTTTTGAAAGTTTTGGTTTTTCCTAACATTAGTTTCAATAGGTGACCATTTGTAAAGTTCAACACCGTAAGTTTTTAAAATAAATACTTTTTTTGCCATTTTATTTAGATTTATCTCATTCCGTTAAATAACCACATGTATTGCCCTAAAGGGTCTTGCATATTTTTAGAAATTGCTGGGTTAAATTTAGGTTTTGGCGTTGCCGCCTTATGTCTGTTTTCTTTGCTAACAAAATTACCAGATGCTGGTTCTTCCTTTGTTGCTGGTGAACCAACAACCCAACTACTCAACATCGCTTTATTTTGTTTTTCCAATCTTTCTAGATTTTTAAAAGAGTGCTCAACAACCCATAAACACATACCCATAGCCATCAGCAAATCATCATGATAACCATCCATGTGGTCTGGTCTACCATTTTTATAAATAAACGTTTTCATTTCAGATGTCATTCTAACTGAACGAATTTTGACAGCGTCCGTTCTGATTTTAAACTCCAAATTTGATATCATTGGTAAACGAACAGATGTTGCTTGAAAACCTGGAACTTTGTTTTCTTTGTTATAGCTTGTTAGTTCTCTTTGTCTTGCAGATAAAACTTTTCCGTTTTGATTGTCATAGTGCAATCTTTTATAACCAAATTCTAATAACTTAAGAACTGTAGTAACACCCATACCACCAGTCACGTCCACTACGGTATAGGCTTTGTATAAATCGCCATATTCTTCTACTATTTGAGCCAATAAGTCTGGTTGCATTTTTCCTTGGTATTCAACTACTTGTTCCATGGTTGTAAAATCTAATATAACCATTGTGGATGAATCTTCACCATCACCTCTAGATACGTCAACTCCCATGATGTATTGGTGACCTTCTTGTGGTTGTTCCCAAATCCAAATGTCACCATCTGGCCCAGCTGTATATAACGGTTCTTTTACGTTAAAATTATTTTGATGTTCGATATACTGTTCATCAATAACGTTTCCACCAGAACCAATAAAAGAAACGTCCAATTCTTGAGCAATCATCTTAGCGTCATTGTTCATACCACGACACATTTCTTCGTACCATGAAGAAGTTGGTTTCCAACCTTCTGCAATTCTTCTTTGATAAGAATCGAAGGTAAATTCAACCTCGTGTTCTGTTACCTCATCTTTAGTCCAACGTAAATCTTTATTGTAACGCAAGTCTTCATACCATTTCATTTCAATGATATTGAAATTGTTTTCCTTTTTTCTAGCTTGGTCGTATGTTTTGTAATATAAAGCATCCATACCTCTTGGTGTAGAAATAAGAGTTGCTTTACCACCAGTACCTAATGCAGTCAGTGCAGCACCAAATACTTCAGCTCCATTATCAATGTATGCTGCTTCATCCATTACAAGATATGTAGGTGTAAAACCACGCAACGCATCTTTTGATGTGGCTACCGCTTTTACACGACTACCATTAGGAAGTTTAATTTCTTTCTTTGAATCAGTAAGGAATATTGATTTTTCTTCGTTTTTTTGATTACCATAGTATTCAGCGCCCCAAACCCATCTTGGTAATTGAGAAACAAACTCTTTAATTTTTGCCAAAAATTCAAATGCCAACTCTTGTTTGTTGGCAATGATAAGAACAGCTTCTGGGTTTTCAGAATCAGCAAAACCAACTTTTATAGCCATATAAGCTGCTGTGGTTGTTGATACACCAGCCTGTCTTGGTTTTGTGATTAGATTAAATCTATGCTTTTCATATGCGTGTATGATTTCTTTTTGTCTAGGGAAAAGCTTAAAAGGTACGAATCCTTCTTGAGTTTTGTCAAATGTCTCCAAGTAAGTCTCAATAGCGTATATTGGACTAGTCAAACATTTGGCATACTCTTTAAATATTTCATCTCTCGTTAGCATGTTCTTTTAACTATAAATATGACAAAACATAATAAAAACGAGATTATTAAACAATTAAGGCTCCAATTTGGAGCCTTAATTTATTTATTTTCGTTATTTGAATAAATCTTCAAACGTAAATCCCTCGTCTGTGTCATCATCTGGTTTATCACCCATAAGCTCATCAAAATCAAATCCCTCGTCTTTTGTTTCTATTTCATTGTGTGAGTTTATTTCGTTCATTGCTTCATTGAACTCGTCTTCTTGCATAGAAGCTTTTATCTCTTTAACAATGTTTTCTATTATGTTTTTTCCTTCTTTTGTACCAGCCATAATTTCACGCATTTTGATGTTAAATTCTTTAACTGGTAAAGAAGCCAAATCACAATAAATTTGATGTTTTAAATTAAAATCATCTGGGTCAATCATTGAAGTGAAACTTCCCCATAAAGCAGGCCCAAGTCTCATATCCCACGGTTCAGCAGCTAAGAAATCTGCTTTGTTTATAACATATTCGCCAATTCTTTTATCTTTTGGCAAACCATGCGCTGATATAAGTTCCATAACACCTTTAACCAGTTCATGTATAAGCACTGGGAATACCATTGCTTGCGCATAAATAACAGCTTTAGGGTTAGATTGTGTTGGAAATTGAACACTAACAACACCACCGTTAACACCGTTTTCCATAGCTGGCATTATGTAATACATATAGTCAGCTGCTGACATCATCTTAGAATATTTGTTTGGCAAACGTGGGTCCAAATTAGTCAATTCTTCATCAACCATATGATACATATGGTTTGTTTTTTTAGCAGCGCCTTGTATCATTGCATTCATAAACCTACGTTTATAAACCTCTTCATTTGCGCCAACCATTTCATCGTGATTCATAAAATCAACCTCAACAGCCATAGGTTTTGGATTCTTTTTGGTTCCAACCATGTTTATTTCTGAAGTCAATTCAGCGTGTATCTCAACAACATCTTCGCTCATATCAAACTCTTCACGTATCATCTTCTCAGCCAATTCTTCCAAAGCTTTTTTATGCTTTGCTTCAATACCCATAGTTTCATAAACCATAGGCATCATTTCTTTCATTACATCAGCGTTATTTATCACATCAACATCGTGAGCTCTTTTATAACGATTTGCAACTTCTTTAAAACGCTCACCCATTATTTTTTCTTCAAACATTGATTCGTCACCTTCTGGAAAAATAGGATGTTTACCCAAAGAATGTTTTCTCATCATCAAATCCTCTTCAAGTTTTGGATGCATTCTTTCAGTCAAACCTTCTGGATATAAAACGCTTTCATTTAACGTTTTAGGTTTGCTGTTACTTTTAAGTGCGTTCTCAACTATTTTTCTGTAGTTACTCATTGTTAATGTCTTTTACTTTAATAATTCTTTTTACTTTACTCTCAGTTACTGGTTGTTGTGTATTAACTTTTGACAAATCTTTTAACCCACCAATTAATTGTGACAATCCATTTCTAGGGACTCCAATCATTTCAGCAAATGCTGCAATAACTTCTCTTTTAGCAACTGGTGTTTTAATAGTGTCTACAATATTTGAAGGAATTCTTTTTTTAATAAGGTCCATAAGTTTTTTTGCTTTTACATTCATTTCCTCATCACTTTCTTCACCAGTTGGTGTCACTTCAGAAACCATGTGTTTTTTAGGGCCAAAAACTTTACCTTCAAAATATTTTTTAAATTCTCTAATACCCATGTATCTCTCTTCTTCATTCATGGTTGCCTTAGCTAATTCCTCTATTGTTTTAAATTTTCTGAATTTACCAGTTTTTTCGTTAACAATATAGTGTCTATATTCACCCAAACCTAAAGTTGAATCTTGTTTTTTTACCTCATTTGGCATTTCTACAGCTTCTTTCATGGGGTTTGCTATATTCTCTTCAAAATATTGCATATCGTGAACAATATTATTTCCACTATCATCCATATCATCAAAACAATAAACACCCATAATAACATTGTTATCTGGGGTTAATGCTCTAACCATTTGATATCTTTTGTCACCTATTGAAAAAGGTTGTGACACCTCACCTGTTTCAGCATCTTTAACGTTTGACAAATACTTAATTGTAGCTCTGTCTTGTGGCTCAATAACACCGTCAGTTTCCATTATTTTCTTGTCAATCGGAACTATATTGACTTTTTGCCCTTTTAAATCGGCTAATGTTTGTTTTAATTCTGCTTTTGGTACCATGATTAATGGCGCATCGGCTTCGTTTACTTTATTTTGTTTCTCCATGATATTGTTGATTATAGTTTAATATTAGGTCTTTTTCATATAACTTTTCTTCCACTTCTTTTATTTTTTCACCAAATTTAAAACAAAGTCTCTTATCTGGATATGAATCATAAGCGTTTATATTCTCCCAAGCCAATGCAATAACCCCATCAACAGCATCCCAAACAGCAAATGTATCGCTGTTTTGAACAACATCCAATTTTAGTTCTGATTCCAAACGACCAACTTTTTTAATAAAATGGTCATGCGGAGCCTGTGGTCTTCCAGAAGCTGGAAATGTATCCCATTCTTCTCCGTCAATATTTTTGGTTGTGTCGGAAAATATAAACTCAAACAAGTAATTACCTTGATAATTCTTGCCAACCATATTAACGTATATGAGATACAAATCTTTCATTAGTTTATATACATATTTAATTCGTAATTACCGCTTTCCATTCTATAAATTTGAACTTGTAAAGCTTTTCTTTGTGGTATACCACTTTTTGTTAATTCTTTGCTAAATCTTTCTGTGTGACCATAAGGTACGTGTTGAACATCATTCATATTAAATTCAACTTCATCATAACCTCTAGCAACACTGTAATTTATAGCAGCATCTAAAGCACTAGACAGAGTTTTATGGTATGTTTCGTAATCAAACTTACCTTCTTTGATTGCTTTTGGGTCTGGTTGTACATTAGGCATCGGTAAAAAAGGCTTATCTTTTCTACTTGGTTGTTTAACAGGTTCAACTGGCGCTGTTTTAGGTTTTACTGGCGCTGGTTTTGTCATTGGTTCAGCCATGGTATCATCTTGTCCAAATGTTTCTCTTAACATATTTTTTATAATGTTTTTAGGTTCAAAGATACTCAAATTTTCTGACATTGACAAGTTTTCATTACTTTTTTTACCCCAGCTCTCACCTTTTTTGGGGGTTCCACAAGCTGAAGGTGTTGGTCTACATGCTGGGTATTTTGCTCTTTTTTCACCTTCTTCTCTACCACATGGTTTACATTTTTTTCTACCAGTTTCTGGGTCTTTCCTACACGTGTTGCAATCAACCCATCCTTGAGATTTACCTTCCCCACCTTTTCTAGCAAACCAACCATGAAGACCTTGTTCTTTTTCTTTTGAAAAATCAGTTTTTTTGGCTTCGTTTGTTTTCATATTGTTGTCAACCCAAGATTGTAGTTCATGAACATCTGGCGCATAGTCTTTACCTTTTCTTCTGGTAATTGCATCATGCGCTTTTTTAATCATCTCTTTTGAATATTTTTCTGAATCTTCTATAGACTCATTTCTTTTTTTTCTACCTTGACAATGAGCTCTTTGGCTAAATCCTTTTGGGTTACTGCAATCTATGCTTCTTTTGTATTTCTCAGACCATTTTTCTTCAATTGGTTCTTCATCAACTTCCATAAGTTTTTTTATAGTGTCATAATCATTGTTAAGTATTTCAATTTGTGTTCTTTTTGAAACTACTTTATGATTATTATCAACATAAATAAAAGGTGCAGTATGTAAAATTATATCATCTAGATACATCTGCATTTGAAAATGATTTACTGGATTTTTACCTTTATTAACAAAATCAATTTCATTTACTCCACCAACTAATCCTTGAGCTAAATCGTATAAAAAATGTCTAGCAACCAATTCATTTATTTTAGCAACATCATTTTCATATTCCGTTTTCCACATAGGAATCCATTCCTCTGCCATTTTTTTATTAAACTCTTTGATAGAGAATAATTTGTATCCTTTAATTTTGTTTAATATTTGTTCAAAATTTCCTTCCTCTGACTCATTGGTTTTATTTCCCCAATTAGCAGCACCAACTTTACGACATTTAACAAGGGCACCACTAGCATAAGCTGATGGCCATACGTCATATCTAGCTCTTACTTTATGGTAACAAGCATCCTTTTTACCTTTTTTCTTTTTACCCTCCTCAATGGCCTCATAAACAACCAATTCATCATCTTCAAACTTGGTTTCGATAATTTCAACCATCAAATCTACAGAACCTTTGATAACCCTATGAAATGTGTTTTTTGGTATGAAAAACTCTTCATTAATATTTAACTTTTTTGGTAACTCATTATCAAATTGAACCAACCAATCGTTTTCATTCAAAGGAATAACTATTCTATCTTCACTATCACGATGCCATACCAGTTCTTCACTTTCAACAAGATGTGAAAATGTTCTTCTAATTATGTTTCCAGTCTTTTGTTCTGTATATGGTTTCATGTTACTTTTTATTTTTTTCTTGCCATTTATAGGAGATTGAATCTTCTTCAATAGGGCCACCCTTGGCCCATGTTCTACAACTTCTAGCTGAATGACACTTAAAGTGATGCATCCAACAATATCCTAGTCTACCATCGTCATCAGACACAGGTCCTGGCATACAATCATCCATCCTAGGCGATATATCAAATGCGACACAGTTACCACATTTAGATTGCATAGCCGCTTCAACACTAGTATTCCAATGGTCAGCTATCTTTTCCCAGAAATCAGCTGGCTCATCAACATTTAATGGGCCATATTGAATGTGCGGTTCATTTATTGCAGCATCTCTATTTTTGGTATTTAATTCCAAATCTTGAGTTGCTTCTGGGCATTCCATTTCTGGTTTACCCAAAAGCTGTTTATTTTTACGCTCAATTAAGCGCTGTTTTTGTTTTGTTACTCTACTCATAATTAGTTATTTATTACCACCATGTACCACCACCAGCTAAACCTAATGACTTAGCATATCTTGGTAAACGGCATGCCCAATACCCTGGGCTAGTTCTGTCTGTCTTTGAAGGGCAGTTATGTCTGTCTGAAAATGCTTTTCTAGCTTTAGGGTCTCTTAACTTCACAGCCAAATTACCACCACCAGACTTAGCGCCAAATGATACTTTTTTAATATTACCAGATTGAGGGTCTCTTACGTAAACATAAAATTTCTTTGAACCACCTCTTTTAGGTTTACCCAATTCAACTTTTTTACCCTTGTACTCAGCTTCATTTATTTCTTCTGTTTCAGCTTCTTCATAGATAAAATTCATCTTAATCTTTTTACCTTCAAGCATGATATATTGATTATCAAATTCATTAACAATAAATGCATCATTTTCATTAAGTTTAATAAGCCCTTTTGAATATAAAGACTTAACTTCTTTAATCAAATTAAAATATTTTTCTGAACCGACTCTATATATTGTTTCATTCAAAGGAATTTCATTTTCAATATGGTATTTTAAATCATCAGAAACCATCATTTCTTTATGCAATTCCATTGGAGCTGACCATTCATCTTCCATTTTAAATTCGTCATCAGAATCTACATGGTAGTCATTTAATCTACCTTCTATGAAATGATAAACTTCTTCAACATCATCAGCTGACGTTGCAAGGTGGTCTAAAGCCCATCCATGACCATCTGACAATAAAGCATCTACTTCATCGTAATTCATTTTTAATAATTCACCAGCAGCGTGATGAATTGTTTTAAGGTTCTGCCAAAACATGTAGTTATTTGATTCTTTTTCCATAGGATTGTGTGTATTTTGATATTCAGCTTCTTCACTACCTTCTGGTGCAAATATGCTTAATTTTTTAGGATTGTCAATGAACATGTTCTCTTCAATTTCTTTTTCACCACCAAAATCTAAATCACTAGCTGGTTCTTCAGCTGGTGCCTCTTCTGATGGAGCCTCAGTGTCTGCTGGTGCTTCTTCATCTGGTGCTTCTTCAGCTGGAGCTTCCTCGTCACCAACACCTGATTTTCTAACTTTGCTTATGATATCTTTTTGGTCTTCAGCATCCATTTCACCTGTGTGAGTCGCTGACAATAAAGAATTAATCGCAAATTTCTCTAATTCGAAATCTGGTTGACCTTGTTCTTCAGTATATTTTCTAAGGGATTGTCCTAATTTACCAGTTAATTGTTGGATAAATTTCTTTGGGTCCGTTTCTTCATCAGCTTCAACACCAGCATCAAATGGTTCATCATCAAATGGTTTATCATCTGTTGCTGGAGCTTCTAATGCTGCGTCATCAACTGGCGCTACTGGTTCTTCAGCAGCTGGCTCAGCCATAGGTTCTTCAATTGGGGCCTCAACAGCTGGCTCGCTAGGAGCAGCTATTTTTAGTTTATATTTGGTTTCTTCGTCTAAATTAGTTTTTAGACTTTTTTTTTTACTTCGCCTTCAGCAATACTGTCAATTATTGAATCAATATCTTTTAAAGCATTAAGAATCGAAAGCTTAGATTCTTTTACATCTTCTTTTTTACCAGCTCTTAATTTTTTAAAATCATCAGCATCCAACTTTCCGTTTTTGTTAACATCAAGTTTTTTTTGACCGCCTTTAAGTTCTTCTTTAGCCATCATCTCATCAATGGCTATCTCAGCCTCAGTCATTTCAACTTCATCCATATATGCTTCTTCATACATAGATTCATCCATACCCATTTTCTTTTTAACATCCATAACACAAGCTTCGTATTTAGCTTTATCTTCTCTACCCACACTAGCAGTGCAAATAGCCCATGGGTTGTTTTTCTTTTTGGCTTCGTCCATATACATTTCATCCATGTACATTTCATCCATTGGTTTGTTACCTTCTAAGTTTCCTTCACCAGTAAATCCATTACCTTTCATTTCAGAAAAACCAGCCATTCCAGCTTCTGAAATTAAATTGTCATTCAAAAATACATTGATTTCACCATCATAGTTGTGTGCTTCAGCAAGACTTCTAAATTTAAGATTCAAATGTTTTATTGCCTTTGCGTATGAAGGGTAGGCTTCTTGCTTTTTGTTCTGTAAACCACCTATATATTTAAAATCTTCAGCAACCAAATTTTTGGTTTTGTCAGTTTTCTTTATATACCATTCGTGATTTTCTCTTACAATAGCGTAAGCATTTCCATCTGGACCCATCTTGGTTAATTCAACAACAATGTTTGATTTGTTTTCATTGATTGATTTAATACCCATCAATTGTTTCATACGCTCATTGATTTCTTGACCTTTGAGACCTATTGGGTTAATTAATATATTCTTTTTCATATTTTATAATTTCTTTGAATGTTTATTTTAAAATAAATATGTAGCTAAAGATTAAAATTACCTAGCATCTATACTTCCTTGGTAAACGTTATTATTATCACCTAGCAAGAAACAACCAGTACCACCACTTATTGTATTAACTAAAAGAGATATTGTAGAAGAGGCGCCTATATTTATGCTGGTTCCGTTTATGATAGCTGAACAACCAGCTGACCCTCCATATACCTCACTATACGTATGTGCTGAAAATACAGGGCTCTGAGCAGGTACTATTATCGAATATACATTATTAAATTTTGGCATTATTAAATGTTTTCTTATAAATATCAGTAAACGTAAGAAAAACCAAAATCAAACCTATTTTTACTAAACTCATAAATTATGAGTTATTCTTAACTTCAATAAATGCTTGTTTCAATGCTTCTTTAGAATTAAGGTCAGGATTTTCAGCTTTTATTTCAGTAAGTTTTTTAATAACTTTACCTAATTCTTTAAGTTTTGGGTTGTCAATATTAACCATATTTTAATATTTTTAATTAATCATT
>Ga0214917_10002983_pt1 | contig 20080 bp, 18 predicted proteins | sample LL_1208_BB_MetaG_FD_177983 | JGI IMG/M metagenome (GOLD analysis project Ga0214917, IMG submission 177983) | Freshwater microbial communities from Lake Lanier, Atlanta, Georgia, United States - LL_1208_BB | ecosystem: Environmental > Aquatic > Freshwater > Lake | place: USA: Georgia | collected...
CGTCACCACCGACTTGAAAAACGTGTTGTACGGTGTGGAAGCGGCGCCAGACGCCCGTCATCGACTGGATCACGATTTCGGCGACCGGTGCGAGGGCTGCAGAATTCGGATCGACCCCCAACGCCCCGCCGATCGACGCCAAGCGTTTACGGCATTCTTCGAAAGCGCGCCCTCGTTCCATCGAGGCTAGCTTAACCCACTCTCGACGTTAGCTTTAGACCCCGATGCCGTCGGTGACGCGGCGGTAGGTGTCCCACCACTCGGCCGAGGTATCCGACTTCTCGTAATCCTTGAAGCACGGCGTCCCCAAGGTGTAGTGGATCAACTTGGCGCCGGGATTGGGATCGTATTCGGTCTCTAGCCAGTTCCACTCGGCAGGCAACGCGCCGACCAAAGAGTCGTCCAGCCACGAAAACCGATGCAGGAACGAGCCGGGCTTTTCTTGAATGAGCTGCGGGGTCAAAACTCGGTTAGCGGGGTGACCGCAATTCCAGAGAATCAAACTCGACCAATTTTTGCGCGGGTAATTCTCGTTTTTATTGCCGAGATATTTGACCGTCGCCTTGGTCTTATAGTCATGCTTCACCACTTGCACGGCCTTGGTCGGGTCGTACAGGGCCGCGAGTTCAGCGATGTCGGCGCGGCAGATCATGTCACCGTCGGCGAACACCGCTAAGCCCTCGTAGTCGCAAAGAAACGGCGTCAAAAACCGCGAATAGATGAAGGCGTTACTGCCGTCCGTATGAGTCTCGGTGTAGAACTTCATCGCGCCTCTGGCGAGTGGCAGGAAGCGCACCGGAATCGAGGAGCGTTCTAGGACGCTCTGACAAAACGCGTGGTAAGCGACGGCCTCGCGCTGATCGAAACCGATCACGATCGTGAGATTTTTGACTGGCATGTTCATGGCGTCGAATCTTGAAGCAAAATCGTTAGCCGTGCACTGCACGCTGCCCGACCAGTAGTTGCGCCGCGCGCTCGGCGATCGCCACCACGGCGGCGTTGGTCATGGCCGGCACGATCTGCGGCATGACCGAGGCGTCCGCGACGTAGAGGCCGGACACGCCCCGCACGGCGAGTTCAGGCGTCACGGGAGCGCGCGCGTCAGAACCCATCCGCAGCGTGCCGACCGGATGATAGAACGGGCTCGTGCCGCGGCGAACGAACTGTCGCAATGCGGATCGGTCGACGATCGCCGGGCCGGGATGTACTTCACGCAACACCCAGTCGGCCATCTCGCGGGACCGACCTAAATCGCGCGCGAGCTCGACCGCATCGACCATCAGCTCCAGATCTTTCGAATCTTCATAGGTCGCAGGGTCGATGATCGGTGCTAGGGAAAAATCGGCGCCGGCCAAACGAACACGGCCCCGACTACGCGGCTGCATCACGCAAGGCACGAAGGTGAAACAGTTCTCGGGCGCAGCGCCGACGCTCGGGATCACGAACGGCACGGTGACGGCCATCAACAACGCGTCGGGCACCGGCGAGGCGCCGAGCTTTGCGAACAGCATGCCCTCGCCGTGGTTGTAGGCGGATAACGGCACGGCACGGCGCGCCTCGAACGCCACGCCGCCGACGAGCGGGTGATCGTGCAGATTTTGGCCGACCTCCGCATGGTCGAGGCGCACCTCGACACCATGTGCACGCAGATGATCGGCCGGTCCGATACCCGACAACATCAATATTTTGGGGGTGTCGATCGCACCGGCAGTGAGGATCACGCCGCGCTCCGCGCGCAATTCGACGATCCGCTCGGCGTGGCGATAGCGCACGCCGATGCAGCGCTGCCCTGCGAAGACGAGGCGTTCGACCGGCGCATCGCCGAGCAAGGTGAGATTGGGTCGGCCGGCGACGGGCTCGAGGAACGCGCGCGCCGCATGATCGCGGGTTCGATCGCGGGTGATGGTGAATTGGTTCCAACACGCTTCACCGGGATTCGCACCGTTGAAATCTTCGGTCCAGCCGTAGCCTCGGCCGCGAGCCGCAGCAAGGAAGGCATTGGCGACCGGACTCGCATCGCGCTCCGACACGGCGAGCACGTCGAGCGGACCATCACCGCCGCGCCATGCATCGGCGCCACCAGAGAACGTTTCGCTGCGGCGGTGCATCGGCAGCAGGGCGGCATGATTCCAACCGGTCGCGCCAAGCGCCTCCCATCGATCGTAGCCACCGGGATGACCGCGTTGATGCCCCATCGCATTCAGCAACGACGACCCACCGAAGCCGATTCCGCGCGGACACGGTAGAACGCGGCCATCGAGGTTAGGTTGAGGCATGGTGCGATAGGCTCGATCGTTACGACCGCCTTGCAAACTCGGCCAAGCGGCCGGCGTGTCGATCGCCGCGTCGTCCGGCCAAGCCCCGCCTTCCAACAAAACGACACGGGTCTGCGGATCGGCACTCAGTCGATGCGCGAGCACCGCACCTGCAGTGCCGCCACCGACGATCAACCAATCGACACGCTGTTTGATCAGCGCGGCGCTACGAGTCGATTTGACCGGGACCGGCGCGGCAGCGAACGCTGCGGCAGCGGACGTCAGACTGGCTCCGGCCGCGAGCGCCAGCCGCAGCGCTGCTCGGCGATCGATACGACCCGCGACGACTTCACGGCGAAGATCGGCGATCTTCGCAACGTCGCTCGTCATCGACCTTCCCGCATTTGACGCAGCAGCCGACGATCGACGTAGGTGCGCGAATCGAGCACCAGCCGGTCTTGAGCCTGCTGCAACTGGTGAATCCAAAACATCACGATGATGGTCATGATGAGGGCGGTCAGAGTCGAGTTGAAGGTCACGCCGAGTCCGAGCGTCACGCCCGAGATGTCGCCACCCATCGCGCCCTGCGCTTCCTGTAGCGCCGCGCCGATGCCGCGCACCGTACCGACGAAGCCCACCGCCGGAATCGCCCAGGCCGTAAAGCGCACCATCGATAATTTCGCCTCTTGGCTCGACGATTCGAATTCGCATTCGTCACGCACCGCCTCGGCTGCGTCTTGGATGCGCCCGGTTGCACCGAATCGATTCAAGGCGACGGTTAACAAACGCGGCAAGAACAGCTCTTGCTCGTGCTCCGGAAGTCCTTCCAGGGATCGCGAGTAGATGCGCACGTCCTCGGGCAGCACCACCATGCCTTCGCCGACGTTGACGTAATTACGCTCGAGCAAGCGGCGGGCTTGAGTCGTACCGCGCCATTGGCGCGCCAAAATCACCAGCGCCCACAAGCCGAGCGTGATCGAGACCTGCTGCTCGTAGTCGCGCAGGATGACGTAGGGCGATCGAAGTTGGCGGACCGCATGATCGGCCTTGTCGGCGTTCGTGATGCGCTGCGGCGCGTTCAAAATTGCATCCGCATTCGGTCGGATCACGAGCGCCCAGATGGTCTGCGTCAACAACAGGCACAGCGCGAGTGCGACGAAGCTGAACACGATGTCCTGCGACGTCCAACGCTCTCGCTCGCGTAAATTCGCGGCGGCACGGGGCTTTTCGATCGACAGGGGGCGGGTGGATTCCATCACCATACCGGCACCTCGAACATGCTGAATTACACGGTAAAAATCATACACCGCGCTTGACGACGGTGCGTCGCCGGGCGCCACGCGCACGGAACACGTGGGGCTCGCCGAACGCGCGGTCGTAATCGAGCGTCAGCTCCTCGCCGGTACGAATCGCACGGGTGGTGACGTATCGGCCGGGGCGTACGAGCGCGACGTTCGCGTCCTTCGAATGGTTCAAGTATTGATAGAGACTGACGGCGTTGAGACCGGATCGTGGCAACCAATAGTCGCGATCGTCACGCTCGCAAAACGCATCCAGCAAGCGACGCACCGCGCCCGGCGCGCCCTTCAACATCGACTTCGGAACGCGCACGTCACGAGTCGGTAACGGCGATTCGAGCACTCGAACGCCCTTCGGGATGTTGCGGATCGCGAGCACACCCACGCCGTGAATCGGCGATATGCCGATGCGGCAATAGACCTCGTCGTGCAGGTGTCGAAGTAGTTTTTTGCGTTTCATCACGGCTCCGAAATCGTGAACGATCGTGCGTGCTTTCATCTCTCACCGCAAGCGTCACCGTTGCAGACGAGGATGGAGTGAAGTCACCCAACCCATCCGCAACTTCAATTTTTCTGACGATGTTGCTATCTTTAGTGTTATCTTCCGCACAGTTGTTTGCGGTCGATACATAAAAACGGGCAGTTCGGGGCAAGCTTGTCGTTGTTCGATCACTGCGCTGAATGCAGAAGTTGTTGTCACGTCGATCAGGGAGCGCCGCCGTTGGTGGTGAACCTGACGTCCTCCGAGCGTCGCTCGATGCAGCCCATTTGCATCGAAACGCGCTGCGGGCATCTCGGTGACCAAGGCTGCACTCTCGGTAAAACCAAGCCTTTCGGCTGCGACCTCTATCCGCTCGCATACGACCCCGATGCGCGCCAATTTCATTTCGACGGCGAATGTCCGCTGCTCGAGACCTACACCAGTCAACTCGCCGACGCCGGCAGCGATGCCTCGCGCCACCTTGCGCGCATGCAGGCGGCGATCAAGAAACTCGAAAGAACCGATACCGACTATCTGCGGGCGAACTTCGAGTTCGACCGCGATTACTTCGATCTCGTACCACTAAGTAGGACACCCGACTGATGCGGATGGAAATGTTTTCGGTTGCCCCGGCGACCAGCAAGGCTTTCGACCTTCCGGCACAGACCCATCGGGTCGGCCACCAAACCTTCACGATCGGTAACCTCTGCGTTCCGAGTTACCACAACGAGATTCCTTACTACACGACCCGCTGGGATGCTCTGTGTCCCTACATCGCGGTGTCCGAAGAGATGATCGCCTGCGCCAAACGACCGCTGATCGTCTATGCGCTGCCACCCGACAGCCCGTACGGCGTGCCCATCAACGATAAGTACGGTCTGGTCGATCTGCGTTCGCAGGCGTTGTGGGAAGACCCGCGACGCTCACGCAAATTCCACGAACTATCGAAGCGCTTCAAGCAATTCCGTCTAGAGACCACCATGATCGCGGGCCGCACGCTCGACGTGTCGACGATGCTCGAAATGGGCGGTGAACACTTCGATAAGTGCGAAATCACGATCCAAGAGATCGAAGGCTTCCTCGATTACGTGCGCAATCTCGACGTGCTCGTGATCCGTTGCTTTCACGACAGCGGCGAACTGGTATTCACCGACGTGTCGATTCTATTGCCCGAATACGAACAGATTTACGGCAGCTTCTGCCAATGGAACGAGAACTATCGCAGCCGCTCCCCCGGGCTTTACGCCTGCCTCGCCGTCTGCGAGTGGGGTCGAGACAACGGCTACCACTATTACAACCTCGGCCCCGTCGGCGACTACAACTACAAAGACTTGTTCGTCACCGATCTACAGCCGATCTATGCGATCGCCTTGGTGGAGCCGGGTCACCCGTTGTGGAACGACCCGACCTCGCCGCTGCACACCGATTTCCCGGCGGGTGGCGTCAACAAACTCTACCGTCGTAAATTCAAGGTTATCTCCTCGGACTGACCCGGTTCGACGCCCCCAGCGACGCTGCGAAACCTTGGGGTGCGTCACCTTAGGCTGGGATGGGCTCGCCTAAGGCTGCGCGTCGGCCTATTATTGAGTCCATGGAAGTCGATCGCGCCGCGCCCATCCCTGCGCTTCCGCCCCGCATGCCGGAGCCGGACAAAATGGCGGCGCGCGCGGCCGAACCCGCGGCGGCATCCAAGAAATCGCCAACCGTCGACGCGGCGCCAGCGGTGGAACCGCTCAAGCGACCGGAGCCGCCCGCCTATTTAAAGGCACCCTTCGAACCCAACCCCAATCCCGATCAAGTGCAGCGCGAGTTGCAAGAATCGGTGCGTGCTGCCAACGAGCGTCTGCTTGAGCGCGGTCAGCAAGTAAAAATCGACATCGACAAGACCACCAACATGGTCGTCGTGTCGGTCAAAGACAATGCCGGGTCGACGGTTCGGCAAATTCCGCCGGAACAAAGCCTGCAGATCGCCCGCAGCGTCGACCGTCTCACCGGCATCCTCGTCGACAAAAAGGCCTAATCTTCGGCATCGCCGCTCGCGCGGCAAGCGTTACCATCACCGACCATGCATGGCATGTTGCTGCGGTTGGTGTTTTTGTTTTTGGTCGTCGGCGCTAGCACGGCCGCCGTGGCGCTTGCAGCAGACTCGGCCGTCCGCGTGACCTTCGATCGTCGGGGAATCGTGCGAACCGAGGCAGCGGGCCTGGCCGACCGCACCACCGGTCGCGCAGTTACGGACCATGACCCGGTGCGCATCGCATCGATCAGTAAACTCGTCGTCGCCATCGGTGTCTTGCGGCTCGTCGAACAAGGTCGTCTCGATCTCGACGCAGACGTCGGTCGATGGTTGGGCTACGAGCTGCGCAATCCTAATTTTCCGACGGTGCCGATCACGTTGCGCCGGTTGCTATCGCACCGCTCGAGTCTCACCGATCGAGCGGGGTACGTCATTCCCTACGACGCCGAGTTGCGCGACACGCTGCTGCAAGCTGACGCTTGGGATGGCAACCATGCGCCGGGAGAATATTTTCGTTACACCAATCTCAATTTTCCGATCATCGCCGCGGTGCTCGAGCGAGCGACCGGAGAGCGCTTCGATCGGTTGATGCGCCGTCTCGTGCTCGCGCCCTTACGCCTCGACGCCTGCTTCAACTGGCAAGGTTGTGGGTCGCAGACACGCACGCGTGCGGTCGTGCTCTATGACGGCGCGACCGCCGTCGTCGACGGTGCCAAGCAAAACTGCCCGGTCGTGCGCGGTAGCGACGGCAGTTGTGATCTCACGCGCTGGCGCGCCGGACGAAACGGCGCCATGTTCTCGCCGCAAGGCGGCTTGCGCATCTCTGCGCGCGACTTGTCGAAAATCGGGCGTTTGTTACTCGGTGAGGGAGTCGTCGATGGCGTTCGGCTACTGCGGCCTGCCTCGTTCCGCACACTGACGAACCCCGAATGGGTGTTCGACGGTCACAACGGCCTGCGCGGCGAAGCGGACACGAATGCCGACGCCGGCATCGGAATTTTTTGTCGTTACGGCCTCGCGCTGCAAACGCTCGCCACGCCCGTGCGCGAGTGCGCCGACGATCCGCGCGGCGATGGTCGAGCGTTGATCGGTCACGCAGGCTCGGCATACGGCCTGCTCTCGGGTCTTTGGATCGACCGTGACGCCGGTACGGGCGTCGCGTATTTCGTCACCGGCGCGCCGCAGACGCTCGGGCGACGATCGCAGTTCACCGCCATCGAGGAACACTTGCTCGCCGGCGAGCCACTGGAATTATTGCTCGGGACAACGGAGGCACGCGCACCATGACTCGCGATTACGGCGCGCGCGCAAGACTCGGTATCGCCACGCCGCAAGCCAATCCGACGGTCGAACCCGAGATGCGTGCGCTACTGCCACCGTCGATCGCGATCTACGCCACGCGCCTCGTGCATCCTGCGCCCGACGTCGAAACGCGACTCGACCACTACATTCGCAACCTGCCCGGCGCGCTCGCGACGTTCGGCGTGTTACGACTCGACGCTTTCGGATTCGGCTGCACGGGATCGAGTTATCGCGCCGGCCCGGCGCTCGAAGACGAACTCACGGAGCGCGCCGCAGACGCGGCAAAGCTGCCGGTCATCACCGCCGCACAAGCCATCCGCGCGACCCTCACCCACCTCGGCGCCCGCCGCATTGCGCTCGTCGCGCCCTATCCGGTCGCGCTCGCCGCCGCCGGGGTCGCCTACTGGCAATCGGCCGGCATCACCGTGACCCGAAGTCTGCGCGTCGATCCCGCGCTCACCGATACGCATCGCATCTACGAATTGACGAGCGACGATGCGCTCGTGGCGGTGCGTAAACTCGATGCGGACTCGGCCGACTGTATCGTCGTGAGCGGCACCGGTATGCCGACGCTCGCAGCGCTGCGCGCCTGCCGCAGCGAATTTCCCAAACCCGTCATCTCCTCGAACGCCTGTCTCGCTTGGTGTCTGCTGCGCGCCGTCGCACCGGACCTCGCGCCTTCCTCACCGGCGGAGCTACTGCCATGACCACCGCAGCCGAGTCGAACACCCACATCCACCGCCGCAGCTGTCATTTGTGCGAAGCCATGTGTGGCGTGAAGATCGCCGTGCGCGACGGAAAAATTCTCTCGGTACGCGGCGATGACGACGATCCCTTTAGTCGCGGGCATGTTTGCCCGAAGGTCGTCGGTCTCAAAGACGTGCACGAAGACCCCGAACGATTGCGCGAACCAATGCGACGCACCGCGAACGGCTGGGAAAAAATATCCTGGGATGCGGCGTTTGAACTTGCCGTCACCCGCCTCGATGCGATTCGCAAGCAGCACGGCAACGATGCGATCGCGCTCTATTTCGGTAATCCGACCGTTCATAGCTACACCGCATTCCTCGGCGGCATCCGCTTTGCGCGCAGTTTGCGGACGCGTAACCGTTACTCGGCGACCTCCGTCGATCAACTGCCGCACCACTACGCCGCACAAGCGATGTACGGCCATCAATTTCTGCTGCCGATCCCAGACCTCGACCGCACCGAGTTTTTTCTTTTGATCGGCTGTAATCCGGTCGTGTCGAACGGCAGCTTGATGACCGTGCCCGACGTGACGCGTCGCTTGAAAGACCTACGCGCCCGCGGCGGACGCCTCGTAGTCGTCGATCCGCGTCGTACGGAAACGGCCGACATCGCCGATCGCCATCTATTCGTTAGACCCGGCACCGACGCTTGGTTGCTGCTTGCGATGTTGCACGTGATCTTTGCCGAGGGACGTGAGCGCTGCGGGCGTCTCGAGTCGTTCGTCGAAGGACTCGAGGCCGTGCGCGCAGCCTGCCGCGACATCACCCCCGACATCGCCGCACGCGCCACCGGCATAGAGGCCGAAGAAATCCGTCGCCTCGCCCGTGACTTCGCGACTGCACCGAGCGCCGTCTGCCATGGTCGCATGGGGGCCTCGACCCAAGAATTCGGTGCGTTGACGCAATGGTTGATTCAAGTGCTGAACATCGTCACCGGCAATCTCGATCGCAGCGGTGGCGCGATGTTCACCAAGCCGGCCTTCGATCTCGTCTCGTTAGGCGGTGGCCCGAGCGCCCGCGGCACCTCGGCGCGCAAGACCCGCGTCTCCGGCCTTGCCGAATTCGGCGGCGAGTTTCCGGTCGCCGCACTCGCCGAAGAAATCGATACGCCGGGTGACGGTAAAATTCGCGCGCTCGTGACCTCGGCCGGCAACCCCGTGCTTTCGACGCCGAACGGCAGCCGTCTCGATCGCGCGCTGCCCGAGCTCGATTTTTTGTTGTCGATCGATTTTTATCTCAACGAAACCTCGCGCCATGCGCATTTGATCCTGCCGCCGACGTTCGCGCTCGAGCGCGATCATTACGACGTCATCTTCCATGCGCTCGCCATCCGCAATACTGCGAAATATTGCACGCCATTGTTCGAACGTACCGAGACCGCACGGCACGATTACGAAATCTTTGCCGCGCTCACCGAAGGTCTCGAGGCGCGCGATGAACGGGTGAAGAAAAGCGTTTTCGCCAAGCTGCGAGATCATTGGCTGACACCGCATCGCACACTTGCCCTCGCATTGCGTTTCGGGCCGTACGGTGCGCGCTGGAATCCGTTCGCCGACGGCTTGACTCTAAAGCGCTTGCGCGATCGTCCCGAGGGTGTCGACCTCGGGCCGCTCGAACCTTGTCTGCCGGCTCGCTTACGTACACCCAATCGCCGCATCCAGCTCGCACCCACGCCGTTGCTCGACGATCTACAGCGTCTCGAGCGCCGACGTGAGGCGATCGTCGCCGACCGCGCGACGACGCTGTTGCTAATCGGTCGGCGCGATCCGCGCACCAATAATTCTTGGCTACACAACAGCGCGCGTCTGGTCAAAGGGCCGCGACGTTGCACCCTGCGCATGCATCCGGACGATGCGCTGCGACTGTCGATTGCAGATGGCTCGACCGTCGAGGTTAAATCGCGCACCGGCGCGATACGCCTGCCGCTCGAAATCACCGACGAACTAGCGCCCGGCGTCGTCAGCATGCCCCACGGTTGGGGTCACGATCGCCCCGGCACGCAGACGAGTATTGCGTCGGCCCACGCCGGCGCGAGCATTAACGATTTGACGGACGAGCGACTCGTCGATGCACTGAGCGGTAACGCCGCTTTGAACGGCGTACCGGTCACGGTTCAGTGCATCGACGAGCGCGCCGCCTGATCAGTCTTTTTTGAGCCAGTCGGCGACGCCGCCGTGACCCGAGCAAGCGCCCGAGCGGCTCTTCGCTTGGCTATAGCTGCCGTCTTTACAACGCGCCGTCGATCCCGGCGGTGGCGGCGGCGGAGCTGGTGGTTCGGCCGCGCCATCTTTGGCGACGCCACCATGGCCCGAGCAGGCGCCGCGTCCGGCCACTTTCGAGACCGTTCCGTCCTTGCACTTCGGCATCGCAACCGCCGGTGCAGTCGGTGCGGCTGGTGCAGCGGGCGCAGCCGGTGCTTGCGCCAGCACGATGGCCGAGCCAGCCAACAACGTCGCGCTGGCTAAGTTGATGAAGATCTTTTTCATGGGTGGGTGTTTCTCCGTAGGTTGAGATCAGGCCTGCATGTACGCGTCGATCGCAGCGACCCAGGCCTCGGGGGCTTGATCCGTGATGTCGATCCCGCCGCCCGGAATCGCGACGAAATCGAAGTCCGGTCGCATCTGGTGTGCGACCTTCGAGTTTTCAAAAATTTGATCGCCGGTATTGGTCAGGATCAGCGTCGGCCGACGAATACGCTGAATGGCAGCCGCGTGATCGTACGCGAACGCTGCGTGATGTCCGTACCAGAACGGGCCATAGCCCATGAAACGCTCGACCGTATAGCGCGTGATCAAAGCCGGATCGGGCAGCGGATCTTTGCCGTACATCTCGTAACGAACTTTGAAGGCATCGACGAAATGGCTGCCGTCCGGCTCGGGCACGAAGTGCTTTTCTTCCGCCACCATTTTGGTGAAGAACGCGAGCTCCTCCGGCGTCAACACGAGCGCGCTACCCAAAATCAACTTCGTCACGCGCTCCGGGAATTGCTGCTCGACCTCCGTCACCACCAAGGCACCGGTGTGGTGGCCGAACATGACCGCGCTGGCGATACCGAGGTGATCGAGAACGGCCGGTACGATGCGCGCCCAATCTTCGATGCGCGGCACGAAGTCGGTGACGTCCGACATCCCGAATCCCGGGCAGTCGATCGCGATCGGGCGAATGCCGCGCGCGCACATCGAATCGAACACGCTGTCGAACTGGCGCGAAGACATCGGCGCCTGATGCACGAGCACCAAAGGTCTGCCGGTCATGCCGTCCTGGTAATGAATTTGTCCGAAAGGACCATCGGCGTAACCGCGACGCATCCGGCGCATGACTGGACTCCGTTCAGCGAATCGTAGGACGGAATACTGGACCGAGTCGCGTATAACCGCCACGCCCGACGCGCGCCAAAGGATCGTAGCTTGCGACATCGACCACCAGCCGCCCTTTGTCATCGCGGCTTGCGACATCATCGCGCAGCCATAGCCGTTCGATCTGTGCGAAAACGACCATCTGATCGGTGTTGCCGACGCGCGTGAACTGCGTCGCGACGCAACCAAGTGCGCACGGTGCATCGGCGATGCGCGGTACGGGCCAGTCCCAATCGACGAGTGCGAGACCGGTCGTATGCACTTCGCTGACACCCGCCGGCAATTCTGCAGCGGTGTCTTGCAATACTTGCGCTTGCGATGCCGAGGCGATGTGGATCACACAGTGCGCCTTCGCACGCAAGTTCCGGTGCGTATCTTTGACTTTACCGGCCATCCCGTCGCCGATCGAAAACATCACCATCGGCGGTGCGCTCGTGATCGCGTTGAAGTACGAATACGGTGCCAGATTCCAACGCTGCTCGGGCGAGGACCCCGCCCCGTTGTCGGTCAAAACCCATGCGATCGGCCGCGGCACGATGATTTGACTGAACGCGAGATACGCCTCGCTTTCGGAAAGTTCGGCGAACGGGATGAGCATTCGGTCCTCGCGGGTAGAAAAAAATGGATCGTCGTTTAAGATGATGCCATGACCGACCACTCGCCAGAAATCGTACCGCGCGATATCCGCTTCGCGATGGAAGCTGCGCGGGGCAAGCATTGGCTGGGCGGCGACCCGGTCGGCACGGCGGTCATGAACGCGCTGTCCTTGACCTTCCCCGACGGCGAGAAATTGTTCGTCGATGCGGTGCGACATTTTCGCGATCGACTCGACGGCGCTTTGCGAGATGAAGTCAAAAGATTCATCGCCCAGGAGGCGGCGCACTCGCGCGAGCATCACGCGCTCAACCAGCTCATCGACACCGAAAAATATCCGGTTGCAGCAATCCTCGCGCACGTGCGCGAACGCATCAGCATTACGCGTGCGCGCGGCCCATATGCCATGTTGCTCGCGACCATCGCGCTCGAGCACTTCACGGCAATGATGGCGGACTTGCACATGGTGCACCGCGAGTTGTTCGAGAATGTCGATCCGGAGATCACACGATTGTGGCGCTGGCACGCACTCGAAGAAACCGAGCATAAAGCGGTCGCCTACGACGTTTTTCGCGAAGTCACCCGCCATTGGTCGCCGCTGAAGCGCTATCAATTACGCTGCTGGTCGATGGCGTACATCACTTGGCAGTTCACGCGGAACATCACCAATCACGCTGTGGCGCTACTCCAAGCAGACGGCTACGACACACGGACGGCACGCAAATCGGTGCGCCGCTTTCTGTGGGGCAAACCGGGTTTGTTCCGGCGCGGCTGGCGCCTCTATTTCGCCTGGTACCGCCCCGGCTTCCACCCGTGGGATCACGACAATCGCGAGAGCGTCGCGGCCTGGCGTGCCGAGTTCGACACCCTCAACGTCGGCCGAGCACGCTGACGATCACGATCGCAAGCGTTGAGAATACGAACCCGGGCACGAGTTCGTAGAGCGTGAAGAGGCCGCCGATGGCCGCCGCTTGTTTCCAAAGAATCACGGTCGCACCACCGACCAAGATGCCCGCGAACGCACCAGCGCGCGTCATGCGCGACCAATAGAGCGACAACACGACGGCCGGACCGAACGCAGCACCGAAGCCTGCCCACGCCCACGCGACCAACGCGAGCACTTTGCTGTCGGGGTCTAATCCCAAAACGAACGCGAGCAAGGCGATGACCAAGACGGATGCGCGTCCGACCCACAGTAATTCGGAAGCCGACGCCTGCGGACGAAACAAGCTACCGTAAAAGTCTTGCGAAAAAGCCGACGAGGCGACCAAAAGCTGTGCAGCGGCCGTGCTCATGATGGCGGCCATCACGCCTGCCAAGCAAAAACCCGCGACGATCGGATGCATGTAGAGGTTCGACATCACGATGAAGACTTTTTCGGTGTCGGTGCCACTGAGCGGTGGAACGAGCACCAAACGCCCCGCCAATCCGACGATGACCGCCGCCGCGAGCACGATCACCACCCACACCATCGCCACCCGACGAGCGACGGCGATGTGTTGCACCGAACGTGCGGCCATGAAGCGCGCCAAAATATGTGGCTGGCCGAAATAACCCAAGCCCCACGCCAACAAAGAAATGATGCCCATCCATCCGAGACGTTCGCCGTGATCGGCGACGAACGGATCGAGCAGATCGGGATCGAGTGCGTCGAGACGCAGGACCATCGAGTCCCAGCCACCGACCATCGACACGCCCAGCGCCGCGACGAACACCAGCGCGAAGAACATCAAAGATCCTTGTAAGACGTCCGACCAACTGACCGCGAGGAAACCGCCAAGGAAGGTGTAGCCGAGCATCACGAGCGAACCCCAGAACATCGCCTGCACGTACGGCAAGCCGAATAAGGCCTCGAATAGTCGGCCCGCCGCGACGAAACCCGAACTCGTATAAAAAACGAAAAACACCAAAATCAGCAGCGCCGAGAGCGCGCGCAAGCCTCGGCCGTGATCGGCAAAGCGATGTTCGAAATAGTCGGGCAGAGTCAAAGAATTTCCGTGACGCTCGGTCGCGGCGCGTAACGGCGCAGCGATCCACTGCCAGTTGAGCCAAGTGCCGGCGACCAGCCCGAGCAGCAACCAGACCGAGTCGAAACCCGACGCATAGGCGAGCCCCGGCAACCCCATCAACAACCAACCGCTCATGTCGGTCGCTTGCGCGCTGAGTGCGGTCACCCAGCTGCCGAGGCTACGACCGCCCAGAATGAAATCGCCTAGTGTTTGCGTGCGACGCCAAGCGAAGAAGCCGAGCCCCAAGCAGATCGCCATGTAGAGCAACGTCGTCGCAATGGTCACGGGTGAAGCAGTCATGGCACTCTTGCAAAGTTACGCCGGCGTGTCGGCGTCGTTCGAGGATCGGTCATGCGTTTCGCTGCTGCATCGGAATTTCGTCGCGCCGCACAGCGTCGCCTGCCGCGTTTTCTCTTCGATTACATCGACGGTGCAGCTTACGGGGAGTACACCTGCGGCCGCAACGTGAGCGATTTGGCGGCCGTACGCCTGCGACAACGCGTATTGCGCAACGTTGCCGACGTGTCGACCGCTACACGCGTGCTCGAAGAGGATTGGTCGATGCCGGTCGCTCTCGGGCCCGTGGGACTTTCCGGTATGTACGCACGGCGCGGCGAAGTTCAGGCGATGCGGGTCGCGACACAGCGTGGTATTCCGCTTTGTCTCTCGACCCTGTCGCTATGCTCTTTGGAGGAAGTCGCCGCCGCCGGCACGCGCGCTCCGTGGTTCCAGCTCTACATCATGCGCGACCGTCGCTTCATGAACGATTTGGTCGATCGTGCAGCGGCAGCCGGCTGTCGCACGCTCGTGCTGACGGTCGACATGGCAGTGCCCGGCGCGCGTTATCGCGATGCGCACTCCGGCATGAGCGGTCCGCATGCCGACTGGCAGCGCATGCTGCAAGCCATACGACACCCACGCTGGGCTTTGGATGTCGGTCTACTCGGCCGTCCGCACCGACTCGGCAATCTCGAACCTTTGATCGGCGCAGAGGCTCACATCCGCGATTACATGGGTTGGATCACTCGCAATTTCGACCCCTCGGTGACGTGGCGCGAGGTCGACGAATTGCGGCGCCGGTGGCCGGGTAAATTGGTGCTCAAAGGTATTTTGGATCCCGACGACGCCCGGGAATCTTTGCAGCACGGCATCGATGCGATCGTGGTCTCGAATCACGGTGGGCGCCAGTTGGACGGTGTGCCGTCGACCGCGAGTGCGTTACCCGCAGTGGCCGCAGCAGTCGGCCGCAAGCTTCCGGTGCTGGTCGACGGCGGTGTTCGTGACGGACTCGACGTCGTACGCATGCTGGCGCTCGGCGCGAACGGCGTGCTGCTCGGACGAGCGTTGGCGTACGCATTGGGCGCAGCGGGCGGCGCGGGTGTCGCGCGGCTGCTAGCAATCATCGAAGCGGAGATGCGCGTCGCGATGGCGCTCGGTGGCGTAACGCGGATCGAAGAAATCGACGCGCAGCTGCTCGCCCCTCGAGCGTGACAGCTGCGCGCCGATGTATCGGACGATGCTCAATCAGAAGTGATCGAGGTTCATCACCTTGCTCCACGCCTTTGCGAAGTCCTGCGCGAACTTGCTGCGTGCGTCGTTCGTGCCGTAGAACTCGGCGACGGCGCGTAACTCGGAGTTCGCACCGAAGATCAGATCGACCGGAGTTGCGGTCCACTTGATCTGCCCGGTCGTGCGATCACGTCCTTCGTAAATCCCCTCGCCCTGCGCCGCCTTCGACCACTTGGTCGACATGTCGAGCAAGTTAACGAAGAAATCGTTGCTAAGCGTGCCCGGACGGGCGGTGAACACACCGTGCGTCGTACCACCGGTGTTAGCGCCGAGCGCGCGCAAACCACCGACCAACACCGTCATCTCGGGCACCGTGAGCGTCAACAAATTCGCCCGCTCGACCAAAGCTTCGGCTGGCGATAGACGATTACCTTGCCCGTAGAAATTACGAAAGCCGTCGGCCGTCGGTTCGAGTGCGGCGAATGAGGTCACGTCGGTCTGCGCTTGTGCTGCGTCCGTCCGACCCGGCTTGAAAGCAATCTGCACTGCCTCGCCACCTTTGCGTGCCGCATCTTCCACCGCAGCGACGCCACCGAGCACGATCACGTCGGCCAACGAAACCTTACGCTTCGTACCCGCGAGTGACTGGTTGAAGTCCTGCTGGATCTTCTCGAGCGTCGCGAGCGTGCGAGCGAGTTCCTTCGGATCGTTCACCGCCCAGTTGCGCTGCGGATCGAGACGGACGCGCGCGCCGTTGGCACCACCGCGCATGTCGGTGCCGCGGAAGCTCGCCGCCGCCGCCCACGCCGTACGCACGAGCTCTGCAGTGCTCAAACCTGAGTTCAAAAGTTTGCGCTTGAGCTGCACGATGTCGTCGGCGTTGATCAACTCGTGATCGACCGCCGGCACCGGATCTTGCCAACTGTAGATTTCCTTCGGCACGAGATTGCCCGCGTAGCGTGCCCGCGGCCCCATATCGCGGTGCGTGAGCTTGAACCATGCACGCGCGAACGCATCGGCGAATTGATCCGGATTCTTGCGGAAGCGCTCCGAGATCTTGCGATACGCAGGATCCATCTTCAGCGCCAGGTCGGTCGTGAACATGATCGGCGCATGGCGCTTGCTCGGATCGTGCGCATCGGGCACGAGGTTGGCCGCTGCACCATTAGCCGGAATCCACTGCGTCGCACCAGCCGGGCTCTTGGTTTTTACCCATTCGAAAGCGAACAAATTATCGAGGTACTGTGTCGTCCACGCGATCGGGTTCGCCGACCACGCGCCTTCGAGTCCACTCGTGACGGTGTCGACGCCGCTGCCGCTGCCGCACTTGTTTTGCCAGCCGATCCCTTGCTGCTCGATCGACACCGCCGCCGGCTCACGACCGACGCACTTCGCCGGATCGTGCGCACCGTGCGCCTTGCCGAAGGTGTGGCCACCAGCGATCAACGCAACCGTTTCTTCGTCGTTCATCGCCATCCGACCAAAAGTTTCGCGGATGTCGCGCGCCGCAGCGAGCGGATCCGGGTTGCCGTTCGGCCCTTCCGGATTAACGTAGATCAAACCCATCTGCACTGCCGCCAGCGGCTTCTGCAGATTGCGATCACCGCTGTAACGCTCGTCGGCGAGAAATTTATTCTCGGGACCCCAATAGACGATGTCGGCTTCCCAATCATCTTTGCGGCCGCCCGCGAAACCTGCGGTTTTGAAGCCCATCGATTCGAGCGCCACGTTACCGGTGAGCACCATCAGATCGGCCCAAGAAATATCGCTGCCGTATTTTTGTTTGATCGGCCACAACAGCCGACGCGCCTTATCGAGATTAGTGTTGTCGGGCCAGCTGTTGAGCGGCTCGAAGCGCAATTGACCGCCAGCGGAACCGCCGCGGCCGTCGTGCACGCGATACGTACCCGCGCTATGCCAGGCCATCCGAATGAAGAATGGTCCGTAATGACCGTAGTCCGCCGGCCACCAGGCCTGCGGCGTCTTCATCACTTTTTCGATATCTTTTTTGACCGCATTGAGATCGAGCTTATTGAAGCGCTCGATGTAGTTGAAATCCGGGCCCATCGGATCCGATGTGACCGACTGCTGACGCAGTGGTCGCAGATCGAGCATCTCCGGCCACCATTTGTTGTTGGATGCTCCGCCCAAATTTTGGGCCGAAACCACACCGGACGAGACGGTCGCTGCAATTGCGACGGCCACGCCGACGATCATCGACGAGATTGGTTTGCGCATGTTGTCTCCCTATGCACGGATCACGGATGGACCCGGCAAGTTTGTCTCCTGTTGACGAGCGCATCGGTGCGCCCATGCACGACAGCATGCGCACTCGCCACGACAGCGGAAAATCGTTTATTCCTATGCGGACAATCGACGCCGTCTATCGGGCTAATAAGTCAGCGGCTTTTTCGGCGATCATGATGGTCGGCGCGTTGGTATTACCGCCGACGATTTTCGGCATGACCGAGGCATCGACGACCCGCAGGCCTGCGACGCCTCGCACCCGCAACTGCGAATCGACCACCGACGCCTCGTCCGCACCCATGCGACAAGTACCTACGGGGTGATACACGGTTTCGGCCTTGGCACGAATCGCGCCGATGATGTCGGCGTCGCTACGGACGCCATCGCCTGGATAAATTTCCGCGCCGCGCCACCGATCGAAGGCACGCGCTGCGAGCAAATCGCGCGACATCTGCACGGCCTCGACCAGCGTGTCGAGATCGGCACGCTCACGCAAATAATTGGCGAAGATCCGCGGTGCATCGCCGGTCGAGTCGGAACGCAGGCCGATATGACCACGACTCAATGGACGCAAGATGCAGGCGTGCAACGTGTAGCCGTGCCCGGGCATACGATTGCGACCATGATCGTCGAGTTGTGCCGGCACGAAATGAAATTGCAGATCGGCGCGCTCGTCGCGCGCGAGACTAGACCGTGCAAAACCACCCGCTTCGGCGATGTTCGACGAGCCAGGGCCGTCTTGGGTCAAAAAGTAGCGTAAGCCCTCTGCCGCTTCCCGCAACAAACTGAATCGTAAGTCACCGGTTCCCGGCATTTTCGTAGCGTGCAGTAGTCGACGTGGTCATGCAGGTTACGACCGACCTCGGGATGCGCAATTCGCACACGGATACCGACGGACTCCAACTCGTCGATCGGCCCGATTCCCGAACACATCAAAAGTTGCGGCGAACCGATCGCACCCGCAGCCAGCAACACCTCGCCGGTCGCACGCGCAATTTTGAGCTCCCCGCGATGCAGATACTCCACGCCGACCGCCCGTGCGCCCTCGAGCGTCACGCGGCGAGTCGAAGCGTGCGACACGATGGTGAGATTCTGGCGTGCGCGCACCGGGTTTAGATAGGCGACCGCAGCGCTGCAACGTCGGCCGTTCCACTGTGTGACTTGATAGTGGCCGAAGCCCGCCTGCGTCGCGCCGTTGAAGTCGTCATTGCGCGGGTGCCCGCATTCGACTGCCGCGTCGACGAAGACATCCGACAAAATATTGCGATGGCGCAAATCGGAGACACCGAGCGGTCCGTCGGCACCGTGGAATTGGTTCGCACCGCTTTGTCGGCGCTCGGCTCTACGAAAAAGGGGCAAAACATCGCGATACGACCAACCGCCGAGACCCATCGACGCCCATTCTTCGTAGTCGCGCGCGTCGCCGCGCACGTAACACATCGCGTTGATCGAACTGCTACCACCTTGAACTTTGCCGCGCGGCCAATAGAGTCGCCGACCGTTCAATTCGGGTTCGGGTTCGGTATAGAACTCCCAATTGAGAGAGGTATTGCCGACGAGTCGCGACAAACCGGCGGGCATGTGAATCAAAGGATGAAAGTCGCGCCCGCCCGCTTCGAGTAGCAATACGCGCACGTCGGCCCGTTCGGTCAAACGGTTCGCGAGTACGCAACCGGCGGAGCCGGCGCCCACGATGATGTAATCGTACTCGTGCGCACGCATGCGAAGACAAAGCTCAGCGGCGCGGTGGCGGCCAGGCGAGCGAGTCGTCGCGCACGTGATAGGTTTTGTCGAGACACGCGGCCGCGAGCAAGCATTCGCGCGTGAGACGCGCGAGATCCGCACGCGTCATCGGCGTCAACACCGTATCGTCCTCGGTCAGTTTCGCGACACCCGTCGCCGCGTGATCGGCCGGATATAAACGCGCATTACGAATGATGGTGTAGCGAATACCGCTTTCGCGAAGCAAGCGCTCTCCCTCGCCTTGATCTTTGAGCCGCTCGAAGATTCCCGGTACGCGCTCCCAGCCGAGACCGATGAATTTTTTGACGTTATCACCGGCGCCGACGGCGCCATGATGGATGAACTGTCGTACACCCGCGGCGCGCGCGGCGACCAACAACGACGGCATCATCTTCGAATAGAAATTCGGATCACCATCTTCGACCCGTACCGCACTCACGATGACGTCGAAACGGCGACCTCGCAACGCGCGCTCGACCTCATCCGCCATCAAAAGATCGCCAGTGACGAATTCGACCGG